>Ga0209633_10001165_pt1 | contig 28100 bp, 27 predicted proteins | sample Cruoilmetagenom1_FD_187290 | JGI IMG/M metagenome (GOLD analysis project Ga0209633, IMG submission 187290) | Oil polluted marine microbial communities from Coal Oil Point, Santa Barbara, California, USA - Sample 1 (SPAdes) (version 2) | ecosystem: Environmental > Aquatic > Marine > Oil seeps ...
CCTTTTTCAGGGGAGTTAAAATAGCTCGATCTTAAAGCTCCGTGTATTTACGCGCGTTACCGCGAGCCTTTTTAATCGGATATTTTTCTGCATTCTTGTCAATCTTGGCGCTCGCAGCTTTGAGCAGGTCTATTCCAGACCTTTCAGCGATCAACAGCAGATAAAGAAGTACATCGGCGCATTCTTCCTCAAGTGCTTTTTTTCGTCCTGAATCATTCATGGATTTCTCGAAATCATCATCTTTTTTCCATTGAGCAAGTTCCAGCATCTCGGATGCTTCGAGATTAAGCGAAAGAATGAGATCTTTTAGTGAATGAAACTGCTGCCAGTCTCTAGCATCGCGGAATTCAATGAGGCGCTCGGTTAAGCTATTGAGCGTTACGGGATTTTTTGTCATCGATCCTGGCCTATTATAACCGGTCTAATGTGCATGCCGCCATGGCGCAGCTTGAATGCCTGGATACCGAGCCCCAATTCACTTTACCAAACGATAACACGTCGAATTGGTTTGGATCGCTCACCAGGTAGATGGTTGTCTGGGTTCCGGCCTTCGCCGGAATGACGGTAGTGGGTGCGGTGCCGACAGTGATTTGACTGAAACTGTTCGCCAAAAGGGTGCTTGCTTGGATCCCCGGCACTAGTGCTCCTTCGACGGGAAACCGGAGTGTGGAATGGGGTCGCAAGTGTTCCCTACCTCATGGTGGCCACTATTGGCGTGGTCATTTGCTTTCGCAATTGACCTGCTCAAACCATGGAGCCGCAACACTCGACCCATCCCAAACAACTCGCGGCTATCCTTCGAGACGGTTCTCGCATCGCTCAAACCTCCTCAGGATGAGTGTGCCTAAGGCACTTGATTTATAAAGAAATGACCAATACTCCACCTCATAGTGGCCACTCGTGGCGTGGTCATTTGCTTTCGCAATTGACCTGCTCGAACCATGTGCCGAATTGATTACGGCTTTTTCGGCGTCTCGTATGGGACTTCTTTGTGAAACGGTTTCCAGATGGTCTCGTAACCGACATAGCCTTTTTCATTTGGCTTCATCTGACGGGTTGTAAAAAAGCGCGTTTCCGCGTCTGAAATCTTGGCTTTGGGATCTACATTGCCCATAAACATCACCTCTTGTTTAAAAATCCAGGATAGCCGCTGCACGACATGCAGCTTAAAACGATCCCGGCGTTAATTTTAACCTCTGGAGAAATCATTCTCTCCAGTATGACCAATTACTTTATCGCATGTTCGAACCGCAAAACCGCGTACGCTTTTGCTGAACATTCTCAATGCGCCTTAAACAGGTACCTTGTGCGCGCCGTCAATTTTCACCTCAGGGACGATTGTCCCGCCGACCTCAATCTCTTCATCTGTCGCATCTCGCACAGTTAGCACTTCGAGCTTAAAAACAACTTTTCTACCGCAAAGCGGATTATTGCCGTCAACCGTCAATGTCTTGTCATCCATTCTCGTGACGATAAAACTCCGCGGCTCGCCTTTTTCGTTTTCGGTCACAATCGTGGTGCCGATTTCTCGATATTCCTTAGGCACGTTTTCGATATGATCCGTGAACACCAGCGTTTCGTCACGGGGGCCATAAAGTTCATTGCAATCAACCGGCACTTCAATGATTTCGCCGGTGGTCTTGCCTTCAAGCTTTTCGGTGACATCAGGCGCCAATACGTCGTTGTGACCATGAACGTAGCCCAGTGGAAATTCGACCGTTGTCAGGACATGACCAGATTTTTGGTCAATTACCTCATAGTTGAGTTCGACAAGCTTGCCGTCCTGGATAATATCGCTCATATCAAATCCTAGAAAATCGAAGCACCAAATATCTTAATCTCTTCGCCTTCATAACCAAGGACCAATCGTCCTAGCCATTCACCTTGTTGGCTGGAGCTCCTCTGTCGGTAAAGAACTGTCACATGTTCGCCGCGACGGATGATACCGAGAAAGTCCGGGTCTTCAGCCAGATTTCGCGTGAGCTCGCTTCGCGCAAACTGTTTGCCGACCTCAATTTCGTTTAGACCGTGAACCAACGATTGAGAGAAATTTTTGACGAATTCTCCGTATTGGCCCGCGTTGGAATTTTGCACAAGATGCTCCCATAGGGGCGTGGCGATTGCCAATATTTCGTCATCTGTTTTTTCGGTAATGTTCATGGGTATTTCTATAGTTTCAGCGATAAGTACGCTCCCTGGTTGTAAAGCTCTGGGGGCAAATGGTGCGACCAAACAGAAGCTAAGAATAAACTTCTGTTTGGTCTTTTTCTTTTTTTCTGGTCGCATGTTCGAAGCGAAAAACCGGTTCCCACTTTTTCTGATCATGCTCTAACCTCGGAAATTTTATTCCGCGGCTTCAACTTTCTTTTCATCATCAACCAGATGATACAATGGCGCTTTTTCCATCGTGTATTCACCAGTTTTTGGATCACGACGAGAAACTGTCAATACGTGCCAGTTTTCATCATCCAATTTCATGTGATCACCGCGATAGTAGTAACCAGGCCAACGAGTTTCCTTGCGGAACAAGGTATGTTGCATGACGCATTCGGACGTCCGGTGCCGATGCTTCAGCTCCCATGCCCGCAGCAATTCATGAATATCCTTCGCCGCCAGGCTCTCAAGGTCTTCTTCCATGATCTTGAGTTTCTTGAGGCCGATTTGCAGCAATTTTTCGTTGGTCATGTAGTTGACGGTCACACCCGCACAATACTCATCCATCAGCTTCTGCAGGCGATCAAGGCCCTGGCGTGGATTGATATAATGTGGATTAACGTCACCGGCTACGATCTCATTCCTATAAAGCTTGTAGTGCTCCATTGGTTTGAAAATCTCGTCTTTACGGTCCTGGATCTGTTTATCAGAAACACGGATACCTGCAGCCTTGCCATCATCAATATATTTACAAGCGGCTTTTGCGGCAAGACGTCCTTCAGTGAATGAACCTGATGAGAAGGCGTGCGGTGTTCCGCCAACAGCGTCACCGGCACCAAATAGACCTTCGATAGTCATCATGCGGTTGTAGCCCCAGAAATATTCCGGGGGAGAAAGATCCTCAGGTCCACTAGCCCAGCCACCGCAACCGGTTGCATGAGACCCCATGACGTAAGGTTCGGACGTGGTTAGTTCAGGATTTTCATATTTTGGATCGACGTCGGTTGCCGCCCAAAGAACGGCCTGGCCAACGGTCATACCAAGGAAGTTTTCCCAGCCAACTTCCTCGAGATGCGGATCCTGGAATGAATGCATGGTGACCATATGAATCGGGCCACGACCGGCATTTACTTCATTGATGAATGCATGGTTCCGCAAACAGGTTGGAATCGGCTTGTGAGATAAATGCTGACCTTCCGTATCCAGGTAGGCTTTGCCGACCATTTTCGAAAGTTCGGGGAACCAGTTTGATTCGTACTCTTCTCCCAGGCAATTTTGCGTATAGGTCTTGAGGTGAAGGAAGTAGGCACCAACAGGACCATAACCATCCTTGAAACGTGCCAGCACGATGCGGTTTTCCATTTGCGTCATCTTGGCACCGGCTTCGATCATGAGGCCGTAAGCTGAGCCAGAGGACCAGGGTGCGTACCAAACGCGGCCCGCACCTTCACCCACTGAGCGCGGTTTGAAGATATTGGAAGCACCACCGGCGCCACAAATAACGGTCTTGGATTTGAAGACATGGTAATCGCCAGTGCGGACATTGAAGCCAACAGCACCTGCAATCCGGTTTTCCTTGGCATCGTCCATCAAAAGGTGGGTGACGCAGATACGGTTGAACACCTTGTCCGCTGACTTTTTGGCGGCTTCGGCCACGATCGGCTTATATGATTCACCGTGAATCATGATCTGCCAACGCCCTTCACGCAAATAGGTACCCGTTTCAGGATCTTTCATGATGGGCAGGCCCCATTCTTCGAACTGGTGCACGGCGCTATCGACATGGCGCGCCATGTCGAAGGCGAGATCTTCGCGTACCATGCCCATGAGATCCATGCGCGCATATCGCACATGATCTTCAGGGTTATTTTCACCCCAGCGCGTGCCCATATAGCAGTTGATGGCGTAAAGTCCCTGGGCAACCGCTCCAGAGCGATCAATATTGGCCTTCTCGGCAATAACGATCTTCTTGTCCTTGCCCCAATAACGGGCTTCCCAGGCTGCACCGGTACCACCGAGGCCCGCGCCTGCAACCAGAATATCAATATTGTCTTCAATGATTGTTTTATAAGCCATTAGTAATACACCCCCTCTTTCATCGTCAGACCATTGGATTCCAGGGTATGCAACCCGTCGTCATCCAAACGGATATATTTGGGCTCGCTATACAACAATTCGCCATCACGCATGTCTTTGCTCGGCGATTGTTCATCCGCAAGCTTGGGAATACAAGTGCCCCAGGGCTTGGTGGTAATCGGGGAGAGAAAATCCTTTACCGAGCCGTTTCTGAATTTAATTTTCCAGGCAATTGTGCCTTTTTGCTCATCGCGCACGACGCGAACACTTGAACCAAGTGGTGCAAAGTCAGCATAACCACGCACATCAATGGCATGATGCGGGCAAGCCTTGACGCAGGAGTAACACTCCCAACACATGTCGGGCTCGATGTTGTAAGCGCGGCGATAGGTCGTATCGATGTGCATGATGTCGGATGGGCAGATGTCGACGCAGTGTCCACAACCGTCACATCTCGTCATATAGACGAATGTGGGCATTTTCTAATTCCTTCCCTGAAATACGCTATTTTGCATTTTAAATTCTTAGTAGTGGCTTTTGACTTTTTCAAACGAAGACCCAAGTCTCTGTTTTAACGCATTGTGACTAAGTCACTCGAACCGGATAACCGCATACACTTATCTTGAAAATGCTCTCTTTTTATTGACGCATTTTCGAACCGGATAACCGCATGCACTTATCCTGAAAATGCTCTAATAGTGACTCGAACCTTCGCGCTTGATGCCAAGCCCCATGTCCATCGGAGCATCTTTCAGGAGCTCCATGGAATGTCTTTTCTGTTGCGCTGGATCATCACGGGTATTAGTTGGCAAATTCTCGGCTGAGCCGTCAGCCTTGGTGATGCGTTTTTGATAAGCGGCCATGGGCTTGAAGAACATGTGCGCGAACTTGGACCAGAGTACTGTTGAGAACAACAAAGTGCTGGCGAGGATGAAGAGACCGAGGAAGAGAGTTTGCCATGCGCTCCCCGTCGCTTGCAGATAAGACCAGATCAGGGCGAAGGTCGCCATCGCCAAAAGTGAAACGATGAACAAATCGGCACGTGCCAGTTTGTACCATGGCTTACCCTCGGCAGAAACATCGACCCTGATAAAAAACCAGAACCAGTAACCACCAACACAAAGTGATAACGCCCCCAGATGCCAAAGCAATGGCCAGATGGGCGGTGTGGGCGTCGCGGCCGTTGGATAGTAAAAGACCATCACGGCGGTTGATAAGATAAAGAATATAAAACCATACATGGTGAGCAGGTGAGAAAGTCGGCGCTGCGGATTGGAAAACTCCGAAGAAGTCAGAACCTCACTGGCCACCGTACTTACGGCAATACCAGCTTTGTCTCCTGAACTCAGTGTTCGCGTGGCGCTTTCCTGGGCATTTTTTGAATTCTCAAAAAACCACTTGGCGCTTTTCTTGTGCAATGTATCAATCAACGTGCCGCCCACGACCAGGACCGCCATAGCAATGACATACATCTGCATCACAGTGGCGGGTATAAACGCCGCAAGCTCTGTGAAGGGATTGTAAGTGAACATTATTCTAGTTTCTCCCTATTTGATAATCGCCAATTCGATAGTTGTTAACTGGAATTGGCTTAGCGTTTGCTTTCACTGATTTATTGGAATAATGCAGTGAGCTGTTATTATTCGCGCTCCATAGCTAGCGGAATTTCATGACGATCACAAGCATTTATGCACATATTCGAATATTTGCGTTGATTGAGATCAAAAAACCAAGTCCGTATTTGTCGCACTGTCATCCTGGTTCCCCCATTTCGAAGATTGCCTCCAAGCGGCTATTGGTTTCCCTTGCCGCCTTTAACCGTTACGCAATACCACTTTTCAAACAGCGCCTTGCATTCGCTGCGCTTAGAAACGATGGTCAGACGTTATTAGCTGTCCAATTTCTGGTAATAGTCCATCAGGATCTGTGCGACCTCGGGGCGTGAGAATTCAGCTGGCGGCGCTTTGCCCTGACCCAGCATTTCGCGCACGGCGGTTCCCGAGAGAAGTACGAAATCATCTTTCTCGTGACCCTCAGCTTCGCGCATCATCACAACCTTGTTGAGCTTTTTCGAGTAGGCCGTGTGATCGGCTTCAAAGATCTCGATATCCATTGAGCCTGCGGGAATATCGTGGAATATGGTCTGGGCATCAAACGCGCCGTAATAATCGCCAACACCCGCATGATCGCGGCCAACGATGAGATGTGTGGCCCCCATATTCTGGCGGAATACTGCATGGAGAACGGCTTCGCGGGGACCGGCGTAAAGCATGTCGAACCCATAGCCCGTTACAATGGCGCTGTTTGCAGGGAAATAGACATCGACCATTTTTCTGATAGAGGCGTCGCGCACATCGGCGGGAATGTCGCCAGGCTTTAGTTTGCCGAGCAGCATGTGGATGACGAGACCATCAGCACCCAGACGCTCCATGGCCATGTGGCAAAGCTCTTCGTGGGCGCGGTGCATGGGATTTCGGGTCTGGAAGGCGACGACTTTATGCCAGCCCCTCTTTTCGATCTCGTCCCTGATTTCAACTGCTGTGCGAAAGGTATCGGGAAAATCTGTTGCGAAATAGCTGAAATTCAAAACCTTGATCGGACCTGATAGTGCGACTTTGCCCTGGGCGTTGAATTCGGCAACGCCCGGATGCGCCGGGTCAGTTGTCCCGTATACCTTTTCGGTGATGGTGGCCATTTCCTCGTCCGTGAATTCTTCGACCGCCTCTATTTCCATGACGGCCAGGACCGGATTACCATCGACGTTTGGATCCCGCAGCGCGATGCGGTCACCGGGCGCATTGCCGCCTGCACTTTCAACGAGATTGAGAACGGGTGTTGGCCAGAAGAGACCGCTCGACGTATGCATATTGTCGGCAACACTCAGTGCATCAGCCTTGTTCATATAACCGGTGAGGGGATTGAAATATCCGCCTGCCAGCATGACCGCATTGGCGGCCCCCGCTGAGCTCAGTGTCAATGAGGGCATGTTTGCGGCGGCACTTTCCAGTGCCATGCGTTCGCTAGCGTCGGTGATGTATAGCGGGTTTAGCGTTTCGGATCCGTGAGGTTTTATCATAGGTTTTTCTTCCCTGTCTGTGTCGCTTGAAATTTATGCTTTTGTCAGCGGTTTAGCCGAGATGGTCAAGCGACTTATTTGATAATTTCATTGTTCCATATTTGGGCCGGTTTTTCGATTTCCATGTCTCCATTGAACTCGTTCCGACGAATTTTTTTTCAAAATTCTGCACCATCTTATAATCTGCTATTCGCAAATATTCAAATTTTTGAATATTCCTATGCCAAGATGTATCGTGTTTCGGTGTCAGATTAGAGAATTTTACCCGTTGAGTCGTTCTGAATAGCGATGTTCAGAGACAAAGATTGCGCCATGGGAACAGGAAGGTTTGATCCGCACGATTGGTGATAATAATTCCGATGCCGACATTCAGCGCAGTATGATTACGTCTGACAATTTGAAAAACTGTGCCAAGAGCTTGTCGATTAAATCTCCGAAATGATTTGATATAGCTCATTGCCTTTCGGTTATGCTTTGTTAAACTGATTTGAGCATAATCGGAGCCGGTATGAAATTCAGGCAATCGACATATTTTCGCGTTTTGGCGTTTTTGACGCTGGTGCTTTGCGCGCCGATGAATGTGTTGGCGGCAGGGCCATATGTCTGGTGCGTGGGACCGCATGACCATGCTGTGATTGAGAGCAAAACCACCGAAGCTCATCACAGCGGGCACCATCATGATATCACTGATCCTATGCCGGCGCGAAATGGCTCTCATGATAATGAGGATGACTGCATTGATCTTGCTCTTGGGCAGGAGGGGCAGTTGAATGCGTCTGGGGTGCTGTTATTGGTGCCGGATCTGATCGAGCTTCCTCAACATCTCTCTTCTATATTCGCGCCATCATCGCGCATCTGTCCTTTGACATTTGGCATACATGGACCGCCCGAGATTGAGGCATTCCCTGCTCAGTCCCTGATCATTCAACATGCCGTCATCCTTCTGATCTGATTTTTGTTCCCGCATGGTGCCTTACCTTTTGGCAAGAGCAGCATGCGTTGTTTTTCACGCATAAACTTATGCGTTCCCGGACATCGAACAAATCAATCGGACAGAATAATGAAATCAATTCATCTTAGCCTAGCAACAGCACTCCTATTGCTCTGGGGCAGCGCAAGCTTCTCTGTTGCTGAGGACGCCGCATCAAAACCTCACGCTGGCCACTCGGATCACGCAGATCACGCAGACCACAAAGGCCATGATGAGCACAAGGATCACCCTAAGCCTAAAGCTCCCGACGATCACAGCGGACACGGCCATGTCGACAAGGTTGTACTGTCAGACACGCAGATCAAAGAGCTCGGCATCGAATTCAGCAAAGTCACGTTTGGCGAAACATCAAAAAACATCACACGTCCTGCTGTCGTTAAATTCAATCAGGAACGGGTCGTCCATATTGTACCGCTTGTCTCTGGCGTTGTGCACAAGGTTTTTGTCTCTGAAGGCGACCGGGTCGAGGCCGGCGACGTAATCGCCATTATAGAAAGCCGTGAACTCGCTAAAGCGACCGCCGAATATATCGCCAGATACCAGCGCATGGTGCTGATGCGAAATCTTATGGAGCGGGAGGAGAATCTTAAACAAAAGGGAATTAGCCGACTTCGTGATTTCCTTGAAATCAAGACACGACATGGCGAAGCAGATATTGAATTTAAGAAAGCCAAGCATAATTTACTTGCTCTTGGGCTTAGCAAAAAATTGATTGCTAAAATGCTCGCCAGTGATAGCGACCCGATTAGCAAGCTCAAGCTCATCGCACCTCTGAGCGGAGTTGTTACTGACCGTCATGTGGTGCGTGGCGAGTTCGTTTCAACGACGCGGCAGCTTTTTGTCATTGCTGATATGAAAAATGTCTGGATCGACATCACACTTTATCCGCGTGATCTTGGGCATATCACGGCAGGTCAGGATGTCAGGATCGGATTGGCTGGTAATACTGGTGATATAAATTCTCAAATCTTGTTTGTAAGTACCGGGCTTAACGCCGACACGCGGACCGCGATTGCGCGGACCATCGTTGCAAACAAGGGGGCGCAATTGCATCCTGGCATGTTTGTTCAGGCGCAAATTTTTAGTGGTCCGGGAGTAAAGTCCCTAACTGTACCCGAAAGCGCATTGCAAACACATGAAGGCAAGACGGTCGTCTTTGTCGCGCGTGGTAATGAATTCTCGCCCAAGTCGGTCGTTGTTGGCACGCGGCAAGGGGGCAAGGCCCAGATAATTCGTGGTCTTGGGGCAGGCGAACAGTTTGTCTCCAAAGGCGGCTTTGTGCTGCGCGCACAGCTTGCCAAAGCGTCGTTCGGCGACGGTCATAATCATTAACTACCGGGGCTCCAATGCATTCCTTTATCCGCCATGTGCTCAAGCAGCGCTTTTTCTACCTCATATTGTTTGCCGCAACTTTGCTTGCGGGATACCGCAGTTTTTCTACCTTACCGGTAGATGCTTTCCCGGACGTGACCCCATCTCTGGTACAGGTTTTCACCGAAACCGAAGGCCTCGCACCAGAAGAGGTTGAGCGATACGTTACATATCCGGTCGAGATTGCCATAAACGGCTTGCCGGATGTGGAGAAGGTGCGTTCGATCTCGAATTTTGGGCTGTCGGTCGTGAATATTTATTTCAAGGACGGGACGGACGTATATTTCGCGCGCCAGATCGTCAATGAACGATTGCAACATGCGCGCGAGGAAATACCAAACGGGTTCGGCAGGCCTGAACTCGGGCCGATTGCTACGGGCCTTGGGCAGATCCTCTTCTATTTCGTGCAGGATGAGACCCGAAAAAGCAGCCTGCAACGAATGCGCGAGATTCAGGACTGGCTGATCAAGTTCAACCTGCAATCTGTGCCCGGGGTGGTTGAGGTCCTTTCTCTGGGCGGCAAGGTCAAGCAGTTTCAGGTCTCGGTTCGTCCAGATGCGTTGTTGAGATATGGCCTGGTGGTCAACGATGTTACCGAGGCGGTCAGGCGCAATAACAGTAATGTCGGCGCACAGTTCATCATTAAAAATTCCGAGCAATATGTGGTTCGCTCGGTCGGGCTTGCGCGCAATATTGATGATCTCGAAAATATTGTTCTCAAGATCAAGGATGGTGTTGCGGTTCATGTGAGGGATGTGGCGGATATTGCGGTTGGCGGCGAGATACGCCAGGGGCTTGCAACATTTAATGGCGAAGGGGAGGTCGTGGCAGGGCTCGTTCTCAAGCTCATCGGCACCAATACAACGGACGTTATCAATCGGGTCAAAATCCGCATCAAGAGTATCAACGCATCGCTGCCACCGGGGATGAAGATTGTTCCCTATTATGATCAGTCAGCGCTTGTTGAACGCAGCATTCATACGGTGGAAAGCGCACTCATCCAAGGCGTTTTTCTCGTGGCACTCGTCATCTTGATGTTGATGGGTGGGCTCGGGGCAAGTGCTGTTGTGGCGCTTTCCATCCCGTTCTCGATTGCGGTGGCGTTTATCGCCATGAGTTTTCTTGGCCTGTCAGCAAACCTGATGTCTTTGGGCGGCATCGCAATTGCTATCGGGCTTATGGTTGATGGTGCGATTGTTATCGTGGAAAATGTTGACCGGCGTCTCCAATTAAGAGGAGGGGATAAAACTCAACTCATTGCGGACGCCGTTGCGGAAGTTGTGCGGCCGATCAGTTTTGCCATCATTATCATCATCGTGGTCTTTATACCGCTCTTTACGCTGCAGGGTGTTGAAGGGAAGACGTTTCGGCCGCTTGCCATTGCGACAGCTCTTGCGATGTTTGGATCGCTTGTTTTTGCCGTTCTGATTGCGCCAGCACTCTGCCATGTCTTTTTTAAACCAAATCCGTCTGGTGATGGGGCAGGTAATTTATTGAGCAAGCTCAGCGATAGCTTTCTCAAAACGATCCGCCGGATCTATTCGCCGATTGTGCGCTATTTTATTGGCCACCGGATGCAGGCGATTGGCGTTAGTGTCGGGCTTTTGGGTTTGGGGGCCGCACTATTACCCTTGATCGGCACGGAGTTTGTGCCGCGTCTAAATGAGGGCGACCTTTTGGTTCGGGTTACTATGGCACCGTCCATATCGCTGGATGAGTCGCGCGATACGGTGTTGAGGTTTGAACGCACGCTGATTAAGGAGTTTCCGGAAGTGGCTCGTGTTGTCTCACGTGTCGGGCGTGGTGAGGTCGGAGCACACGCTGACCCGGTTAATAATGCAGAGGTGTTTATAGCGCTTAAGCCCAAGGATCAGTGGCCGACACAGCGCTCGTCGGATCAGCTGTTTTCCGCCATGTCGCACAGCTTTGAAAATTTTCCAGGTGCCAATTTTAATTTCACCCAACCGATAGCCGCCGCGGTTGATGAGCTCATTACGGGTACCAAGGCCGAGCTCGCTATCAAGCTGTTTGGTCCTGATGTTGATATTCTCAAGGCACAAGCCTTTGAAATCGAGAAAGTAATCCGGAAAATTGAAGGAGCCTCCGATGTGCAAACCGATCAGGTCTCAGGCGCGCCGCAACTCAGGATCACCATCAACCGGCCTGCACTGGTACCGCTCGGTCTCAATATTGATGATGTCCAGAGTTTTATCCGCACGGCAGTTGGTGGTGAAGCTGCCGGGCAACTATTTGATGGTATTAAGCGGTTCGATATTATTGTGCGCTATGCGAAGGATGTGCGATCGAGCGTTGACTCCATCAATGATTTGATTATCCGCACACCGTCAGGGGCGCTGGTGCCATTGCGTCAACTTGCGAAGATCGAAGAAATCCTCGGCCCGCGCCAGATTACCCGGGAGAACGGACAGCGCTTTATCAGCATTCAAGTCAATGTCCGGGGGCGAGACATTGGATCATTTGTGGCTGAGGGGCAGAAACGTATCGGGGAACTGGTGAAATTGCCACCGGGATATCTGACACAGTGGGGCGGTCAGTTTGAGCTTCAGCAAGCGGCCAACAAACGCCTAATGGTGGTGGTGCCGGTTACGCTGGTGCTCATTTTTCTCCTTCTGTTCCTCAATTTCAATTCGCTGAAAAGCTCCTTGCTGATATTGATCAATATTCCGCTGGCGCTGGTCGGTGGTGTCGTGGCGCTGTGGCTGAGCGGCATAAATATTTCTGTGCCCGCTTCGGTTGGCTTTATCGCTCTTTTTGGAATTGCGCTTGAGAACGCCATGGTTCTGGTGACCTATCTCAATCAGCTTGTACGGGAAGGGCGAAGCGTCGATGAGGCCAGCTATGAGGGCGCCCTGATGCGGGTACGCCCGGTGTTGATGACCGCATTTACAACCGCGCTTGGGCTTATTCCGCTCCTATATGCCACCGGCACAGGGAGTGAGGTGCAAAAGCCACTTGCAACAGTTGTGGTTGGCGGGTTGGTGAGCTCAACGGTGCTGACATTGCTCATTCTGCCGGCCATCTATAAATGGTTCGCGCCTGAGGCAGGCCGGGATGAAAAAGTAGCCGCTAAAGAGGATGCGATTGCGGCTGAATAGCCCAGGCGCTTATTTTATCGCCTGAATAATCATATCTCCCAGCAACTCGAATTCCTCGATACGCTGGGAGGTTTTGCGCCACGCAAGAGCGATTTCCCGATGATCACCAGCATTTTGGATCGGCAATGTTTTGATTGTCGTGCCTTTGAGAATGCCAGCGCGGATGGCCATGTCAGGCAATAGTGTCACGCCCAAACCTGCATTGACCATTTGAACCAGTGTGCCCAGGCTTGTTGCCTGGAAGCTTTGTCTCAGCTCGCCTTCTGCCAATTGGCACGCACTTAATGCGTGGGTCTTGAGGCAATGGCCCTCGCCAAGAAGCAAGAGGTCCTCGGGATCGATATCTGTTATTTTAATCGCGCTCTTTTTGAGTAAGGGATGTCCTTTGGGAACTGCCAATTGAAAATTCTCAAAGCCCAGAGACATGTGGTTAAACCATTGGGTGTCGAATGGGAGGGCGATTAATGCGACATCAAGATCACCTTTACGAAGATCTCTGAGCAATACATCCGTCTGCTCTTCCTTGAGATAGGGCTTTAAATTTGGATAAGATTTCTGGAGCAGGGCCATGATTTGGGGGAGCACATAAGGTCCTATCGTCGGAATAGTGCCCAGATAGAGCCTGCTGGTCAGGGGCTCACGCCCTCTTGCAGCCATCGCCAGTATTTCATTTATTTGCAAAAGCACATCGGTTGCAGCGTCCGTTATCAAACGCCCTGTCGGGGTTAGCATGACGCTTCTTTTGGTGCGCTCAAATAGTTTTGTTCCCAGCGTTTCCTCGAGCTCCTTAATGCCAGCGCTCATGGTTGACTGGGTGACAAAGCAACGCTCGGCCGCGCGACCGAAATGCTCCTCTTCGGCCAGGGCCTGGAGATAGGTTAGTTGTTTTACTGACGGCAAATCTCTCATTTTATTAATCAATTTTTTCGATTAGTTTCGTGAATTTATATCATTTTTTTAATTTATTGAAAACGACTATATTACCTTCAGAAGATGATTTTATCGACCAAACAAGAAGGAGGCTTTCATGGCACAGTCGATGAACACCGGTATTTCTGATAAGGCACGGGCTGAAATCGCTCAAGGCTTATCAAAGCTTTTGGCAGATAGTTACACGCTCTATCTCAAGACCCATAATTTCCATTGGAATGTTAAGGGGCCGCTTTTCAATACGCTGCATTTGATGTTCGAGACGCAATATACGGAACTTGCGTTGGCGGTGGATGAAATCGCTGAGCGTATTCGCGCGCTTGGGCATCAGGCACCTGGATCTTACAAGCAGTTCTCAGAGCTGACCTCGATCACAGAGGAAACAACCGTTCCCAAGGCCGAGGATATGATCGCGCAACTCGTTCAAGACCAGGAAACGGTGGTGCGCGCGGCGCGTTCGATCTTCCCCCTTGCAAGCGTTTCTGGCGATGAGCCGAGTGCTGACCTCCTCACCCAGCGTATGCAGGTGCATGAAAAAACCGCCTGGATGCTGCGTTCCATGCTCGACTGAGGGCACTTTCTTAAAGAACCGACTGGATAAAATCCAATTGGTCGACTGATCAGCAAACAACTTATTGCGAATTCACTGTTTAATATTTTTATTCAAGGAGAAAAAACATGACTGATACGACAGAAAACACACGAGGTAACACACCGCAATTTCCGCAACTGAATAAACCGGCGCCCGATTTTGATGCGCCCACTACATTTGGACAGAAAAAGCTTGCCGATTATCGGGGTAAATGGCTTGTTCTTTTCTCGCATCCGGCAGATTTCACGCCTGTTTGCACGACCGAGTTTATGGCCTTTGCGCGCAAATATGATCAGTTTCAGGCGCTCAATACCGAGTTGCTGGGCCTTTCTATCGACTCGACTTATTCACACATCGCGTGGGTGCGAAACATCAAGGAACATTTTGATGTCGAGGTGAAGTTTCCGATCATTGCCGACCTATCGATGAATGTTGCGAGTGCTTATGGCATGATCCAGCCCGGGGCCTCTGATACGAGTGCGGTAAGAGCAACCTTTATTATCGACCCTGAAGGCATTCTACGCGCCATGGTTTATTATCCAATGACGAATGGCCGCTCGATAGATGAGTTCCTGCGTCTTGTTGAGGCTCTTCAAACCTCAGACGCAAACGGTGTTGCCACACCTGAGGCTTGGCAGCCGGGTGACAAGGTGATTGTTCCTCCACCCGCAACGGCGGAGGAAGCCGAGGCGCGGTCAGGTGAGGGCTATGAATATACCGATTGGTATTTCTCCAAAAAATCGCTCTAGCTGATCATAAGGTTTAGACCGTCCGGATTTTGTCCGGGCGGTTTATTCGACCATCGGCGACGGTAAAAATACAAGAACAAATTCCGGTTAGCTGAATCATATATCGACCGGGTGGGGCTCTTCAACCCATCCAATTTCAAAAGGAGGAGAACATGGATAAAACTAGCAAATGCCCAATGTCGGGCGCAAATACAACAATCGGGGCCAGATCAAACCAGGACTGGTGGCCGGAGCAGCTGAACCTCAAGATTCTCAACCAGAATTCTCCGCTGGTCGATCCTATGGGCGCGGCATTCAATTACGCCGAAGAATTCAGGAAACTCGATCTGGCAGCGCTTAAAAAGGACCTTTTTGCGCTGATGACGGATTCGAAGGACTGGTGGCCGGCCGATTACGGGCATTATGGACCCTTCTTCATCCGGATGGCGTGGCACAGCGCGGGCACCTACCGCACCGCGGACGGCCGCGGTGGTGCGGGCACCGGGAACCAACGCTTTGCTCCCGTAAACAGCTGGCCTGACAATGTGAACCTTGACAAGGCGCGCAGACTGCTTTGGCCAATCAAGCAGAAATACGGCAACAAAATATCATGGGCCGACCTCATGATTCTGGCCGGTAACTGCGCAATTGAATCGATGGGAGGCAAGACGTTTGGTTTTGCCGGTGGTCGTGCGGACATTTGGGAACCGGAAGAAGACATCTACTGGGGTGCTGAGGCCGAATGGCTTGGCGATGGGCGTCACTCCGGCGACAGGGACCTCGAAAATCCTCTTGCTGCCGTGCAGATGGGGCTCATATACGTAAACCCGGAAGGTCCAAACGGCAACCCGGATCCAGTCGCCTCAGGCCGGGATGTTCGCGAGACCTTCGCGCGAATGGCCATGAACGACGAGGAGACCGTCGCGCTCACCGCTGGCGGACATACTTTCGGTAAATGCCATGGTGCTGGTGATGCCGCACTCGTCGGCCCCGCACCAGAAGGGGCCAGCATAGAGGAGCAGGGGCTCGGCTGGAAGAACAGTTTTGCCAGCGGTAAAGGTGATGACCAGATTGGCAGTGGCCTTGAGGGGGCCTGGACGCCAAACCCGATCAAATGGGACAATGGTTATTTCGACACCCTCTTTGGCAATGAGTGGGAACTGACAAAGAGCCCAGCTGGTGCGCACCAATGGACACCGAAGGATGATAAAGACCTGTCGCCGGCGGCCCATGATTCTTCAAAACGGGTTCCGCTTATAATGACTGCCGCTGATATGGCGATGCGCATGGACCCGATTTATGAGCCGATTTCGCGGCGCTTCCACGAGAATCCAGACGCGTTCGCAGACGCCTTCGCGCGGGCGTGGTTCAAACTTACGCACCGTGATATGGGACCGAAGTCTCGCTATCTCGGCGTGGATGTCCCGGCGGAAGAGCTTTTGTGGCAGGATCCGGTGCCAGAAGTCGATCACGAGCTAATCAACACCGCAGACATTGCCGATCTCAAGAGCAAAATCCTAAGCTCTGGCCTATCAGTTTCTGAATTGGTTTCAACTTCATGGGCATCTGCGGCAACATTCCGTGGATCGGACATGCGTGGCGGTGCCAACGGGGCGCGCATTCGCCTCAGCCCCCAGAAGGAATGGGAGGTGAACCAGCCCGAGCAACTGGCGAACGCGCTTAGTGCCCTTGAAAGCATCCAAAAGACATTCAACGACACCCAGTCCGGCGGCAAAATGGTCTCGCTAGCCGATTTGATCGTTCTTGGCGGTTGTGCTGCTGTCGAGCAGGCAGCGAAAACGGCCGGCCATGACGTTGAAGTTCCCTTCACGCCGGGCCGCACAGATGCGACGCCAGAACAAACAGATATGGAATCAATCGCCCTGCTGGAGCCGACCGCAGATGGGTTCCGCAACTACCTCAGGACCGAATACACCGTACCTGCAGAGCAACTGTTGATCGATAGGGCGCAACTCCTTACGCTAAGCATACCCGAGATGACAGTTCTCATCGGCGGCTTGCGTGTGCTGGGCGCAAACCACGGCCGTTCCCAACATGGCGTCTTTACGAAGCAGCCCGGGTCGCTCACCAACGACTTCTTTGTCAACCTCCTCGACATGGGCACAGAGTGGAAGGCGACATCGGGGGACGAGAAGGTGTTTGAAGGGCGTGATCGCGATAGTGGCGATGTGAAGTGGACCGGCACACGTGTCGATCTCGTCTTTGGTTCAAACTCCCGGCTGCGCGCGGTCGCTGAAGTATATGCATGTGATGAATCGCAGCCGTCATTTGTGCGGGATTTCGTGGCGGCATGGAACAAGGTGATGCAACTTGATCGTTTTGACCTTGGCTGATTTCAGCCGAAGAACGTTAGAGATGTTTTACTGACCGTCGCGGTGGCAAATCGCGGCGGTCATTTATTAAGCGGATCACACCTCGGGCTAAGCCCGCAACATCTCGCACTCTATCCAGCCTTTGAGATAGCCCGCCACGCGAATGGCCGCCTCTTCCTCGCCGCCATAGGTTGCGCTCAACTCATTCAGGCCTGCAAAATTCACCCCCTTAACCAGCTCATCCCAGAGCATGGCTTCCTCGTAAACCATGCTGCGGAACATGGAGCGCAGATCCTGGCGATAGACAATTACGCGATCAGGTTCTTCGCCGTCATTGATTGCAGGCGGGGCAATTTCGTTTTCAAAAGCCTGCCATATCCCTTGCGCATTGGTTTTGAGATCGAGGCGTGTCACGGATGCATGAGGCGCAAATATCTTGTCGGGCCACCCTTCAGGCGGGACGCTTGCCAAATCCTCAAGGGTGAGCGGCTGATCGTTTGCGGCGTCAAAAGCGTGATTTAGCGCGCGTTCGAAATCGGCCATGTCACCGAGTATTCTGGCGTCAGAAAATGGCGCGTGCTCGCGCAAAAACTCCGGTAGCTTGCGGCCGTAATCGCGGGCATTTGGTGTATCTGGCAATGTGTTTGCGATGTATGCCTGCACCATTTCTGCGTATCCATCGTCGCCGAGCAAGAGGCCAAGCTTTTCGTACTCATTGTCGAGAAATTCAATCAGGTTCAGCCGGTAAGCGTTTTGATAAACACCGAGCAGCACTTCGCGCTTTTCCCGGTCTGACGGGCTGATCTCGTCAAGTATTTTACTGTCGCCTGTGAGCACGGCTCGTTGAAAGCTTTCTTGAAGCTCTTTTAACCCTACCATCTTACGCTCCCGCTGGTTCGAATTTACCAAGTGTTTTGGCACCGATCTCGCGAGCCATTTCAAGCTCAACCAATAAGTCCTTGAGCGGCGGGATATTGTCATCGCGCTCGATCATGGTCGTGACCGGCCCGAATTGTTTGAGTGCCTCGGCATAGAGCGCCCAGACGTCATCGCAAACATCATTGTCGTGGGTATCGATGATATAGGTGTCGTTATGCTCATGACCGGCCAGATGAAACTGTACCACTCGCTCTTTGGGTACGCCGCGAATGAAATCCATGGCATCGAACCCATGATTAAACGCGCTGACATAAACATTGTTCACGTCAAACAGCAGCCAGCAATCGGCACGATTACTAAGCTCGCTGATGAATTCCCATTCGGTCATTTCGGAGCTTTCAAACGATACATAAGTTGAAGCATTTTCAAGAGCGATGCGGGTGCCTAAAAAATCCTGCACCTGTTTCACGCGACCGGCGATGTGATCAAGCGCCTCTTCGGTCAGGGGCACGGGCAGGAGATCGTGAAGATTGACGCCGTGGACGCCGGTCCAGCAGATATGATCGGAAATCCATTTTGGTTGCACACGTTCGGCCAGTTTTTTCAATTTGGCGAGATAGTCCATATCAAGTGGCGCTGTTGAGCCTATGGACATGGATACACCGTGCATTACCAAAGGGTAACGCTCTTTGATCTGATCGAGCATGTGAAGCGGTCGCCCGCCATCAACCATGTAGTTTTCGGAAATGATTTCGAACCAGTCAATATGGGGATCGCCTTCGAGGATCTCCTGGTAATGGTCGGTTCTCAGTCCCAGCCCGTAACCCAGGAAATCGGGTTTCTGCAAGTTTTTGTCATTCATATTATTGCCCATGCGCATAACCTATCACGCTGCTAGAGACTTCACACTGCTAAAGAGTTGGAAAAGGTGCTTGAGAGACAGAAAAGCCCGCCGACAAATTGTCGACGGGCCTCTCCTAAATTTGAAAAAAGGTATTAGCCCTTATTTCTTCGCTGGAGCTTCCGTTTCGCTGCCACCGATTGCTTTACAAGCATCGGCTGATACGGAAACAAAACCCTGACCTTTACAGGCGTTCTGGCCTTTGCATGCGTTGGTGGCTGTTTTACATGCGCTGTTGCCCTTACAAACAGTTACACCGTAGCAATGTACATTGCCGTCTGTTGCGGCGGATGCAGGAGCCATTGCGGCACCACTCATAAGAAATGCAGCTGCAGTTGCGGCGAGTACGGTACCTGATTTTTTATTCAATTTCATGTCAGTATTCCTCCGTGGAATAATTGGGGTTGTTACGGATTTAACATGTGACTCATGCCACGCTGCAATCCATAAAGGATTTACGGATCGCAATCATGAAAAGTTTCATCACATTGCCGTGAATTGATTTTTTTTCAATTCAATCAATGGTTTGCGCTTTGATTCGGACAGCAATGTGGCATCACAGATTATGATATTCCGCATGGGATCAATCTTGCCGATGTTTGATCATGAGAACCTTTGCGGTTTTCTTTGGTTCAAACAACTCATTCGGCTAGATTTCGCTGAAAGTTGCAGGCTCGAGATGTACAATCTCAGGGCTATGGGACTCGATCGCAGGTTCAACCAGGGTCACATAATCGGCGCGCTTTGAACTGCCGTCAAATCTCGCCCCCTGATCTACCGATAGAGTTTGATGGTGCACATCGCCATCGACGCGTGCATTAGCGCTGAGCATCACCTGCTTCGCTCTTATGGTACCTGATACATCGCCGTCTATTTTCACACGATTACCGGTAACGGTGCCGATGACTTTGCCGTGTCGGCCGACGGTTACGTCGACGCCCTGAATCTCACCCTGGATTTCACCATCCACACGGATGGCGCCTTCGGAGATAATTTTCAGATCACTTCCCAATATGGTTAGATCATTGCTGATAATCGACACATGCTGGGTCGCCTGAAGGTCCAATGTGTCGGTCTCGGCGGTTGCTGGATTTATTTTTGCACTTAAATTTTCGTTATCGGTTGATTGAGCGGTTGGTGTGATGTCGAGAAGTTCGCTTTTAGTACGCTTAAACATGATACCCCCAGTGAAGGATATACCTGTCCAGTCACCCCGAAGAATTGGTCCGAAGTGGGTGTTCAGGTCATTGGTTAAGCAGCCCGTTTTGAGGTTGTGATATCATGCCCTGAATGTGTCGAAATTAAAGCCATCGCGTGGAACAAGCTGCAATTGCTACTTTATTTTAGATTCCCCGCCTGGCACTTAGAGCCTGGAGCTCTTTACCTGTACTTCACCACCGACCAATCCGAAGAGCGTATTTGACCACCCGCTCACGCTACCCCAAGCCACCCATGGAATGTTACCGCAAGGGTCGTCAGGGTGGCGGGAGCGATCTTTCAGATCGGTCAGGCGGCGACACGCTTTTGCAATGTTTCTCCACGGTAAGACAGGGCCTCGGCGATGTGTGCGCGGGTGACCTGATCCGCATTCTGCAGATCAGCAAGGGTACGAGCGATGCGGAGTGTGCGATGATAACCACGTGCTGAGAGGCGCATTACGTCGGCGGCTTCGGCCAGAAGTTTTACTCCGGCGGCATCGGGTTTCGCGATTTGCTCCAGGATTTTTCCTGAACATTGCGCATTGGTCCGGGTCCGGGTTTCGCCCAGCTCGAGAAAACGCTGACGTTGCTTTATTCGTGCATTGGTCACGCGGGTTCGCACGCTCGCACTATCCTCAGATGGCGGGGGCAGAATGAGGTCAGCGGCAGTAACTGCCGGCACCTCTATTTGAATATCGATGCGGTCAAGAAGCGGGCCAGATATGCGGGCCTGATAGCGCTCCGTACAGTTTTTTCCACGGCTACAGGCATAGCCTGGCTCGAATGCCTTGCCGCATTTGCACGGGTTCATTGCGGCGACGAGCTGTATGCGGGAAGGATATGTGGTGCGGTGGTTGGCGCGGGCAATTACCGTCTCACCGCTTTCAAGAGGCTGACGGAGGCTATCGAGTACCTGGGGTGTGAATTCCGGTAGCTCGTCGAGGAAGAGAACCCCTAAATGCGCCAATGCGACTTCGCCAGGGCGGGGCCGCGTACCACCACCAATAAGTGCTGCCATGGTGGCTGAATGGTGGGGAGCGCGGAAAGGGCGGGAGCGCCCGAGACGCCCTTGTGCGAGCTCGCCTGCGAGGCTTTGTATTTGGCTCACCTCGAGCATTTCACCAGGTTCCAGTGGTGGTAATATGGAAGGCAAGGCAGCCGCCAGCATGGATTTTCCCGATCCGGGAGGGCCGATCATAAGCAAATTATGCCCACCAGCAGCTGAAAGCTCCAACGCCCGCTTTGCCGTTTCCTGCCCCTTAATGTCCTTGAGGTCAGGGCCATCAACGGGTGCTTCGTCGATGCTTGGTTTTGGTCTGGTAAGCGTTTGGGTGCCTTTGAAATGATTGATGAGAGAGAGGAGGTGTGGCGACGCCAATATTGACATATCTTCAGATGCCCAGGCAGCCTCCGCACCGCAATCTTGCGGGCAGATCAGTCCTTTATCACGCGCATTGGCGCCGATGGCCGCGGGCAATGCGCCCGGCACGTGGCTTATTGATCCGTCCAGTGACAACTCACCGATCACTGAATAGCCGTCAACAGCATCTTGTGAAATCGCACCACAAGCCAGCATCAGCGCCAGGGCTATGGGTAAATCGAAATGGCTCCCCTCCTTGGGCAGGTCGGCGGGGGCGAGATTGATTGAGATGTGTTTATAGGGAAGACCTAAACCAATTGCGTGAAGTGCGGCGCGGACCCGCTCGCGGCTTTCGGCCACGGCTTTATCCGGTAAGCCGACAATGGCGAAGGCCTGAAGGCCGGGGCTGATTTGGACCTGGACCTTTACGGGCCTTGCATCAATGCCATCAAAGGCCAGTGTCTCGACTTCACCATACATAAACGTAACTTTCTCTTAACTATACTCGGACAGCATAGTAGAGAATACGTCCGCTCGCAAGAACAAAAATGGAACAAATTGTGTGTTCTTGATGATCTGTGGATTAAGAGAGCTGAAATATTTGTGTGGGCAGGAAAAACAAAGCCGCCCTCGGGGGAGAGCGGCTTTGAATTTAGATTTCGAAATTAAATTTCAAAAATTCTATAGACACAATGCATGCCACCTAATGGCTGGTATGCAGTGGCTGCGAAATTAAGCAGCTGAGATGTTTGCGACGGCTGTTTTGCCGCTGCGGCTATCGATTTCTGTGTCGAAGGTTACTTTCTGTCCTTCAGAAAGACCGCTCATGCCAGCACGTTCGAGGGCAGTTGCGTGTACGAACACATCGTTGCCACCGTCGTCAGGTGCGATGAAGCCGTAACCTTTTTGGTCATTATAGAATTTTACTGTACCGTTAGTCATGGAATTCCCTTTTTGGTCCACGTTTTGTCATGTGTCGGCGCACGTAAAGTTACACGTGTACCAACAATTATATATCGATTTTTGGAAGAGTCAGAACGTGCGCTTGGGAAGTCCAAGTGTAGTGGCCCGGGCGTCCGGCCAAAGTCGATGCCCTCATATAGTCGCAAACCGGCGTGGGCGCAAGGGTGAGTTTTGCTGGAATTCAAAAAATACTTTATTCAATAAGTAAAGGAATGGCCAGAATCAATCCCGCGTAGAACCTCAATTGCTTGCCAATGGTTGAGGTTTATCTATTGGTGGCAACATCGCTTCCATATCATTGACCAGGTCACCGTTGAGATAGGTCCGGCTGTTTACGGGAACAGGACGGGTGATGGTATCGAGCAGTGGGCAATGGGTCTCGGCCAGCGCGATGAGGTCACGAATTTTTTCTGGACCGGCTGGACTGGCGATGTGGACTTCGAAACTGATTGATGTGAAGCCAGGGCAGATATTGTCGTTGATCGCCAGCATGCCCTGAACATCGAGATCGCCGTAACTGGTGATCTTTAGCTCGCTCAACTCTATATCCATCATGGTAGCGTAGGCCGAGTACATTACGACCTGGCAGGTACCCATCGCTGACAGAACAACCTCTGCCGGTGTCATGCCCTGATCAGTGCCGCCAAGAATGGGAGGCTCATCTACGATCATTTCAGGAAAATCCCGCACCTTGGAAATGGCTCGCATTCCGGCGTCAAGCCGGGTTTCAGCGACATACATCAACTGTGCATTTTGTGGATGGCGATTGACACTTTCTACGCAATCGATGATTGCAGCTTTGATTGTTTCTTTGGACACAATATTCCCCCGATAGAATTATGGCCGATGTGATTTCGGACATGTGCAGCCCTGCAAGGCCCATATTAGTCGATATGATCGTGAGCCAAGGCTGATTAACTGAGCTTTTAGTTAATCATAACCAGAGCCAAACCTCAATGAAATCGCGGCAATATGACGCGCAGCCAAGGACCTGATCCTACTTATTTTACGTCAAACTTTCACCTTCTTCTCCACAACATCCCAGATCATGGCTGAAATATCATTGCCGCCAAAGCTTTTCACTTCCCTGATGCCGGTGGGGGATGTGACATTGATCTCGGTCAGATAATCGCCAATGACGTCGATACCGGTGAATATCAGTCCTCGTTTTTTCAGCTCCGGGCCAATGCGGGCGCAGATTTCGCGCTCACGGTCGGTGATGTCAACGGGGGTAGGTTTGCCGCCAACATGCATATTGGAGCGGGTTTCGTCCTCGGCAGGCACCCGGTTAATGGCACCTGCGATCTCGCCGTCTACAAGGATAATGCGTTTGTCGCCCTTGCGGACATCGGGGAGATATTGCTGCACGATAAAGGGCTCGCGAAAGGCACCTTGAAATAGCTCGATAAGAGCACCGAGATTGGTGTCGCCATCCTTCATCAGAAAGACGCCTGCACCGCCATTGCCATATAGTGGTTTGACGATAATATTTTTAAATTCCCGGCGGAAGCGCTTCACCTCATCCAGTGACCGGGTGATCATGGTCGGGGGGGTAAGGTCCTGAAAGTCGAGTACAAAGATTTTTTCCGGGGCGTTTCGCACTTCTGCCGGATTGTTTACTACGAGTGTTTTCGGGTGGATGCGCTCGAGGAGGTGCGTCGAGGTGATGTAGTTCATGTCAAAGGGCGGGTCCTGCCTCAACAAAACCACATCCATCTCGCTCAGATCCTGCTGATGAGGCTCGCTTGCGGTGAAGTGATTGCCCTCCACGTCGCGGAGTTCAAGCGTTTGGCCGGTGGCGATTAACCGGTCGCGGTCGAGGCTCATATTGTCCGGTGTGTAATAAAAAATTTCATGTCCGCGATTTTGCGCTTCGAGCATGATTGCAAAACTCGAATCACCCTTGATGTCGATGCCCTCGACAGGGTCCATCTGGACGGCAACTTTAAGCGACATGAAACTAGATTCCTTATATGTAATTTCCCAAGGACAAAACATGTAGCCCCAGCCGTGGCTACACGATTTTGTTTGATATAGGTGCTCCAGGTGGAGACGTCCAATTAATCCGGCTTAAAGGCGCCTTTAATGTGAACCGGCATTTTCCGTGGCACCATTAAAATGACGTCCAAAGACATTTCGTGCGTTTCATATTTTTTGTTTTTGCCCAGCCAATGTAGTGCTGCGCGGGCGATCCTTTTGCGTTGATTATAGGGTAGCGCACTTTCCGCCTCTTCTATTGTTTTCCGTCGCTTGACTTCAATGAATGAGACCTTGCCTCTTTTGCGGGCGATGATGTCGATTTCGCCCACAGGCGTGCGGTGACGGAACGCCAGAATGTGGTAGCCCTTTAATCTCAACCAGATGGTCGCCCAGAATTCTGCTCTGCGACCACGCCTTAAGCGGGCGTGGCGCTCGGAATCTGGAACGGATTTGGCTAGAGATCGCTTTGGCAAACCAGTTCCCTTTATTTTTTGTTGAGACCGCTGAGCCCCAATTCATAGACCCGCTTCTTTGCCACACCCAATTCATCTGCAACATCACGAGCCGCATCTTTCAGGCTCATTGGGTTCATGGCGCGATTGAGTGCTCTCAGAATATCATCGTCGTTGATTTCTGGCTCTGCATCCGGACTGATGAGAATTACGATTTCGCCCTTAATCTGGCCTTCATCCGCCCAGGCCTTCAGATCCGATAATTGCCCGCGTTTAAACTCTTCATGGATTTTTGTGAGTTCACGGGCAACGACAGCCTGTCTGTTACCGAGAATGTCATGCAAATCGCCCAGTGCGGCACTTAATCGCGTTGGAGCCTCGAAAAACACCGATACGCAATCCGCATTCTTTATGGTGCTTATACGCTCCCGGCGGGCACCGCTTTTATTGGGCAAAAAACCTAAAAACTGAAAATTATCGGTGGGCAGGCCGGATGATGTCAGCGCCACAATGGGTGCCGTTGGACCAGGCAGGCTGATAACCTTAAGTCCATGCTCAATTGCCAATTGGCTCAACTTAAATCCCGGGTCTGATATGAGCGGCGTTCCGGCGTCTGAAATCAGGGCGACGCTTGATCCTGCTTTGAGCTCTGTCAAAATTCTGTCGCGCACGCTATCGGTGCTGTGATCATGATAGGCTATCAATCTGGCGGTTATGCCGTAGTGATTGGTGAGCTTTCTTGAGTGACGGGTGTCTTCACAATAGATCTTGTCTGCCCGCACCAGCACACTTAACGCGCGGAGTGTGATGTCGCTTAAATTGCCAATTGGTGTGGCTATCAGATAAAGCGCTGGCTCCAGGGGCCGCGCGCTCAAACCGTGGAACTCGGCCGATATACGCTCGGTGCAGCGGATTGCGCTGGCTTCATCGTGTTCTAATTGACTAGTCCTATCGTTCATGAAAATTCCAGAATGCTAAAAATTATCGAAATCGAGCTTAGCCGGTTTGCATATCGTTCAACAGCTGATATCACACTTGTAAATTATTTTGACTCTCTCCACGATCTTTCCCGCCCTGATCACCCGACGGAACGGTAGCTGTGGGTGGTCGGGGCCGGGGAGATCGTTATTCACCCCAAACCCTTATATGAGTACGAAAATTGGTGATAAAAATGATGGGTAATTCGCCAGACGTATCTAAACGATTGTGTTTTTTGGAGAATCCATTTGATATACTAATATTGAGTTTTACCATGTTCTGGCCAAAGTCTCAGGATATACATCCTGTTCGGGCAGAGGTGCACGAATAGAGGCGGCGATTAGCATGGCTCTTTAAGTGCGGTAGAGGGCTCTGCCCGAAAGTTTAGAGTAAACAACCCTGGGGGAAACGGCGCCTGCTATGGCTCTTCGTTCAACACTCGCTTTGAAAAACATTTTTACGCGGCGGAGCTTTGTCTCCGGTGTTTGCGCCTGCCTGCTTTCTGCATGCGCTGCAGGTGGCGGCTCGGTACCCGGCCCGCAAACAAGCGCGCTTGATCAGAGTTTTGCTAACCAACCGGCAAGTCGGCTACAGCGACCGACCAATGTGAAGGTTGCATTCCTGCTGCCGCTCACCGCCAAAGGCAATACGGGAAAAACGGCACAAGGGTTGAAACAGGCTGGTGAGCTGGCTCTCTTTGAATTTGATAAACCCAATGTTGTCCTGATTACCAAAGATACAAAAGGCACGCCCGAAGGTGCGAAAGCTGCCGCCCAGGCGGCACTGGCAGAAGGTGCCGAGCTTGTTATCGGGCCGTTGTTTTCGAAATCTGTGACGGCAGCGGCAGCGGTGACGCGACAGGCGGGCGTACCGATGATCGCATTTTCAAGCGACCGTGCGGTTGCGGGGAATGGTGTTTACCTTCTGAGCTTCCTGGCTGGTCAGGATGTCCAGCGCATCCTTTCTTATGCAGTGGGAGCGGGTAAACAGAATTTCGCGGCGCTGGTGCCTGATACGCAATATGGCAAGATTGTTGAGACGTCATTGCGGATGGCAGCGCAGAATATTGGCGCCCATATTGCCACGGTCGAACGCTATCCGGCGGATGCAAATGGCATGCTGGAACCTGCGCGACGCATCAAACAGGTGGCGATTAATTCTAAAAATTCTGGTCGCCCGGTTGATGCTCTTCTTATTCCAGCTGGAAAAGAAGCTTTGCCGACATTGGCGACGTTGATGCCTTATTTTGAGATCAACACCACGGAAATTCAACTCTTAGGTACAGGCGATTGGGATTACGCCGGTATTGGCCGTGAAGCGCCGTTGGTGGGCGGCTGGTTCTCGGCACCTGATCCGCGTGGCTGGCGTGATTTCACCCAGCGCTATGCCAAGACATATGGTGGTGTACCGCCGCGTATTGCGAGCCTTGCTTACGACGCCGTAAGCCTGGCTGTCTCGCTTTCCAATAATCAGGCTTCTTTCCGTTACACTACAGCTAACCTCACCCGAGGCAGCGGTTTTGCGGGAGTTGACGGTCTCTTCCGTCTCAAGCCTGATGGTACGTCAGAACGCGGTCTTGCAATCCTTCAAGTGCAGAAGTTTGGCTCCCGCGTTATTCAACCGGCCCCAAGCGTGTTTGGCAAATCAAATAGTGGCGGCGTTGCCGGTTGGCTTTCGAACTAGAGCCGTTTCGATTTAGTCAAGGTCGCTCAACTGCTCTATCTTTTTGATTTAACGCACTTTTTAGCGGAAAACCGGTTTCCACTTTTCCGAAAGTGCTCTAGAGTCTTTCCGGTTTAGTTCTAGCCAATTCGCTGGACTTTTTATGGATTTGTGCGGTTAGGAAATCTGGCGATCCTTTTCACACAGTTTCCATACTCATCATCATACCAATAAGCTCACCCTGCTTGGCCAACATCCACTCCGCCATCCCGATTTTCATCGGGTTGACGTTGAAGATTGAACACATGTGTTCAGAAATATTTGCTTGAGGCGTGACAGGTTTAATTTGCGGATGCCCT
>Ga0209633_10001167_pt1 | contig 28069 bp, 23 predicted proteins | sample Cruoilmetagenom1_FD_187290 | JGI IMG/M metagenome (GOLD analysis project Ga0209633, IMG submission 187290) | Oil polluted marine microbial communities from Coal Oil Point, Santa Barbara, California, USA - Sample 1 (SPAdes) (version 2) | ecosystem: Environmental > Aquatic > Marine > Oil seeps ...
CCCAAGAACAGAGCCAAGAACTCTCCGCAAAACTCAGATACAAGCACGTCAGGAAACGGCGTACGCCCAATGGCGAGCTATCCTATATTGAGGGCTGGCACGCTATCGCCGAAGCCAATCGCATATTCGGGTTTGATTCTTGGGATCGGCATACGCTCTCGACCAATTGTGTTTGGTCAGCGAGCCGATCAGGCAAATTCCACTGCATTTACACCGCACACGTACGCATCATCGTTCGGGCAGGCGGAACAACGATCGTGAGAGATGGCACAGGCACTGGGCACGGCGAGGATCACTCTCCTAGCATTTCACATGACTTAGCGATCAAGGCCGCGGAGACCGACGCTACCAAGCGCGCGCTGTGCACTTTCGGTAATCGCTTTGGATTGGCGCTCTACGACAGACAACAAACGGGTGTCACGAAGCCCTCTGTAAAAGTTTCCAAATCGAGGCCCGATGACAAAGAGTCCATTACCGATCCACAAATACCAACTCCTGGAAATGCTCTTCAGGCCAATGGCCGCGAAGCCACCGAAGGTTATGCAGCTACTGCAAAAAATGGTGTTGGGATCGATAAGAGTAAGCTGGCCTTGGGCGAGCCAAAGCGAATTCGCAATAAGGCGCATCTAAAATCTATCACCCGCCTGCCCTGCGTTGTATGCGGCCGGCATCCAACGCAAGCCCATCATATTCAGTTCGCGCAACCAAGAGCACTAGGGCGCAAAGTTGGAGACGAATACACAATCCCGCTTTGCGCCATTCATCATCGCCAACTCCATGATGCTGGAAATGAACGTGAATGGTGGAGAAGGCAACAGATTGATCCCCTAAAGGTCGCTGACGCTCTATGGCGTCAAGGATTAGGTGGTCAATTTGAACACAAAGAGATCTCGACCAACGGTCAAAAACGATGACTGAACAGCAAGAGGCTATGCACCGAAGTTTGCGATGTGGCGCCAAAACAAGGCGAGGCACTGCTTGTATGGCACCGGCTGTTCAAGGCAAAAAACGCTGCCGGATGCATGGAGGCGCGCCCGGGAGTGGAGCGCCCAAAGGCAATAAGAACGCATTAAAGAATGGTCTACACACCGCAGAAGCGATTGCTGAGAGAAACGCGGTCAGACGCCTGATAAGAGAGTCTCGCGAATTGATGAAAGAGATCAACTAACGACCAAACAGTACCGGTTCTGTTGCCGAGGAATGAACTCGTCGAAAAGGTTGACCATGCTGCACGACAGACGAGATCAGCTGCTGAGTAGCCTGGCAAGTCGGCTGCAGAAGCTGATCGCAGAGTCGGAGAACCCGCATCAGGAGATGGAGAGAGCGTCGCTGCGGCTCCTCGAGTACGACTTGTTGAACTGGACGCCCGGACCAAAGACGACGCCGTTCCAGTTCGCGATGACGGCAATCGAGGAAAACCCGCTGATGTTCGACCATATCGGGATGATCGAGTACGAGATTTTGCCCGAGCATCTGGAGAGCGTGGACGAGCTGATCTCGGCGATTCTACCAGGGGCCGGCGGGCTCGACTAAGGCAAGAGACTAAAGACACGCACCTGATCTACTACGCACTGGACCATATAGAGTGAAGCGAGCAGAGCAACTAGCGACTAATTGTGTATTTGGTATCTCTTCAAATTCGCAGGGTTGAACTGCACGCGGAAATGCCCTTTTGCGGCATTCTTAAATTGGGAGGTGAGCGAAGCGTTGCACTTAGAGGGGAATACCACGTGGCGGCTTTGCGTGCTTCTACGGGGCTGCAATCGCCGGCGCAGTCATAATTGCGAACGAGCATTCGAGTATAAATTGGGATTGCGGGCGCAAATTAGCCCGCAGTCGAGTAGCAAGTACGGTGCGACCAGAGCAACACGATGTGTTTCATTCTCTGATATTTCTGTCCCGACGAATGCGGCAGACGCTACGATGTTGGTGGCGCCAAATACCGAGCGACACGACAAATTTACCACCCGCCTCGAAACAACATGAATTGTGTTCTCATTTGCTAAGAATATCACTATTAGTTCGTGCTCGCATTTGGTCGTCCAGCCAACAAGTTGAGCAAGAGATTTAGCCGCTGAGTTTTTTTTGTTATGAGTCCTCTTCAAAACATCAAGCGTTTGATCGCCAACATCAACAAGTCAGCACAATACTTGGCCGAAATAGTAGCTGGCACAGCCAATCAGTCGCGCATAATCAACGACAAGTTGGATACAGCGATTTCGACTGTCGAGGACCAGTCTCATCAAACGAGCGATAGGTTGGATACTGTTATCAAGAATCTCGACAGTCAAACCAATCTGATGAATGAAAAGCTGGATGCATTGGTCGATCTTCAGAAAGAACAGCTTGCTGCGCTCAACAGAATCGAAGCACCTGCGCTATCTAACGGTAGAAACGTAGCGCCAACTGACCGTTCATTGCGCACGTCGTTTCAAACACCACCTGCTGTCAACGAGGGACCATTCACAAACGCCATGCCATCAATGAAATCGGATTCGGCCTTTCGCACTGCAATGCAACAGATCCCTCTTCTTCTAGATGAGAAGACCTACAACACCTCGCATCCAGACTACGACGCCACCGCTGTTCGAAATTTTCCCGGCCATATCTTTAATGCCGACGTGCCGTGCGATAATTCGGTTTACGCAGAGATAAGGAAGTTGGCCAAGGGAGACGTCGTGCCCGACAAGGCCTGGAAAAAGATACTCAAGAAAACGCTGAAAGAAGTCCATTCAGTTCCGCATGCCGAGCAGGTGTTCGAGCGCCGAGATTTTATCGAAGATTATACGGCAGAGTTAAACCGCAAATATGGTGCTCACTATGCCGCGGGCTGGGTGAACCTGGATGACGCAATCTATTTGTACTGGCTGATACGCCATCTCAAGCCAGAAACGGTTGTGCAGACCGGTGTGTGCAATGGACTTTCGTCAGCTTTTATGATGCTCGCGTTGGCCAAAAATGGTCCAGTTGGCAAACTTCACGTTATTGATTTGCCACCGGTTTTTAATCCCAACGATCCCGCCTGGACTGCCGAAGGTAAAGTCTATGGCGTCACAATTCCAGAAGGGAAATCGTCTGGCTGGATGGTTCCGGACGCCTATCGCGATCGAATTGAGATTTTGAACGGGGACGCCAAAGAACTACTACCTCAGCTGGTGGATAAGCTCGATTCCATCGACATGTTCTATCATGACTCCGATCACACCTATAATCACATGATGTTTGAATTCCGGGAAGCCAAGCGCAAGCTCGCTGCCGGCGGATTGATTGTCGGAGACGACATATCTTGGAATGCTTCCGTCTGGGATTTTGCCGACGAATACGGCGTGCCGTCATATAATTACAAGGGAGCGGTGGGAACGGCATTCTTTTAGAATTGCTTGTTCAAGCTGGCGACGAGGCAATTGACACAGCTGTGGAATGCAGCGAACGCTTTACCAACACAATCGATGATTTGTGACGCTTGCGAATTGCATCGGTCTACGGCATGCATGCGACTTCTCTTCCGATTCAAGGCGCCATAACGCGGACAATTGCATTCAGCAATTGATTGGTATGCATCGAACGGATTTGGATTGCGGCTGGATTGAATGCGGCAACCCGTCTTAGGGCAGGACAACATGGCAGAACACCAAGCACAGCAAGTTGCCCCAATCGACCGGTCAATTCTGGTGGATGGATTTGATGATTTGACCGGAGGAATCCTGGCTTGGCCAATATGGATGCGGCTTGGCTGGAACGACATCCGTCAGCGATATCGCCGCTCCGTGCTTGGCCCCTTTTGGATCACCTTGAGCACTGCGATATTTATCAGCTTCCTGGGTTTAATCTACAGCCGGTTGTTCGGTATTGATGTAGCGACTTATCTGCCCTATTTGGCGATCGGCTATATAATTTGGATCTTTATCTCTTCGACAACAACAGAGTGCTGTAGTGCATTTCATGAAAATCAAAACATTATTCTTCAGAGGAAGCTGCCTTTTTCCATTTATATCTTCAAAAATCTATGGAGAAACAACATAGTTTTAGCCCACAACATCATACTCGTTGTAGCTATTTATTTGATATTCAAAATAAATCCAGGAGCTCGTGTGCTCCTTGCCTTGCCAGGATTTTTCGTATTGTGCCTTAATCAACTGTGGCTTGGGATTGTCTTGGCAATTCTGAACACTCGATTTCGGGATGTTGTGCAGATTGTCACGTCAATTGTTCAAATCACGCTGTTTGCCACACCCATCCTCTGGCCTATCTCCAGAATAGGGAACGCCAGACTAATAGCGGACATCAATCCAGTTTATCATTTTATTCAACTCATAAGAGCGCCCTTGCTTGGCGAGCTGCCTGAGGCGCTGTCCTGGATTGTAGCGCTGTCGACTGTAACTCTGGGTATCCTTTGCGCAATCTGGCTCCTAAATCGCACATCGAAACGAATCGTCTACTGGCTATGAACGCCCTTTAAGGTAAGGCACGGTGACAAAAATCACTTTGACGAATGTGTCTGTTGAGATTCCCGTCTTTGACATCAGCAGCTCCTCTGTTCGGCAAATGCTGCTGAAAAAAGCCGTGGGGGGACGGATTGGTAGTTCTGGTTCCCATGCGATCATCGACGCCCTTCAGAATGTAACACTTGAGTTAAATGACGGAGACAGAGTGGGTCTCATCGGCAGAAACGGTTCGGGCAAGACCACGTTGCTGCGCGTCATGTCGAAGGTCTATCCGCCGACGCAAGGAGAGATAGAAATAACCGGGCAAATTTCTGCTATGTTCAACACAACTTTGGGCATGAGCATGGATGCGTCCGGACTGGAAAACATCCGCAACTGCGGTATGCTTTGGGGGCTGACGTCTGATCAGACAGAAAATAGCATCGAAGAAATTTCCGAATTCTCCGAACTCGGCGAGTATTTGGCCATGCCGGTTCGCACCTATTCTGCCGGCATGAAGATGCGTCTTGCTTTTGCAATAGCTACGGCGCTCAATCCAGAGATATTGCTGCTCGACGAAGTGATCGGAGTGGGTGACCCCTCCTTCTTTCAAAAAGCATTTGCACGCATAAAAGGACTGATCGACACATCCAGAATTTTGGTTATCGCCTCACACAGCCAACCCATCATTCGCCAGATTTGTAACAAGGCAGTCTGGCTACAGGATGGATCGTTGATCGAATTTGGCGAAGTTGATCATGTGTTGGCAGCCTACCAAGACAAGCAGGCGGCCGTCTAAAAATCGGCACATCTGAGCCCATTGGCTGTTCCTCAATGTGGAGCAAAACGTTGAGCGCCGATTGACATTCGCCTTGGCTATTTTGCGTCGTTGCCCAAGTTCTCAAACCAGGTCTGCGTGGCGACGGCAATCGATTCTGGATCCCAAAGCGGCGCATCGCGCCAGTGCTCGATATCGGCCACCATGCGCGCCACACCCTCTTCAAAAGGTATCTGTGGTCTCCAACCGAGCATGCCGCTAATCTTCGTGATATCGGCCCATGTGCAATTGGGTTCTCCAGGCCGCTTCGGCACATAAACTACGTCGCCGCCGAGCAATTCCACCAGCCTGTTGACGGACTCTGGCGCTCCGGCGCCAACATTGAAACTTTCGCCAGAAATCTCAGTTTCTGCAGCCGCCAGAAAGGCCGTGGCAACGTCTGAGGCGTATATGAAATCCCGCAATTGGCTACCGTCGCCCACCACCGTGAAGGGCTTGCCGGATAGTTTCTGTTTCAAAAACACGCCAAACACCGCACCATAAGCACCGGTCGTTCTCACGCGCGTGCCATAGGCGTTAAAAATTCGGATCGAGTTGACCGGCAAACCATAGACTTTATGCCAGTGAAAGACCGATTGCTCCCCCAAAAACTTAGAGAGAGCATACGGATATTGGGGTGTGATGGGATGGTCTTCACGCGTCGGTGTTTCGGCCAGCCCATAGCAAGAGGAAGAGGCGGCGTAAACAATCTTGCTGATGCCGGAATGACGGGCACATTCCAGAACCCGAACGGTACCCTGGATATTAGTATCCATATACTCGGCCGGCGCTTCGATGGAGGGAACGATGTCGCCCAATCCGGCAAAGTGAAACACATACCGCGCGCCAGAAAAAATTGAAGATGTCGGTTCAAGCTTCCGTATGTCGTCCCAATGGCACGTCAGTCTTTCGTCGCCTTGGTGCGATGCAAGATTTGAGCGGTGTCCACCGGTCAGATTGTCGACCACGCGCACATCAAAGTCGTTAGTCAAAAGCAGATCGACCATATGACTGCCGATGAATCCGGCACCACCCGTAACAACGGCAATCGCTCGCGTACCTTGTGTCATGTTTGGATACTGCTCACTAAATTATTGTTATGGGACTTGGCCATAGGTAAATACTGCAGGACAACATTGTGCAAGTCAGTTTCATTACACTGAATTGCAGACCCACCGTTGCTTGACATACACACGTGACAACTTGAAAAATTCTCCCATGCTTTCGGTCGTGCTCCCTAGCTACAATCACGGCCTTCTGATTTCCAGAGCCATGCAAATGTTGCTGGCACAGGAACGTCAACCCGACGAGATCATCATTGTGGAGGACGGCTCAAGCGATGACAGCTTGGACATTGTTCGCAACTTTATTGAGCAGTCGTCCACAGTTCGTTTCAATTTGATAGTCAACAAGAAAAATCGAGGAGCCATTGCCGCACTTGGTCAAGGGCTCGAAGCCGCACAGGGGCAGTACATATATTTTGCCGCAGCCGATGACTGGGTGCTACCCGGCTTTTTTGCCGACGCGCTAAAGGCTTTGCAAAGCGATCCTCAATTGGGTCTCTTTTGCGGCGAGGCATTTCTGATCGAGGGAAGCACCGCTCATCCCGTTGGCGTCAGGCCGGCTGTTAGACCTGTTTATCGGCCCAAGCCAATTTATCCAGCTCGCGTACGGGAGCTTCTGGCTTCCAGCGACAACTGGATCCTAACCGGCAGCGCTCTGTTCAGACGAGCTGCCGTCATCGCAGCCGGTGGATTCGATACCAAGCTGGGCTCGTTTTCCGATGGATTTCTGGCCAGAAAAATAGCTCTGACAAACGGATTCTTTTTTTCGCCAACCCTGGTTTCGACCTGGTCAATTTTTCCTGGAAGTGTATCCCGCCAGACAGTTTTCAATTTAGATATGGCGACGGAAATTCTTGAAAAGGTGCCGGCCAAGCTAAAATCGGATGCTGTATTTCCGCGTTGGTATCCGCAAATTTTTCAAAACAGATGGCGCTTCAGCACCGCGCGATTGGCGTTAGCAGAAACCCCTCCTCTGATTTCCCTGGTCAACGCAATGGCGAGTACAACGCCATTGGATCGCTATGTCATCACAGCGATTGGACATCTTCCATTCAATCAATTGATCCGATTTCTAGTGTTGGTCTGGCTATGGTTTCGGCTCCAACCACTCTCGCTCTTGGGATTTCTGCGCACTTCGTTGGCGCGCCGCTTGGAGCGGGCCAATGAGCCCATACGACAAAACGCCCTTGCGGTAGCCCGCTTGTCGATCCCATCGAAGACTGTCAAACCGAAGCGCAAAGCCCTAAACAAACAATCTACCGGGCGGAGAAGCTAGACCACGCTCTGATCGGCGAGCACGCTGCCTATGACTGTCCAAGGATCTGCAGCTGATATTCCAAAACGATCTCTCAACAACGCACTGTCCAGGGTTGTGTGCACGGGTGTGCTGCCCGCTACCATGTCGATTTCCCCAGCGCGTGTGGCCATAACGAGTGAGGCTTCCGCACCCAAGCGCTCAGCGACAAATCTGCCCACGTCTAAATACGAAACGTCTCTGGGTCCCGTGAGCTGAAACACTCCGACTGCTCTTGAATCCAAAATCGCAGTTATCGCCTCAATGACGATATCGATCGGCGTTGGTGCCACCTTCATATTCGAAAAGGCACGAATTGGCTCGTTCTTAGACAGGGAATTCATCCAGCCTGCAATCAGTGGCATGTCGGGTGAAATGACCTTGGCCAACCGTAAAATTGCGAGCGGAGCCCCCATTACGATGTGGTTCTGCAGCACCGCCTCCGTACGAGCCTTTTGCTGGCCATATTCGCTAACCGGAGTCATCGCCGCATCGGGAGCGACAAACGGTGTCTCACCATCGAAAACTTGATTGGTCGAAAGATAGAGTACGTGGATATCATGCTCCAACAGTCTTTCAACCAGAGCAATCGTTTGGTCAACGTTGATGCGAGCCGATCCCACCGGATCTAGATGACAGGCTGCGAGCCGTGCAACCGCAGCAAAAATACAGGCGGCGCTGGCGTGCTGGGGCGGTCGCCACCCCTTAAGAGGTTGCGCTAAATCGAAATAGGGACGTGACGGTGATACCAACTCCTGACGGCGGGTCGTCGCCAACGCCAGTCGGTCACTCTTGCTTACAAATTGAAATGTGGCCGCGCCAATCTCCGAATCGCCACCGATTAAGAGCCATTTATCAGCCATGGGCCAGATTGCCGATCGCGCTCACGCCATGCCGAAAAGTCTGGTTGGTCGCGACAAAAAGGTGATACCGCTCATGATGCCAAATCTGACGCACCAACCGCTTCCGCCACCGTCGCCGCGATTTGTTCCGGCAACAGGCCACAAATTTCAAAATGATCGTTCTGCACGCCGTATTTCTCGGGAAATGCGTCCGGCATCGCCAAGCGCACAATTTGCGGCAATGGTTGAACGCGTTTTTCCGTCAACAAATCCGTTACTGCACTGCCGAAGCCACCAATGGCAATACCTTCTTCAACCGTGACTATCAGCCGAGCTCCCTGGGCGCTTTGAAGAACGGCGTCCTCGTCGAGCGGCTTGATCGTGTGAACATGCAGAACGCTCGCGTCGATTCCCTGTTTTTCAAGAAGATCAGCTGCGGCCAAGCAATTGGTCGTCATGACGCCGGTCGACATAAACGCCACTGGCGCAGTGCTTCGAGCCTCGCGTATCGGGATTGCCTTACCGATGGAAAATCCAAGCTCGGAACGGCTCACGATCTGGTCGCCTCCCTTGGCAAGTCGAATGTACATCGGCTTCGGCCAGTCCAGCGAACAGTCCATGAACCTTGCCATCTCCTCTGCATCGCAAACCGCCATCACGGTCATGTTCGGCAAGGCGCGCATGATGGCGATATCTTCGATTGCCAAATGTGTCGGCCCCAGCGGGGCGTAGACTGCACCGCCGCCATTTCCAATGAGACGTACGGGAAGATCATGTAGACAAAGATCGACTGCGACCTGCTCATAACACCGCCTGGTGATGAACGTCGCAATCGTGTTTACGTAAGGTACATACCCCTCCATCGCCAGGCCAGCCGCCATACCAATGACATTGGCCTCCTGAACGCCTTCCATGAAATGGCGCTCGGGCATCTCGTTCTTCATATCGTCCAAAAGCCCGGGGCTGAGGTCCGAGCCGATAAAAATAACGCGCTCGTCCCTTTTTGCCAGGCTATGGACTTTGTCGATGCAAGTCCTTCGCACAATCACTCCAACGCTTCATACATTTCGGCAATAGATTCACTGCTTATCCTGGACTTGTGATGCCAGGTGGGATCGTTCTCGGCAAACGAAAGTCCCTTACCTTTGATTGTGTGGCAAATGACGGCACTCGGCCGGTCCGACTGTATCGGCAGCAAATTAAATACATCGCGCAGCGCCGCAACATCGTGGCCATCGACTTCTGCAACGGCAAATCCGAAGGCGCTCCATTTATCTGCAAGCGGCTCGAGATCCTGAATGTCGCGCGTAAAGCCGGCCGACTGAATCTTGTTGTAGTCGATGATCGCCGTGAGATTGGCGAGCTTGTGCTTGCCGGCACACATGGCGGCCTCCCATACCGAGCCCTCGTTAATTTCGCCATCTCCCATCACGACCACTATGCGCGAATCGCGTTTTTCGATTCTGGCCGCCAACGCCATTCCCACACCATAAGAGAGTCCATGCCCCAGTGCGCCGGTCGAAGCCTCGACGCCTGGCACTTTTTGAAACTCCGGATGCCCGCCGAGAATTGAATCGCGTCGGCAAAACCCATCCAGAGTCTCCAACGGGATAAAGCCTTTGTCCGCAAGCAACGCGTAGAGCGCGAGGCAGCCATGCCCCTTGCTCAAGATCAATCTATCGCGTTCACGCCATTTTGGTTCGTCGGGTCGGACGCGCAACACGTCGTCATATAGGACCTGCAAGATTTCTACGAGCGACATCGAGGAGCCTATGTGCCCTCGCTCTCCGCCTTCCAGCCCGCGTACGATAAGGCGGCGCAAATACTTAGACCGCTCCTCGGACGGTACATCCGTCGCCGTCTTGCCATCCACGCTATCGACCCTGGTTTCCATCGATCGTCCCTGTATCCGAGTGCACTAAGCACTCAATAATCATACGAGCCTTGGTGAGCTGACGCGCCTTAACATCGGACCACGTGCTGTTTGCACGGCTTGGCGGTCGTCGATGCCAGCGATCTGGCAGGAAGGCATTCAATACTATCAGACACCAGCGCAAACCAAACAGGGGATAGAGCGCATCGAAGCGATCCCGGTAGCCCGGAATATCAGAATAGGTTCGCTCGGCTGACTCACGAAACGTCTGCACTGCCCAATTGGGAAGAATTGAACCTGGGTGCTGCAGCGTATCGGCAACGAGTTTCACGGGGTCATCCCAACCGAAATACTCGAAATCGAGAAACACCAAGCTTCCATCCGCTCTCCGCAAAGCGTTATGAAATCCAAAATCTGAAGCAATTAAGCTGCGCCGATCTGGCGGCAGCTCCGTATCGAAGTCAGTTTCAGCCGACATCATCTGCACACGCGCTTCTGTTGTAATTATCTCGAGAGCCGAAGCAAACTCTTGGTCGAGGAAGGCGTGCAATTCATTTTCGCCCGTCGCGTGGGTTTGTAGACCGACAAGGCGCTTGCGAATCTGCCGCTCAATCTCCGCAGCCGATAAACACGCTTCGACATCGCGACCACATTTTGCCGCATCGCTCGTGTGCCGCAGCCCGTGTATCGCCTTGATAAACGCGACCGCCTGATCAATATCGTACTCGGCAACATCGTCTACGGCAGCGCCCTCAATCCATTCAAACAGCGCGCAACCCAGGTCATGGTCGAAAGCGATGACGCGCGGCACACAGTCCACACCATGTCTTGCCATCAGTTCGAGCGCTGCAACTTCAGTTGTCAACCGCTCGCGCGGATCGCCTTCTCGCCTGGGATACTGTTTGAGCGCGTAGACGTGTCCAGAACTCTCCAATCGATACACGCTGCTGTTGAGGCCACCACCAACGCGCTCGATGTGGCCAATTGCTGAGCCCGTCATCGTGCGTGCTGCCTGTTGTGCGACCTCGAACCCCGCTTCAACCGCGCTCATTCGAACACTGCCTTACCTATCTCATGCCAAGTCTCACGGCATTCAATTTCCGGCATCAGCGGGTTGCTGCGCTTTGCAAACAGAATACGGTCGACGCCTTCTGGAAAGTCCGGATGAGACAGCACCTCCTCCAGGTCGTCTATGAAATGGCTGCATTTGAGCGAGCTAATTCGCGCCAATTTTTCTTCGCGGGTCGATTCAAAAAAGACATTTTCGACAGGAATGCCAAAGCCCTGCGCGCAGAAAAACCCTGAGGCGGCCATCCAGTCCAACGCCGAATGACGCAGATTGACGCGGCTTGGATCAAAATGGCCGAATTCTGTTTTATGGCTGACAATGAAGACCTCTGAATTGGTTTCGCGGCATCTCTTCAGGAACAAGTCGACGCCGTCAAACAGCAATGCGTGCTCGATTCCAACGCCATAGACGTGACCCTGTAGTTTCTGCCATTCAATTTCGCCATCCGGCCTCAGTCGAATGGCATCGCGGAGCGTCTGCTTGTTTCCCGTAAAATCCGTTGGCACCAATTCCAGTTGCCTTGCGGCGTTCAGAAAAACATGGTCATAGCGCACGATGGTGTTGTCGAAGTCGATCCCAATACGCCGGATTTCCATCAATCCTGGTCCTGCGAGCCCGCATCCCCATCGCCGAGTTTGCCTGAGCACATTGCAAACAAATAATGCGCCATGGGATAAAATCCGGTGTGCACAACCTCGTCATTCATCGAGAAAACAGAGACTGCGGCGAAATATTGCTCCAGCAGCGCCTTGAGTTCGTTTCCGTTCTTGCAATTGACGTGACCGGCCTTGCTTATCGCCGACGCGTAGGCCTGTGATTCCAGCGACGGCGTACCGATAATAAGAACGCCGTCGTCGGTCAGCGAACTGCGGAGGTTGGCTATATAGGCATCTTCATCTTGTCGCGGAATGTGCTCTATGACATCGAGGCTATAGATAGCGTCATGTCGGCGTGGCAACGGAGCGGCCACGATATCGTGAAGGAACGCTTCCAACGGCCAGTCCTCAGACCAGCGGGCTTTCACGTCATCGACAAAAACCGGATCGAAATCATAGACGCTCAGCCTGCCGACCTCTTGGAGCACGATACGGCTGCCGAACGCATCGCCGCAGCCCAATTCGCCAACATCACGCCGTCCGCTCAACATTTTGGAGACGAATTTATAGCGCGCCAGCAAAATTCCGAGACGGCGAGGATCATCGTGCCACACCTGGTTGGTCATCAATCCAAGGGTGGTCAGGCCAATCTTGTTTCTTACTTCGACGCACCGGCCGTATTGAGGTTCGCGCGTGCCATCGGCGGTCAACTGCATTTCTGACTTCCGCTTAGCGGCCTTTCCGCTGATCTTGGCCTGTTTTTGGCTGTTTCCTCGATTGACCTTTAGGCGAATCAGGCAGCTGGAAAACCTTCCTCCCCGCGACATTTCCTTTCCAACATTGGCGGCAATAAGATTGCCGCACAGGTTTAAGAGCGTCAGAAAAGGTCCAAACAAACCCAATAGCGGAATACCAAGCCAAGGCGATTTGTACGCGAACTTCGCGAGCCGAATCAATGAGTTGTGAGCGATCGCACGTGAACGTCCAGCCGGAACGAAGTGTATGTCGCTTGGCCAAGCCGACGGCCGAACAAGCCGTTGCGAGTGATTCGCCACGCTTTTTGCAAATTCACCTGCCCCCCATTTTGATCGCTTGTTTTCGATCCAAATGAGAATTGAACCACCCGGCATAACGAGATCTGTAACCCGGTCGAGTATGTCGTCGACCTCAGTGAACTCGTGCTCAGTAAGTTCTAAAAGACACAAATCGAAGTGATCGTGGAGTGGCTTGTTGCGTTCTGGCAAGCTCCTAAGGAATGGTGTGAGCTGCTTTCTCACCACGCGCTCACCATTGTCAGCAAGCGCGACTGTGAATGCTGTCGGCGCGTCCGAGACGATCAAAAGGCGCCGTCGGCTATCGGCAAAAAAATCGTCAAGTGCCTTTAACGGCAGCTGGTAATCCGGCCAGTTCGGATGCCATGGTTTGACAAAAGGCGGCCGGCCAAAAACCGCAAACCGAAGATTGTCCAAAAAAGTTCCGTGGCGACCGGGCGATCCAAGAACAAGGTTCCACTCATCCTCTCCAAGTTTTTTACCCGTAGCTTCGCGAAATGCGGCGACCGCACCGCGCCAATAAGGATGACCACGAAATGGTTGTGGCTTGCGCGTCATGGAAAGGCGCAACTGGTCTACCAGTGCATCGGCCGATGCAATCGCTGACGGCAACTCATCGGGAAGATTGCTCGCGTGATAGACAATCGTGTTGCCGGCATTTTGGCGATGAAGCGCCGTCGTCCATTCAGACAGCGATTTGGCGAGTTCCGCCGGCTTGGCCGGACCGGGCCGCAAGAATGCAGACTCGTGATCTCTTGGCTGCATTTCAATGACCAGATATTCATCTGAGTCGGTGATGACGCTCACATTACCCGACGGGCATAATTCGGGAATGAACGAGTAATCGCACGAGGCGCCGATCACGAAGTCGGTCACCTCCGGGCGAATGCATATCATGTGCATCAAATAGAAGCGTCCGATGAGAGTATCGCCATCGACGCGCCAGAAAAGCCGGTTGCTGTGAGAGTTATGCGAAAATGGAAAGTTGACCATGTTGGCCGTGGTGCTTGGATGGATGTGCGCCAACGCCCAAGACATCAGCTGCCGCGATGTCAGGTTCAATTCACCAGTGACCCTGCGCTGTTCTTCAATCCACGGCAGCGCATCCTCCATCACGACCTGAAAATTGCCAACCTGTACGGCGCTTTCACCTCCTTGCATGCGTTTCAGCACACTGGATAGCGATCCGTTGGCCATGATGTAATCGGAGACCAGGAAGAAAAAGCACGTCTCCAGCATGTCCTCGCCGGCCGCGCGGATCGCCTCTGTGTACGACAGGGTGATGGTCGTTGAATAATTGCTGCCCGTGATCAAATGATCGATACGCCGAATTTCGACGTCACATACTTCAGCCAGTTGATGGAAAAGTGGCTGCTGCCGGATATAGGCTTCGTCCTCGGCGCTGGTCAGGAAGACGAATTCACAGGGAAGCGATCTGGCAACGGCCGGAATATTTCCGGGCGCCAGCAGCGTGGGAAGACTTGTCTCTAAAAATTGGCGGACATGCCTGTATCCCCAGACAGGCAGCAACAGTTTGGCTACTTTGGGCTTCTGACGGCGCTTTTTTGTGCGCTTCGACGCCTTGCTCTTTGACGAGTGAGTGGAACGCTCCTTACCAACTGCCACTTGCCGGGCCCTTTAGCTCAGATTGAGCGCTTGCATACGCCGAATGTTGTAATACCTGTCGTCGGCCATCGGATCTGGCACTTTGCCGGCGGCAAATGCTTGAGCCAAATCCGCTATCGCTTCTTCGATCGTGTGTTTGGGTCGGAAGCCGATATCGCTTGCGATCCGATCCGAACAGACATGATAGGAGCGATGGTCGTCAGTCGGCGTGACTTCGATCTCTACCGGGCACTGCAGCGTCGCTTGCACCATCTCCGCGATCTCTCTGACTTTGAAATTTTCATAACCGGCATTCCACACCCGACCGTCGACGTCCTCATCGGGAAGCAACAGCAAATGCCTGTAGAGATCCGTCATGTCATCGATATGGATATTCGGTCGCAGCTGCTCGCCACCAAATACCGTAATACAACCATTGTTGATGGCGTGATTGGTCAGGATGTTCACCGTCAAATCGAGCCGAAGCCTGGGTGCGTATCCACAAACCGTCGCGGGGCGAATAGTAACCGTGACAAAGCCCGGCTCGCGTTCCTCTTCGAGCTCGTCCTCGCACAGCGCCTTAAACTTCGAATAGTCGGTCAGTGGTTCACGGGGAAGGTCTTCCGTAACATTGGCGCCTTCCTTGATGCCGTAGACCGACGATGACGATGCATAGATGAACCTGCCTACGCCCGCGCTCTTACACGCCTTCACAAGCGGCCGGAAACAATCGTAATTGATCGACCGGCCAAGGTCCGGATCAAGATCAAATGAGGGATCGTTAGAGATGCAAGCCAAGTGAATCGCCGCATCGCAGCCTGCAACGGCACGCGCGACGTCATCTGGATTGCGCAAATCTCCCTCAACCTCGGTTAGCCCAGGTTCACTTTGCAACTCTTCGAACACCTCATGTCCATACAGATAAAGGTCGAGAACGGCGACCTCATAGCCGTCCTGGAGGAGTTTCGGCACCAAGTTTGAACCGACATAACCCGCACCTCCGGTCACCAAAACCCGCTTGTAGCGCTTGTCCATAGTTGTCACTGCGTCCTTGCTCATTGCAAAAAATTCAGTCGGCGGGATTCCAACCCATCTGTAGATCCAGGATGGAGTGGCACAATACCAAGTGCGCTGTCTCCACAAATCCATATTGGTCAGAGCGCACGTAAAAATTCACGTCGCCGCGTCGCCGCAGTTGGTTGTCTTCAGAAAACCCAGAATAACTTATGATCTGACATCCGCGCGACCGGGCCGCTTCGACCGCTTGCAATATGTTGGGGGACTGCCCCGAACTGCTTATCGCAACCAGCACATCGCCTTTCCGTGCGTGAATATCCACTTGTTTGGAAAACACATTCTCATAGCCGAAATCATTGCCAAGGCACGTAAGAGCGGCGGCGTCATTGAAAGACTGAGACCGCAACCCGCCATTTTTGGAGAAATCAATTGCCAAGTGGCTGGCAATACCGGCGCTGCCGCCATTGCCGATAAACATGATCTTGTTACCCGATTCATGCGCCTTGCTGGCGGCACTCCACATGCGATCGAGTCCCTCGCGGAGCCCTATCGGTTTGGCTGTGTCGTCAGTGGCTTCGGTGTCTCGAATCAGGCCTGATAACGTCGCGAAATACGCGTCTAATAGTTCGGCCACAACCTAACCCTGTCGTCTATTTCAGCAGTCCTGTGATCGCCTTAATGAGCGACGGTTTGTCAATGGCCTCGCGGTTGCCGATGATTTCCACCATCAAAGCGCCTACGACATTTCCGATGAAGCCGACCTTGTGCATCGGCGCGCCAGCGGCAACCAACGGCGACGTCACCGATAGAAATGCGTCGCCTGCACCAACCGTATCCAATACATTTTTTGCAAAGGCTGGGATGGTGTGAACTACGCCGCCGCGTTCATAAGTAACACAGCCGTGCTTTCCCTGTGTCACGATCAATTTATCGCAATCGATGCGAGAGTCGATCAAGCTGTGCGCCACCTCGCCAAGTGGCGATACGCGATCGCCAGCCGCCAGTCGCGCTTCCGGCGCATCGATACAAATGTAATTAGCCTCAGCGTATTTCGTGATGAGATTATAACCCATATTTGCGCTGTTGCTTTGCGTATTCACCGCTAAAAAACGGGCATCGGCACTCATCGTCTTCACTGCCGACTGATCCAAAAGTCCGTGGCCAAAATCGGTTGCAATAACCAAATCACAATTTGGAGCTATGTCAGAGATCAGGTTGTTCACGTTCTCTTGCAGCGGCGCGGCGAGAGGATCATCGTCCATAAAGTAGACCTCAAACAGCTTCCGCATATAGGACGGGTCCACGAAACGCCTTTTTATTGTTGTCGACGCGCCCGGCCGCATCACAGGGTGCAAGCGAACATTGGGATGCAGTTTGCCGCGAATAAACTCCTCAAAGCTCTCAGATTCGCCAAGGCAGGTAATGACATCCACCTCTGCACAAAATGATGCCACGTGGTTGGCGGCAGCGAAAACACCACCAGCAAACAGCTCCCGATCCTGATAGCGCGTCGCTATCATGTTCTCTTTGGGGGATTTCCCCATGGGCAGGATGTATTGGTAATCGTCGATAATGGCGTCGCCGACGAGCAGCACGCGATAATCTTTCACTTGCTCAATAAGCGACAGAATCTCATCGAGCCCGCCATTGCTGCGATACTCGTGAAGATGCTCACGAATATGGGGCTCAAATACATTGAGATGCCGATTGATCAGTTGGCTGGAGCTGAAAGTGATATCTTCGGTGAACGCCATCTCACCGCCTGCCGCCTCGACTGCAAGACGTTCCTTGGTGATCTTGCCGGTGACGTCTCCTTCGGGGTTCTGGTAGTCCTGCCCTTTGACGTAGATGTCGGGTTGAACGAGCTCGATCACACCGATGGCATCGGGTGCATCGCAAATGCCGACCCAATCCACGAATTCAAGCGTCGCCAGCATTTCCGCACGGTAGCTTTCGTTGAAAACAGGGCGTCCTGGTCCCTTATTGACAAACTGATCGGCCGTTATCGTGACAATGAGGGCATCGCCCATACCTCGTCCGGCCTCCAGATGCCGGATATGCCCAATGTGCAAGAGATCGAATGTGCCGTGCGCTTGGACCACACGGTTGCCTCGCTGACGAAGCCCACCGGCGATGTTCGATAATTCTTCGAGAGACCTGATTTTGTCGGTCGGCCGCTCGACCTTCGGCAGCTCATCGAACAATTTGCTTATTTGAGCGCTACGCTTCACCACTTCCCCCAGCAATAAGCCTAAATATTTATCGTCTTTCGCTCACAACCGACTGAACGCGCTGCCGTTCATCATTTTCAATCTGCCAAGCATTATTCGTACATAGCACCGACTAATTCTGCCAGTCTTAATTGGACGATACTACGATTCCCCGGAAACGCTAGAATTCAATCCGTGATCAACATGTTATTTGGCAGAATTCCACAATAGAATTACGATCTAAGAAGAAGTCGCAAGTCTCGATGTTCGAATGCAATCCGCCATCAGCGCGTGGAGATCATCGCCACCAAAGAGATACCCCAAAATTCCCGCCTGAGTGGCGGCAGCCATGTCTTTCTCGTTATCACCGATCAAGAAGCTCTGCGCCTTATCGATCGGCCAATCCGCGAAGGCCTGAAGCAGCATGCCAGGCTGCGGTTTTCGGCAATCTGAGACCCGGCGATACTCCCGAATTGTGCCATCAGGGTGATAAGGAGAATAATAGAACGCGTCGATTTTGGCGCCGCGTTCCGCCAGATGCTGGTTCATCCAGGCGTGGAGCGCCTGGACATCCTCTTCCGTGTAATAACCGCGCGCTATGCCGGACTGGTTGGTCACCACGATCACCAGGAAGCCATTGTCATTTGCGTATTTTATCGCTTCACAAGCACCCGTCATCCACTCGAAATCGGCCTGTTTGTGGACGTATCCCTTGTCCACATTGATGACGCCGTCCCGATCCAGGAAAACGGCTGGATTTTCTTCCGTGTCCATCTTTCAAGCAGCCGCCCCGCTGTTACGCGTGATTCATGCTTACCAGCACGCGTCCAGCTTGCCCGCTGCGAACGACATCGAGCGCCGCATTGATATCATCCAGCGCGAATTCATGCGTGATCAACTCTTTGAATGACAATTTGCCGGCCTGGTCGAGACGGATGATGCGGGGAATATCGATATCGGGCACGCTGTCGCCCCCATGCGATCCAGTCAGAACCTTGTTGAAGTGAATCGGCAAGGTGTAGATCGTGACCTTTTCCGTCGGAACGCCGACCAGCACGCAGGCCCCGTCTGCATGGGTGAGTTCGTATGCGAGTTCGATCACCGACTTGTTGCCCGTCGTCTCCAGCACCTTATCGGCGCCCTTATCGCCAACGATTTTTCGTATCTCCGCGGGGAGGTCGGCGACATTGGAGGAATTGATGCAATGGGTAGCGCCGAGCCGCTTTGCCATTTCCAATTTGCCGTCGAACAGATCAACGGCGACGATCGGATGGGCCGCCACAAGCTTGGCAAATTGAACCAGGTTTAAACCCACGCCACCGGCGCCGAATACAATGACGGATTCGCCGATTTTGACTTTGGCGTCGTTGTTGATCACGCCCACCGCCGTGGTGACCGCGCAGCCCAGCAAGGGTGCGACCTTGAGGTCATAATCGGCTGAAATGGGCGTCACGCGATTCTCCGCAACGACCGCGTGATCGTTAAAAGTCGTAACCCAGCCGGCATTCAGTTTTTTATCCCGCCAGCGGTAAGCCGGCGTTGATCCTTGGATGCCTGCGCTTGGGCGCCAATGCATGACGACCGTGTCGCCTGGCTCCACCGTGGTCACACCGGGGCCCGTTTCGACAACGGTCGCAGACGCCTCATGGCCCAGGAGGTGGGGCAGAAAGCGGTCAGGCCCCTTGACCGCATCGATCTCATTGATCTGGGCGCCGCAGATCGTGGTGTGCAACACCTTGACCAACACCTGGCCGACCTCCAACGCATCGGGAAGCTCGATCTCGTCGACGACCAGCGGCTCTCGCGATTGCGTCAGTATGGCGGCTTTGGATGTTTTGATTTTCATTGCGTGATCGCCCGCTACTCCATGTAGATGAACTCGTAGTCGCCGGTGTAGCCGAAGTGGGTGTAGAGCCAAACCCATTCCTCGTCATCGAGAAAGGATTCGGCCGTCAACGCCCAGCATTGGAGATTGAAGAGCTCCTGCTCGTTACGGTAGCTCTCGAGCATGATGTATTTGTTCTTGCCGACCCGCTCGATCTCCTTGACCGCCGTCTCCAGCTCGAACAGCCGCAGATTGTGGAGGCACCCCAGCGAAATCACGAGGTCGAAGTGATCGTCGCCCCAAGGGTACGCGTCTTGCGAACGATGCAAGAAGAGGTCGCCCTTGACCTCCTCCTTGGCGTCCGCCAGCCCATGCTTGGAAATATCGAAACCGACCACTTCCAAGCCCGGCAGGATCTGTTTCATTTCATAGAGCAGATAGGCCTTGCCGCAGCCGACATCGAGCACCTTGTCGCCGTCCTTGAGGCCATAGCGGTCGATCAGCGCCTGGGCCACCGGCGCCCAGCGGCCCGGCATGTATTTGTAGCCGCCATAGCCGAAGCGCCGGTCGCCGTCCCAATAGTCGGCTTCGTATTCCTTGGCTTTCAGCATGCAGACGACCTTGTCGTCCATCATCCGGCCGACATAGTCCCGCTTGGTCATCTGATGCAGCGGCGTCACAATATTCAACAGTTGGCCCATATGGCGGACGTGCTCTCTATTTGTTTGGCTGATGGAGGAACGCGATGTGGATGCGTTCATAAGGGGTGCGGTCGAGGCTGGCAAATGGGACTGGATCACTACACTTGGAGTTCGCGGTCACGTGCGCCCGGCATTTCTATTATAGACACCCAACACGAATGGCCCCTAGCGCTTGACGACGACACCCTGCCCGGTCGGCAATTCCAGAATCGCATATCCACGCTCGGCCATGAATTGGTCCTCCGCTTCCTTCTGCGCGCGGAATACTTTCCAGCCGTAATCGTCAAAGACAACGATACCGCCAGGCGAAACCCGCTCAAAGAGCAATTCCAGAGCGCCTATTTCAGCGGTGGGCGAATTCAAGTCGATATGCAGGAACGATATTCGGTCGGGAGCATCTTTCTTGAGGATGTCCGGCACGACACCCCGTACGAGCTTGACACTCTTGTCATCGGCAAAACGGTCACACACAGACTTGTACAATCCAGGCTTGCTGTATATCTCATTGGCAAATTCCAAAAAGCCGGGATTGTCCGGGAAATCTGCCGAAGATGAATATGTGTCGGAAAAGCCACTGAACGTATCGTAGAGATAAAAAGACTTCCCGAGCGCACCTAAATCCAGCACTTGGGTAATAACCCAGGCCATATCTCCTTGAAAAACACCACATTCGACAAAGTCACCCGGCAGCCGCAAGCCATTCTCGGCCGCCCAGACCAATGTGTGGAGCCGCCAAGCGATCGTATGTGGTCCTCTATAATCATCGTAATCGTGGGCACCACGAATTGAGTCAAGGGCGATATGAAGCGCCGGCTGGTCAAGGAATCCCATGCTTTTGTCTAGGCTCATCATCCGGTCGCCCCAAAAAAGCGTGCTATGATGGGGCCGTATCAGAACATCGAGCATTCTATTGAACAAAGCCGCTTTTTCATGCGCCCCGTATTGTGCAGCCTCGATGTCTGCCTGGAACTTCTCGATGATATGTTCCACCTCATCGTCAAACCGTTGGTCCTTGTCTGATTGCAAGACGAGCCTCTCCAAATTTGGTGGATTTTGACAATGGGTTCTGGGTAACCGATAAGCAAATGAAGCCAATCGGGTTCCCGAAAAAGATGACGAATAACGCCAATCACCTGGCTAACAATCAAACGGAGCACGCGCGCCCTGAAGCCTGCAAGGGAGCGCTAGCTACCGAATGTTTGAGCTAGAAATCGCCGGTCATTAAATAGTTGTAGCCTCCTTGATATCGCGGAGTCGCGCCCGAGCCTCTTCGCGAGACATCGCCAGACCATCATAGTCGAAATCGTGCCAAACGCGCTTGGCACGAAAGACTGGACCCTTGATCACATCGATGAATTCCTCGTAGAGCGGGTGATCGGGCAAATGCACCGCCTTGCGCCTGAATTCTTCGCGTGTAAAAGCGATATTCTGCAGCCGTTCGAATACAGCGAAGTCAGCATTCATCTCGTCGCAGAAAGCTACGAAATCACGCATCTCCCTGAAATTATCGAGCTGATAGGTAAAGGAGAATTTCAGCTCCTGGATCACATTGCTCGTGCGAAGCTGGCGGAGGAACCGCATATTCTCGATGAAGGGCTCATATTTCCCAAGACGCCGAAGTTTCTCGAAAGTCTCCTTGGTCGACGCGTCTATTGAAATACGGACCGAGCGCACCTTGTTGTGAATCCCCGGAAATTTGTTCCACTCGTCCTCGCTGAACAGTGTGCCGTTGGAGATGATGTCGAGCTGTAGATCTGGACAATGCTCGTCGGTAATCATTTCCAGGAGCTTGCGCGAGGGCTTGCTGGCAAACAGCTCGCCCGCCGGATTGATGTTGAGAACCCGTAGGGTTGGCAGCATCGGCAACAGTTTCTCTTCGACCGCCTTGGCCTTTCGGGTCGATTCAGAAGCTTTTTCGGTAATAAGGTGTATCCGGCAAGAGGGGCAGGAAAGATTGCAGGTCTGATCGAAGGCAAACATCACCTGGTTGACCCCGTCCAAATGATAGTCCCCACGCACCAATGCCTCTTGCGTACGAGGCGTTTTCAATTGGTCCCGCGTCGGAAGCCTGTCTTGGATCATCGCGCCGCAGTCGAGGTGATTGCAGTATTTGTAGGATCCGTCTGTCACTGACTGACGAATTGCTCGTGCTCGGTCCGAGTTCAGAATGCTATCAATCGGATCCGTCAAAAAATTGCCAATGCTGGTCGGAAGCCAGTGGCCGCAGCAAACCATAACGCCGCCGTCGGGTCCGATATCAAAGCGCTCGAAAGGCAAAGGACACACATATTGCTCTAAGTAGCCATTGTCCTCGCCGACGAACTTCTCTAGCCGTAGCGGCACCTTCTTACCGTCCAGTTTCAGCCCAAGCGTATGCTTTGCGGCCTTAAGATGTATTGAGTGCTGGATGAGGGCAAAAGCTTTGTCGACAATTGCGGAGGCTTCGCCAAATTGCCCCAGGTGACCGAGAGAGCGGCTGATCGCAAGCGCCACGGCCTCGAGGATCGCGATTCGCAATGCATCGTTGCCACGGGTCTTGCTGTAGGCGTCGAATAGCTCCACTAGGCATTGAGCGCGCCGCCCCTCGCTATCATCCGCATGTCCTTGCGCAAGGCTAAAGGCGGGATAATTGTAGAAGGCGCCATTCTGGAAAAAATTACGAATTCGGAAATTGGTCGGTAGTCCGATATGCACGGATTCGACAAGTCCCGGATCCGGCGAACGCACCCACGAAAACAACAGGTCGGCCGCGTCGTAAACCTCGAGCTGGAGCGCGCGCTCAATACCGCGAACCAGCTTGCTGTCCTTGAATTCTGGCAGTTCTGCTAAATCGTTCACAAACTGCCCAGCCTCGTTCTGCGTTTCGCAGACGATTACGCGCGGCGGCTCATCTTGCGCGCATACGCGAACCATGATGAAGGGGTGAAATCCGGTTCGCTCAATGGAATCCAGCAGGTCGGGGTCGTAGCGCGAAGCGCCAACTACCGTCACCATTTCTCGTCGTTCTGCGGAATGGGTTCCAGGCATTCAATAGTACCCCCTCCCCCCACTTTCATTGCAGATCTTGGAATAATATCATGCTGAACCACATATTTCTGCAATTATCATAATTTTTCATAATTCAATGAGTCTGTCAATACTTATATGTAATTAGTATTATATTTTTTTGTCGCCTTTTTTATATGTAATGCTCTTCTATATTCGAAAATGTCCCAGATAATGATAATTTCTCGGCGGAGTATGTTTTTTTATATTCATTGAGCCAATATCATCTCGAATAAATTCTTCGTACGATCTATTGTTTTCCAGTATATGGAGCAGGTTTTCATTATATTTATTTATTTCTTCTTCGTTTCGATAGGAATCTTGTGTTGGTGTTTTCTCAAATGTTGAATGCTCCCCTTTCTCCGCAATAACAATTGCTGTTACAACATAATTTTCGTCACAATCAAAATTGTCGATCAGACCCCACCCCACCTGTTGATCAGGATTATATCCAACCATTAATCCATATGCGTGCACCGCATTAGAATGCTCAATTATGTATATTTTGCAGTCTTCAAATTTATTCACAACAAAATAATCGTAATACCATGATGGTGACGGCATCACATAAGGTCTCAGATGATTATTAATGTGATTTACTTCTATTAGTCTCCCGCCCGGCTTGAGCATTCGAGCCATGTTTCGCAAATATTGAGCCGGATCGAAGACATTATCCAGTGTACTTCCCCCAACGATAGCTTCAGCAGTATTTTCATACTCATCAGCCAGCGGCTCATTCAGATTCAAGACAATCTCAGCACCCTCATAGTCACTAATATCGATTGCCTGAACTTCCTGCACTCCAAGCGCATCGAAAAATGTTCGATCGGAAATAAATCTTTCTCTCCCTCTATGGGAAGAGTTCTTCGACTCTGTTGTATAATCATCGAATTTAATTCTGTAGGGCTTCGGCGAAAAACAATTTCTTTTAAACATATCCATCATTTGAGCTTCGCCATAACCCATAAAAGGTCTGCCAACAGTACATAATTTATTTGGAAGAGATTTATATTTATGTTCGCGCAATATTAACTCGGACAAATGTATGGATATACCCATAGTGAGACTCTTATATTGCAGTTTTTATCTGGTTACGAATCTATTTCACACGAAAAATGTTAGAAATATTTTCGCTTATAAATTGACTAGATCTATCTTTCTGCGAATTGGTGAATATTTTTTTCCACTCATCTAGAGTTCCTTTGCGAAAATGAACATTATCTCCATCCAAAGATGTCAAATCGCATTTGTTGAATTTTGCATCAAAATGAGATAATACACTAGAAAAATACCCAGATTCATCCGAAACAAGTCCATTTAAACTTGTGATCATTATATTCATTTCATTGCTATATTTTTGTTTAAGATGTAACCACCCCTCGATCCAATCACTCCAACCTCTGAGAGTGCTATCTATATGAAAATCTATCTTGTCGTGTAAAGAAAGATCAGCATATTGGGGTCCGTATTGTGATATTATCAAATCTCTGTTCCTATTGTTCGCATCGCATAAGATACTCTCAGTATAGTGTGACCATGACAATATTGCTTGTCTTGGATCGCGGACGTGAACGACCATTTTTTCTAGTCCATGACTAATGAGGAATTGTATATTTTCCTCAGATGGCGCTAGGTGAGTCGAAACTACCCCTCCATATAGCTTAAACGTCTTGACGAAAGAACTAATTAGATCGCCGGGCCATGGCTCAAGCGTAATATAGACTAAAGGCGAGAGACATATATTGGAAATTTTTGAGCTAATATATACCGTCGCGCTTTTTGGCAATGTTACCAATAGTATAGCGGAATCGTTTCTCGGCCATCCAACATGCCCGGATCCTATTATTTGATTGTGATATTTGTAGTATAGAGAGGGATCGTTCTGAAATATTTGATCAAATATCTGATTTATTGATCTATCGTGCCTAGCTATGTATTTATATTTTATTTCATTAATTCTTGAACAAAATTCAGATATTGAGCTGTAATAACTTTCTATTGCAGCAGCGATATCATCATTTTTAGAATTGGATAAAATCGTATTCAACTGCTGCTTCAGAAGCTGGTTCATATTTCGAGTATTTTTTAACTATTGACGATCAGCTGAATCGCAGGAGCAATATGACTGGGATTTGTGAGTGCCATAACGCATGGCACATGCATGTTCGCTAGCCAAGCCCTTTTTATTCGAAGGGTCAAACAGTTGGAATGCAGTGCTGCTTTACAACCACCGATGAATCGAATTGAGCTGACCTAATGAACCGTTCAGCTTTTTTCCACCGCTCAAGCCTTATAGACGACCATGTCCTCAAACAATGACGTCGTCTATGATGACCGTATTAACAAGCTGACCATCGGCATCATATTCATAGATCTGTTCAGACCAGCCAAATAGGTCCACCGCATCATGAATGACTGTCTGTTTAGTCCAGCTTTCAGCGTTATTGAGATCCCACAGAGTCTGCCAAGTCCTACCATCATCGAAGGAACCAGATTGTTCGTAGAGGCGATTGAAACCATCTAAAAATTCGCTGTAATGATCCCATGCAAATGCGTCCGCGTTATCCTCAAAATTTGTCTGCAAATTCCAACTCTGCGTATTGTTTATATCCCACAAAGTCTGCACGATTCGACCATCGTCATATGTGCCAATCCGCTCGTAGTTATCGCCCTGATCGTCATAAAAAAACGTTTGCTCATACCATGAGTATGCATCTGCAGAATCTAGATAGCCTGTCTTTTGGTCCCAACTCTGTGTACTGTTAGTATCCCAGAGTGATTGCCACGTCATGCCGTCATCACGTGTCCCAGTCTGCTCGTAGCGTTGGTTCAGATCATCAAAACTTAATGTCTTTTCGGCCCATGAATACATGTTCGCCGCATCTTGATAACGTGTCTGTTGTGCCCAACTTTGAGAATCATCTAGATCCCACGTTGTGCGCCAGATCATGTTGTCATCATACGTTCCAATCTGTTCATACCGGTGGCCCTGATCATCAAATCGTTGAACCAGTTGTCTCCATTGAGATGTGTCTGAAACATCTTGATAACTGATCTGCCAGGCCCACGTCTGTGCATTGTCCACATCCCATAGTGTTTGCCAGATCATTCCGTTGTCGTAAGTTCCGTTCAGCTCATAGGAATGGCCCTGGTCATTAAAGCTTAATGTCTTTTCCTGCCATGCAAACGCATCAGCCGCATCTTGATAGCTCGTTCGCTTAGCCCAGCTCTCTGAGTTTTCGATATCCCACAGAGTCTGCCAAATCTGGCCGTCATCCGAGACACCAATCTGTTCATACAGCCGGACCTGATCGTCATAATTGAGTGTATACCCACTCCAACCAGCCGCGTTTGCCACATCCCACTGCGTCTGCCAGCTGCTGCCGTCATCGTTGCTTCCGCTCTGTGAGAGTTGCTGCCAGGAGGCGTCGTAAAAGTCGGTGTAGCTCGACCACGTGTTTGAACCGCTGTCGGTGAACCGGTGCTCGGCCGCTTCCAGATTATGGGCGCCCAAGTCGAATGCGGGGACCGAGCCAGCGTTCACAATGAGCGTATCCGTGCCCGATCCGCCATCGAGCGCGGCGAGATTGTCTGCTGCGTCGTAAATGAAGCTGTCGTTGCCCGCTCCGCCAAGCAGCGTGTCGAAGCCGCCGCCGCCGTCGAGCAGATTGTTTCCCGAATTGCCGATTATGGTGTTGGCGAGCCCGTTACCCGTGCCGTTGAAGTTGCCGCTGCCCGTCAGGTTGAGGAATTCGATGTTGGCGCCGAGCGCGTAGGAGACGGCCGCGTTCACCGTATCTGAGCCCTCGCCGGCGTTCTCACTCACCGTATCGCCCGCATTGTCGATCGTATAGCTGTCGTTGCCGGCGCCGCCGGCCATCTGATCGGCGCCCGCTCCGCCATCGATCGCGTTGTTGCCGGCGTTGCCCATGATTGTATTGGCGAGCGCATTACCCGTGGCGTTGATGTTGCCATTGCCCGTCAGGTTGAGGAATTCGATGTTGGCGCCAAGCGCGAAAGAAACGGACGCGTTGACCGTATCTGAGCCCTCGCCGGCGTTCTCGCTCACCGTATCGCCCGCATTCTCCACGGCATAGATGTCGTTGCCCGCCCCGCCGGCCATCTGGTCGGCACCCGCCCCGCCATCGATCACGTTGTTGGCGGCATTCCCCGTGATCACATCGTTGCCGGCGCCGCCGACTGCGTTTTCGATCACCGCGCCATAGGCGATGGCGATGTTCTGGGTCATCCAGTTGCCGCTCGTAAAGGCGCCCTCGACGAGCGATATGGTCGAGCCGGTGCCCCAGCCGGAGAGATCGAGCGTATCGCTACCGCCGCCATCCCAGATGGTCAGCACCGGATTGAGGTTCACGCTGAAATCGAACAGAAAATTGGTGGCGTTCGAGTTGAAGCCATAGACCGTGTCGCCGGCGCGCGTCGTCATGTCCGCGCCATAGATCGACTGGGCGGTCAGAATGTCATGCAGCATCGGCGTCTGGGCCCACTGCCATTGGCCGCCCGCCGCCCACCAATCGGCGCCCGTATTGGTGGCGTTGAAGTAGGACATGATCGAATATTGGTGCGTGTCCTGCTCATAGAGCGCGTCGTTGGCGTAGCTTGGCGAACCGCCGTTGT
>Ga0209633_10001169_pt1 | contig 28063 bp, 11 predicted proteins | sample Cruoilmetagenom1_FD_187290 | JGI IMG/M metagenome (GOLD analysis project Ga0209633, IMG submission 187290) | Oil polluted marine microbial communities from Coal Oil Point, Santa Barbara, California, USA - Sample 1 (SPAdes) (version 2) | ecosystem: Environmental > Aquatic > Marine > Oil seeps ...
TTAAACGACAAGGAAGGCATAATAATAGGTGTAGCAAAAGATTTCCACTTCACTTCACTTTATTTCCGTAAATCAACTCCTGCAGTAATTTATTTGGATGATGAAAATCAAAATTATTTGCTTGTAAAGACATCGTCAAAAGAAAGTATCAATCCAACAAAAGAATATATAAAAGAACAATGGTCGTCAATAAATCCTCATTTACCATTAGAAATGGAAACATTGGAAAATTACTTCTTAGATTCAAATATAAGTAGTGATAATACATCGGAAATGACCGGAATAATTGGATCGATTGCAATATTCTTATCTTGCTTGGGTTTGCTAGCTCTATCTTCTTATTCGGTGGAGCAAAAAATTAAAGAAATTGGAATAAGAAAAGTATTAGGTGCTTCAGCTTCAAGTATAACTAATATGCTAACTAAAGAATTTTTATTTGTTGTTCTAATATCAAATATTATCGCAGCTCCATTAACGTTTTTGCTAATAAATAATTTTTTCAATTTTCTTCATGCATATCCGGTCCCAATTGGACCTGGGTTATTTATATGGACATTGATAGGAACATTAGTTATTGCATTCTTGACTGTTTCATCACAGACGTACAGAGCTGCAATAGCAAATCCTATTGAGAGTTTACGAAATGAATAAAAATCTTAAACAGTATTGAGGAAAGAATGATCAAAAACTATATAAAAATTGCTTACAGAAGTATGATTAGAAATAAATTATTTTCATTTATCAATATTACTGGTTTATCAATAGGTTTAGCATGCTGCATGATAATTTTTCTATTTATCAATTATGAACTAAGCTTTGATTCATTTCATTCAAATTCCGATAGAATTTATCGTGTGAATATAAATACGAAAACACCTGATGGTGGTCAGAAAGAATCATGTGTCCCGTTTCCATTCGTAAATGCATTTAGAAATGATTTTCCTCAGGTAAAAAATATAACGCAAATATTTTTTCAGGACGAATCTCAGATAGAAATCGAAAAAAATATATTTTTTCAAAATAATATTGCATTTACTGATACTGCTTTTTTTAATGTTTTTGATTATGAATTAATTATTGGGAAACAAGAGGGCATCCTATCTGAACCAGGTAATGCAATCTTGACCGAATCATTGTCTTTAAAGCTTTTTGGTAGAGCTGATCCAATTGGAAAGACTCTGTCTATTGATAGAACTTTACAGTTAACTGTAGCAGGTATATTAAAGGATCCTCCTACCAATACAAATTTACCTATTGAAATGTTGATTTCATTAAATACATTAACTGAAGAATTTGTCGGATTTGACATTAATAAATGGGGTATTATCCATTCAAGTAATAGAGCATATTTTCTATTACCGGAAAAACTAAATATACTTGGAATAATCTCGGAAATGGATAATTTCGATAAGAAATATATTCCTGAAGATTCGGAAAATAAAGAATATTATTTCCAACCATTGAGTCAAGTGCACCTCGATACAGAATATGGGATCAACAATTACAATTACGTTACAGGAAAAGATACAATATTTATTCTTTCTGCAATAGGATTTCTTATTCTTATTATAGCCAGTATAAACTTTGTTAACCTTTCAATTGCTCAATCAATAAAGAGAAGTAAAGAAGTTGGAATGAGGAAAGTTATAGGGGCTAATAGAATTCATATTATTGGACAATTTGTTGGGGAATCATTTCTATTTACTTTAATTGCATTTTTACTATCAATTGTAATTACATATTATGTTCTTCCATTTGCAGGTGATTTATTAGGTAATAATGCCAGTCTAAGTATCTTCAATGATTGGATAATATTAATCTATTTAGCCCTTACATTTGTTGTAGTCAATATATTAACTGGTTTATATCCATCTATAATATTGTCTAAGTTTAATCCTGTTGAAGCTTTTAAAAACAAGTTAATAATCAGAAAAGCTAATTCTTTTTCCTTTAAAAATGGGTTAATAGTCTTTCAATTTATAATTTCACAGGTACTGATCCTAAGTACAATTATAATTTCATATCAATTGTTCTATGTAAAAAATAAAGACCTTGGTTTTAAAAAAGATAATATAATAACTATTGGCTTACCAGATGTTAAGATTGAAAAAAAAAGGTTATTTAAGGAAAAGCTTTTGCAGAATTCCTCAATAAGTAAGGTTACTTTAAGTGGAGGGGCACCTATATCTGATATGTTCATCGATACCTATTATAATAAAATACCTCAGGAAACACATGACAAATTTCCAGTTCAATTAAAACCAATTGATGAAGATTACCTGGAGACATTCGGAATAAAGATACTTGGGGGCTCAAACTTTAAAAAAGCTGTTGAGGGAGATACACTTTATGAGTTTATAGCTAATAAAGAAGCACTTAAGAAAATAGGAATTTCAAACTATAGTAATGCGATAGGTCAGACTATACAATTTAGCAGAATAAAGGCTAAGATAGTTGGGGTAGTAAATAACTTCCATACTGCATCATTACAAAACGAAATAAATCCAGTATTGCTATCCAATAAATTCGAAAAATTCTATTCAGAAGTTCAAATTAAAACTAACGCTCTCTCAAAAACTAATGTAATAAACGATATTAAAAAATCTTGGGATGAAGTTTTCCCAGAATATAATATGCAATATACTTTTTTTGATAATTATTTAAGCAAATTATATAAAGTTGAAGATAATTTTTTTAATACAGTACGATTATTTGCTGTTATTGCAATAATGATTAGTTGTTTAGGATTGATTGGATTAGTATCATTTGTAACAGTGCAAAAAACAAAAGAAATAGGCATAAGGAAAACCTTAGGAGCTTCTATAAATGATATTGTGTCAATTATAGCTAGAGAATTTACTAAAAATATAATTATAGCAAATCTTATTGCATGGCCATTAGCTTTTTACCTTTTAAATAAGTGGCTTGAAGGTTTTGCATATAGAATAGATGTTGAATGGTGGATGTTTGCATTTTCCGGAGTATTAGCTTTGTTAATAGCATTTGTTACAATCAGTTTTCAATCTGTAAAGGCAGCAATAGCAAATCCAGTAAATAGTTTAAAAAATGAGTAGCAGACTATTTGCTAATAGATGATTAATCAGAAAGACAGTAAACTAAATTTAATGAGGAACCCATGATTGATAACTATTTTAAAGTAGGCTACAGAAATATTACTAAAAATAAAATCTATTCGTTTATAAATATTGCAGGATTAGCAATTGGATTTGCTTGCTGCATTATTATTGCTTCTTTTATACAATTAGAACTAAGTTATGATACGTTTCATGAAAAAGCGGACAAGATTTATAGAGTTAATTTATTCGGAAAAATTGGAGACAATGAATTTAATGTTGCTAATTCACCAGCACCTCTCGCTGAAGCATTGCTTCAAGATTATCCTGAAGTTGAAAGCGCAGTTAGAATTGAGAAGATACAAGATACATTTGTTAAGAATGGTACTTCCGTAATTAATGAGCCGAATTTCTTTTATTCGGATTCAACAATTTTTGACGTATTTACTTTGAACCTAATTGAAGGAAACAAAGAAACTGCATTATCTGCTCCAAATAGCGTTTTAATTACTCCGGAAATTGCTAATAAATATTTTGGATCAAAGCACCCGGTTGGAGAATCAATTATTTTAGATGACGGCACCGAATATCTTATAAAAGGTATTGTGGAAGCAATGCCTTCCAATTCACATTTCCATTTCGATTTTATTGCATCACTTAATACTATTGAAGATAAACTCAGCCCGTTATGGGTAAGTAATAACGTTTACACGTATATAGTACTTAATAAAGAGAGTACAGCAAATAATTTAGAAAATAAACTACCAAAAATGGTTGAAGCAAGAGTTGGTCCACAAATTCAAGCTATGATGGGAATGTCATATGACGATTTCAATAAGGGTGGAAATTCTATTAAATTTTTTGTGGAGCCACTTAAAAATATACATCTTTCCTCAACTACCTATGCTAATATTGAACCGAGTGGAAACATTGAATCTATTTATGTTTTTACAGCAATTGCATTTGTCATTCTACTTCTTGCATGTATAAACTTTGTTAACCTCACTACTTCAAAATCATCACGCCGATCAAATGAAGTAGGAATAAGAAAAGTATTAGGATCATGCAGATCTTCGTTAATTAAGCAATTCTTGTCAGAGTCGTTACTGCTAACATTTATTGCGCTCTTATTATCAATTGGATTAATTGAAGCATTGTTACCCATATTTAATAACATAATTGGTAAAGAAATACTAATAAATTATTTCACTAATTGGGAAGTAATTCCAATTATTATTTGTACAACAATAATTGTGGGAATTTTAGCGGGAAGCTACCCGGCCTTTTTACTGGCGTCATTTAAACCTACTTCAGTATTAAAAGGAAAGAACATAAGTGGAAATCAAGGAGAGAGATTTAGAGGAATTGTTGTTGTATTTCAATTCGCTATTACAATAATATTACTAGCAAGTACTTTTATTATTTACAATCAGCTTGAATATGTGCAAAACAAAAAATTAGGATATAATAGCGATCAAATAATTGTATTACCCACAATAAATGAGTTGGGCAGTCAAAAAATTGCATTTAAAAATTCGCTACTGGAAGATTCAAATATACTGAAAGCTTCTTTAACATCATCATTACCAAACAGACGAACTTCTGCAACTGTATTTAGAAAACATAATGCGGAAGAAAATAAAAATTATGCTTTTGCATACAGTTTTGTTGATTATGATTTTCTTGATACTTATGAGCTGGAATTAAAGGATGGAAGATATTTTTCAAAAGAATTTACAACAGATACAAGTGCAGTATTAATAAATGAAACTGCAGTTGCCGAATTAGGATTTAATAACCCGATAGGAAGTTCGTTAGAAATCCCAGATGAGAATAATGGGGAAGCAATTGAACTAAAAATTATTGGCATCGTAAAGGATTTCCACTTCCAAAACCTGAGAGAAAAGATTAGACCAATGGTTCTAACCCTCAACGAAGAACAAGAAGCCAGATTTTTATCATTAAAAGTATCTGCAGAAGAATTGGCTCAAACAGTCAGAATAATAGAAGATAAATGGAAAGAATTCTTACCTGGTAAAGCTTTTGAATATCAATTTATGGATGAAGATTTTGAAGCATACTATCAAGATGAAAAAAGGACTGGTCAGCTTTTTACATCATTTACTGTTCTTGCAATTTTCATCGCATGCCTTGGTCTGTTGGGTTTAATTTCTTTTTCAGTTGAACAACGTACTAAGGAAATTGGTATTAGAAAAGTTCTTGGTGCTTCGGTTCCAACAATTTTGGTTTTGTTATCAAAGGAATTTTTAAAATGGCTAATAATTGCAAATATAATTGCCATTCCAATTGTATATTATTTTATGAATGCTTGGTTGCAAAATTTTGCTTATCGCGATTCTATTGCCCCAACTGTATTTATTTTAGCGGGATTATTATCATTCGTTATTTCATTCCTAACAGTAACTTCCCATACACTTAAAGCAGCAATAGCTAATCCGGTAAATAGTTTGAAAAATGAATAGAAATCACAATATAAATTGTTTGCTCAATACTCAATGAGAAGGATAAAATGTTTAAGAACTATTTAAAAATAGCTACTAGAAACTTATTTAGAAATAAAAACTACTCACTATTAAATATTGGTGGACTGGCTTTAGGAATGATGGTAATCATATTCATTACTTTATGGATAAATGATGAAATGTCATACAACAAGTGCCATGAGAATTATGATAGTATTGCCAAAGTATATCGTAAAAATAATAGTGGAATGGTTAGTCAAATTGTTACTACAGGTTTTGGAACACAATTAAAATTTAAATACGGGTCTCATTTTAAGCATATTGCTTTACTAAGACAAAGATTAGAACAAAGAGTGCTATCATTCAAAAATAATAAGTTCACCGAAGGCGGTTACTTTGTTCAACCTGATGGACCTAAAATGTTTACACTAAAAATGATATATGGTTCTAGAGATGGACTGGAGGATTTAAGGACTATATTACTTTCAAAATCCCTTGCAGATAAATTATTTGGTAATAAAAATCCGTTAAACCAGATGTTAAACATGGGAGGTGAATGGGAATTAAAGGTTACTGGCGTTTATGAAGATTTACCAATCAAATCCGAATTTAGCGATGCAGCATTTTTTGCCCCTTTGGATGTTTACTTACAAGGTTGGTCAAATTTGAATGTTTGGGATAATTACAATATGAGGTTATATGTTCAAATTCATACAGGATCAAGTTTTGATGAAGTTACAGATATTATCAAAAATTCGATGCTATCTCGCGTTAGTCAGGAAGATGTAGAATCAAAGCTTGAGGTATTTCTCCATCCAATGAGTGAGTGGCACTTGAATTCCAAATTTGAAAATGGAGAAAGCATTATTAGTGAAAAGCAACTGGCTATTTGGTTCTTTAGTATTTCAGGAATATTTGTTTTACTATTAGCATGTATCAATTTTATGAATTTAAATACAGCTTGTTCCGAAAAAAGAATAAAGGAAATAGGTGTAAAAAAAACTTTAGGTTCATTAAGAATAAATTTAGTAGCCCAGTTTTTTGGTGAAGCTCTAATAGTATCATTTATTTCATTATGTATTTCCTTCATATTTGTTCAATTAACTTTACCAAGTTTTAATGAATTTGTTTCCAAGGAATTGATTTTGCCATGGACGAATAAACTTTTTTGGATACTAAGTATATTTTTTATAATTATTACATCAATATTAGCGGGAGGATATCCTGCATTTTATCTATCTTCGTTTAATCCAGTTAATGCCCTTAAGGGCAGAATTCAATCTAGACAATCTTCTTTTCTTTCGCGCAAGATGTTAGTTGTTTTTCAATTTTCAATCTCAATTGCTTTAATAATTGGATCAATGATAGTTTATAAACAAGTTCACTACGCAAAAAATCGACCAGTTGGATTTTCAAAAGAGGGTTTAGTTGCTATTAAACCAGATATCCCAAAGGAAAAAATAGATATTCTTCGTACTGAGCTTAAAAGAACTGGTGTAGTTGAGGAAATTACAGAAGCAAGTAATGCTATTACAAATACTTACGGCTGGATTGGCGGAATTGATTGGGTTGGAAAGAATGAAAACAATAACGCTAGTTTTAATTATGTTCTAACCAATCATGAATATTGTAAAACAATGGGCTTGGAGTTTCTCGAAGGGAGAGATTTTTCAAGGGATATTACAGATGATTACGCAGGAGTAATAATAAATGAATCTGCAAAAAAAATAATGAGTTTTGATAACCCAATTGGTGAAATAGTTATAAGTAATCAAATTAATAATAGGATAGAAAGATTTAGAATTCTTGGATTGGTAAAAGATATGGTAAAAGGTTCGCCTTATGATGAAGCAATTCCTACTGCTATATTTCTTACAAAAAATGATTTACGTTTTGTTTACTTAAGATTGAATCCGCAAAATAGTGCACATTATGCATTGCCGAAAATAAAAGCTGCATTTGAAAATGTGGTTCCCTCAATTCCGTTTGATTATGAATTTGTTGATGAAGTTCACGCTGCAAAGTTCAAAGAAGAAGAAAAGATAGGTAAATTATCCGGCCTTTCAGCCATACTAGCAATAATTATTAGTTGTTTGGGGTTGCACGGACTTTCCTCTTTTATGGTAGAACGAAGAACTAAAGAAATTGGTATTAGAAAAGTAGTGGGTGCTTCAATTACAAGTATTTTAGGGTTGCTAACCTCTAGTTTTGCAAAGTCAGTATTTGTTGCAAATATATTTGCATGGCCTATAGCTTATTATTTTATGAACTCATGGCTACAGAATTTTACTTATAGAACTGATATAACAATTTGGCCCTTTCTCTTTGCAGGCGGAATAGCTTTATTAATTTCACTTTTTACTGTTAGTCTAAAATCGATTAGAGCCGCAATAGCTAATCCGGTAAATAGTTTGAGAAATGAATGACAAATAAGAAAGGGTTGAAATATCCGAAACGAGGAGCAAATGTATAAAAACTATTTCAAAATAGCCTATCGAAGTTTATTTAAGAATAAAATTTATTCCAGAATAAACATTTTTGGATTAGCTCTGGGATTAACATGCGGCATTATTTTGACACTTTACATAAACTACGAACTCAGCTTTGATACATATCATAAAAATATTGATAGAATTCATAGATTATGTGTACATGTACAAATTGGAAGTACAGATATAAAGGGAACTGGAAGTAATGCGTTGTGTGCTGATATTTTAAAAGAAGAATATCCGGAAGTAGTTGATGCTGTTAGGCTTCGTTTTAAGCCATCAATAAATGGTATCTACCATGGGAAAGATTTTAGCATTAATAGACTAAGATATGCTGATGCATCAATCTTCAATATATTCACATTCCCTATGATAAAAGGAGAACTATCATCAGCGTTGATAGAACCATTCACAATAGTTATTACGGAATCAACCGCAGCAAGAATATTCGGAGATGATAACCCAATTGGCGAGTTATTAACATGTGATAATGGGGAAACATTTACGGTAACGGGTGTAATAAAAGATTTTCCAGAATCTTCAACTATGCGTTACAACGGTATTGTCTCTTTCGAGTCATTATACACCAAGAAACCGTTATCACCAATTCTAACGGATATGATATCATTCAATTTCCAGACATTTGTATTATTGGATGAGGGTGTTGATTATAATGATTTCGAAAAAAAGATTAAAAGATTACTTCACGAAAATGCCGGAGATGAACTCGAAGCGAAAGGTGCAACCGAAGAATTATTTTTACAACCTATGCGTGATGTTTATTTAGAACCAATAAATGCCATAGTTGCTCCAATACATTATGTTTATATATTTAGTGCGGTTGCAGTATTTATATTATTAATTGCCTGTGTTAATTTTATGAACCTATCCACTGCCCGGTCTGCAAATCGGGCACTAGAAGTTGGGATGAGAAAAACCTTAGGATCAACTAGAAATGAGTTGATAATTCAATTTTTGAGCGAAGCAATTTTAATTAGTTTTATATCTCTAATAATTTCATTAGTTCTAACTTCCTTGTTTTTACCATCTATTAGTGAGGTCACTCAACGTGAACTTACATTAAGTTTATCAAAGTTACCTTGGCTCATTCCAGGGTTGATAGGTTTAACAATATTCGTTGGTTTTGTGGCGGGCAGTTATCCGGCATTTATTCTTTCAAGTTATAATCCAATAATTGTTCTAAAGGGAAAATCAATTACGAATTCATTCGCGAGCAACCTTAGAAGAGTGTTAGTTGTATTTCAATTTGTTATTTCGATAACATTAATTATTGGGACCGGTATTATTATAAATCAACTAGATTTTCTAAAAGATAGAAACCCTGGTTTTAATAAAGAACACGTAGTGATCGTGCCGTTATTTGATGATAAATCATATCAAATGCGTGATGTTTTAAAAGAGAAATTTAAATCCGCTCCTGGTGTCATCAGTGTTGCACTTTCTTCAGCGATTCCCAGTTGGGGATGTGCGAGTAACGATAAAATTCCAGAAGGTTTCACTAAGGAATCAACTCAACTAATGGATGAAATATGTGTTGATGAAGATTATTTATCCACTCTTGGAATTGAATTAATTGCCGGTAGAAATTTTTCCAAAAAGTATGGCTCAGACAGTGAGAAATCAGTTATAATAAACGAAACAGCTGTTAGACAATTTGGCTGGGAAAATCCAATTGGGAAAATAATTAAAGCCACTAATCCATATAACCTTGAGCAAAAAAGTTTTGTGGATATGGAAGTGATAGGAGTTGTTAAAGATTTTAACCAACGTGATGTAACTGAAAAAATCAAGCCGATATTTATAGCTAACTATCCAAACTTTCCATTTAGCTTTAACCATTTACGAGTAATTACAATCAGAATTACACCCGAAAATATGGAAAATACAATTAGCTCATTAAAAAGTAATTGGGCCGGCATTATATCGCACAAACCATTGGATTACTCTTTTTTAGATGAAGATTTTAATTCACAATTTAGAAACATAGAAGACTCACGTAAAATATCTTCATATTTTACTCTCTTAGCAATTGTAATTGCATGCCTTGGTCTATTAGGTTTAGCTTCATTTACCGCCCAGCAAAGGACAAAAGAAATTGGAATCAGAAAAGTATTAGGAAGCACTACTGGAGCAATTGTATATATATTAAGTAAAGAACTAATGGTTTTAGTTCTCCTTGCAAACATTATTGCCTGGCCGCTTGTATATTTTATTCTTAATAGATGGTTGGAAGATTTTCCATATCGTTGTGAAATAGGTATAAGTACTTTTATAGGATATTCAATACTTGTCTTCCTAATAGGCTGGACAACAATAGCTTTTCAGTCTATTAGGGCTGCCACAATAAACCCAGTGCATAGTTTGAGAAATGAATAGACAAATGATGATTAATTACTACAAACTATTAAAGTAACTCAATTTATAAGTAGTTCTAATAAAATTATAGGAGAAAATTTTGCAAAACCCTTATTCCGGTAAATCTGGTTTTATGTTATTGTTCATTTTAGCCATAACATGCTTTACCAAAGCTCAAACAAATGAAAAATTCGAGTACCATGTACATAATTTTTATGATAAATCTCTTCCATACCGCTTATTCGTTCCAGAAGAGTATTCCGATACGTCATTGTACCCATTGATTTTAACCCTTCATGGAGCAGGAGAAAAAGGTACGGATAATGAAAAACATATTGCAACTCACCCCCATGCTACTGTTTGGGCTGAGCCGGACAACCAAATTAATCATCCATGCTTTGTTGTTGCTCCTCAATGCCCAACAGATTCATGGTGGAGTAATGAAAGTATAATTCTGAACGATCTACTTGATTCAATTACAAATAGGTATTCAATTGACACAAACAGACTATATATCACAGGTCTTTCAATGGGAGGATTCGGCACTTTTACAATGTTAAAGGAATATCCGAATAAATTTGCTGCTGCAGTTCCAATGAGCGGTGGTATTAGCTTTGAAGAAGTGTTGAATATGGAAAATATTCCTCCTATCTGGAATTTTCATGGTGATGCAGACGGTCTTGTTTCTGTCCATTGGTCAAGAACTATTTTTGCTGCACTTGATAGTATTGGTAAAAAAGCAATTTATCCTGAAAATCTATCAGAAGAAATCCTCAATTTCTACTTGAATCATGGAGTTAGATACCTTTATTCGGAATATAAAAACGGCGGACATGAAGTCTGGGCTCAATCTTATGAAAACCCTAGATTAATTGATTGGGTTTTTCGACAAAAGCTTAATAAAAAGGAATATCAATACAAGTATGCATTTGATATATACCATGGTAAGTATTTCAATATTCCCCGGCAAGATACAATAAAAATTTATTCTAATATAAATAATCCTGAACAAAATGAGATTGCAGCATTTGCAACAATTAAAAACGAAACGGAAACATATGAAAATACCATTTCTCTTTTCGATGACGGTAAAGCAATTGATAAAATACCGAATGATGGATTGTTCAGTAATTTTTTAATTGTACCAACCCTTGAAGATTATTTTTCAATAACCGTGAATACAATTGATAAAGATTCGAATGATCATGATTTGTCCATCCCTATTAGTTCTATGTTTACGACAGTTGGACCTCTAAATCTAGCTGGCTATGAAATAATTAAGCTTAATTCTGCAGCAAATGCTTATCAAATAGAATTAAAATTGGTCTTAAAGAATAATAGTAAAACAAAAAGAATTGAAAATACTACTGTAGAAATTGAAACTTTTTACCCTGATAACATAAAAATCTCAGGTAAAAATCCGGTTTTCACCTTTGGGGATATAGAATCAGGACAATCAGCTTTTTCTGAAAATAATTTAGAATTTATTTTTTTCAAAGATACAATAACATTATTTGCATTAAACATTAAAACAAATAATCAATACTTTTGGAAAGATACATTAGTAATCAGCAATATTTTAACTTCAGTATCTAAAGAAATTGGTCTTATACCATTAGAATTTAATTTAGAGCAAAATTATCCAAATCCATTTAATCCTACTACTGCAATAAACTATACAGTACCTTATCCGGATATTGTAACAATAAAAGTCTTTAACATATTAGGAAATGAAATTAGCACACTTGTAAACACTTATAAAAGTAATGGAAGACATTCAGTAACATTTAACGCATCCGGTTTGGCCAGTGGTGTATACTTTTACAAACTACAAATAGGAGAAAGAACAAGTGTAAAAAAGATGTTACTTCTTCAATAAGTTTGATTAAAAGGGAAGTCCTTTTCGAAGATGATTACTTAAAACTTATAAAACTGGAAAGGTCTGTAACTAGTCAAACAGCACCAATATTAAATTTGTTAATGCTTATGATATAGTTGCATTCGAACACGTAAAATATGAAAGCAAAAAATTGCAACAGAAGGAATATTTGACACAAGTTTTATCTGATGGCAACTGGAGTAGTAAATTAAGTTTGATCATTTTCAAAAAAAGTGTGCTAGTTTTATTGAATATATGAGTTAAGTGTTCAGTCTAATTTTTAAATAACATTTATGAGAATGCTTTTGATTATAGATCTATAACATTAATAAAGCCAACAGCTGAAAATGAATAATCAAAGGAAAGAAAATGATACGTAATTATTTTAAAATCGCTCTAAGAAATATCTCAAGGTATAAGCTGTATTCCTTGCTAAATATTTTTGGGTTGGCTATTGGGTTTACATGTTTTGTCTTAATTTATATTTGGGTTCAAGATGAAATCGGTTATGATAAATTTCACACAAAATGGGAAAGAATATATCGTGTTGAGCAAGAAGTATTTTTTGAAGAATTTGCAGGACAGTGGCCGTTAACCTCTGGGGCATATGGCCCAACACTTATTAACGAATATCCGGAAATTCAAAATTATGTTAGATTGTTCAAAAGTGAACAGACAGTAAAGGATAATAAAAACCAATTACACGAAAATTTGATGTATGGTACGGACAATTCGATTTTCGATGTGTTTGATTTTAAACTATTAGAGGGAAATAAAAAATCAGCATTAAAAGATCCATACACAATAGTATTAACAAGAGAAAAAGCACTTAAATATTTTGGAAATGATAATATCATTGGTGAATCAATCCCCATTAAATGGGATGATAAATTTGTTGATTTTAAGGTCGTTGGAATTTTAGAGGAAGTTCCTAAAAATTCTCATGTGAATTTTGACATTCTTTATTCTATTTCTACAATTCTTACATATGATCCCTTAGATCGATTTGATGGAAATTATCTCTATACTTATGTTCTACTTAAGGATGGTATTGATAATGAGATGATTGAACCGAAATTGAGTCGTTTTATGGAGACTTACAGAAAGCCAGCGTTTGCAAAATTTGTCCCGGGAGATTTCCATATTGATGATGTAATAAAACTAAGATTTAAAAACATTGCCGATATACACTTAAACCCTTGTAACAATTGGGAAATTGGTCCTCAGGGAAATAAATCATCTGTATATATACTTTCATCAGTTGCATTTCTAATAATAATTGTTGCATGTATAAACTTCGTGAATTTATCAACCGCCATATCTAGAAAGCGTGCTAAGGAAGTTGGATTAAGAAAAACACTCGGTGCAATAAAAACTCAGTTATTAAATCAATTCTTATTAGAGTCAGTAATAATTGCCGTATTTGCATTCGTTATATCTTTGGTTGGAATATCTTTACTATTGCCTTTTTTCAACAATATTTCAGGTAAGCTATTTACTCTTTATAATATAATTGGTAATGGGAATATAATATTATTGTCGACAATTGTGATATTTAGCGGATTAGCTGCTGGAATTTATCCCTCTTTTATTTTAACATCTGTAAATACATCAAGAATACTGAAAGGTGTTTATGAAGCAAAAAAAAATAAAACTTCTTTTCGAAAATCAATGGTCATTGCCCAATTTATAATTTCGATATCACTTATTGTTGGAACAATTATTATTAGTGAGCAAATGAACTATATCCAAAATAAATCTCTGGGGTTTGAAAAAGAAAATGCAATGTTAATAAATGTAAATAGTTATGATATGGCAAATCATTATGAACGCTTTAAAAATTCTGTCTTGCAGATCCCGGCTGTAAATAAAGTTTGTGCCTCTTCTAATATTTATGGGGACGATGTTTATGGGGATAGAAGCTTTAATTTAGACAAAGCCGATCAAGAATACCTGTTGACATTAATGTTTATTGATGATGAATATTTAGACACATACGGAGTGAAATTATTAGCCGGAAGGAAGTTCTCCAAAGAATATGGTACGGATTCCTCAGGAGTTATGATACTAAATGAGGCTGCTGTTAGAAAAATTGGTGTTTCAAATAAGGATATTGTTGGTAGAAAATTAAATGGACACGAAATTATTGGTGTTGTTCAAAACTTTAATTTTAGATCATTGTATCATTCTGTTCAGCCGCTAGTTCTTGTACTGGATCCAAAATATATGGGAGCAATTTCACTCAAACTTTCACAAAATATTTCCATCCAAACTTTAAATCTAATTGAAGAGAAATGGAATGAAGTTTATGCTGGGATTGAATTTGATTTTAGGTTTTTAGATGAAAAGATAAATCAATTATATGATAATGAGCTACGATTAAATAATATATTTCTTGTTTTTTCGATTTTATCAATTGTTATAGCATGTTTAGGTTTGTTCGGACTATCATCATTTATTGCAGAAGAAAGAACTAAAGAGATTGGAATTAGAAAAGTTTTTGGCGCATCTGTTAAAAGTATTATAACATTATTAATAAAAGATTTTTCAATCTGGCTTATTATTGCAAATGTAATAGCCTGGCCTATTGCATATTTTGTATTATCAAATTGGCTGCAAAATTTTGTTTATAGAATTGATCTTTCAATTACTCCTTTCTTATTAGGATCAATGTCGGTTTTTATCATTGCCTTAATTACGGTTAGTTTTCAAAGCTTAAGAGCTGCATTAGCTAACCCGGTAAAAAGTGTAAAAAATGAATAGCATAGTTATTGAAAATCAAATCATATCAAATATGATGCGGAGGAGAAAATGATTATAAATTATTTAAAAATTGCATTAAGAAATTTAATGCTTCATAAAACTTATTCGTTTATTAACATTGCCGGACTTGCACTGGGGCTTGCTTGCTCAATATTTATTCTACTCTGGGTGCAAGATGAGTTGAGTTTTGACAGATGTTATGATAATGCCGAAAATATTTATCGTGTTGAAGAAGACCAATACTACTCTGGAGAAACCTATCATGTTAATGTTACTCCATTTCCCGTTGCACCCGCTTTCAAGTCGGATATTCCCGAAATTGAAAATACTGCTAGGTTAGCCTATCATTCTTTATTAATTCAGCATGAAGAGAACGTTTTTTATGAATCGGAAGTTGTTGCTATAGATCAAGAGTATTTGGATATTTTTGGTCTCAAATTTATAAAGGGGGATAGAAGCACAGCTCTAATAGAACCATATTCCATTGTTATGACAGAAGAAATGGCGGAAAAATACTTTGGTAATGAAGACGCGCTCGGGAAGATAATAACAATTAACAATAAATATGATTTTAAGATTACCGGTATAATTGAAAAACTACCCCTAAATGCATCCTTTAGATTTCAAGGGGCATTTCATTTCGAATTCCTTAAAGAGTTCAGTAGATGGAGTGAAAGCTGGGGAAATAATTCAATATTTACTTTTGTGCAATTAACACATGGTGTGGATATACCTATAGTAAATAAAAAGATGACTGATTTAGTAAAGCAGAATAATGAAGATTCAACTACTGATTATATGCTTGCACCTATTACAGGCCTTCATTTATTTTCTTATTTTGGATTTGGTAAACCTGATGTTGACATTCAATATGTTTATATATTTTCCGGAATTGCACTATTTGTTTTGCTTATTGCATGTATAAATTTTATGAATCTTTCAACAGCGCGATCTGCAAATCGTTCAAAAGAAATTGGTATGAGGAAAGTAATTGGTGCTAGCCGTTCGAATCTAATAAATCAATTCTTCGGAGAATCGCTGCTTCTTTCTTTTATCGGAATGCTTTTTTCCCTCGTAATTATTGTACTATTACTTAACCAATTTAATGATATAACGGGAAAGGAAATATCACTCAGCATATTTTACGATTATAAATTCATTATCGGGTTTCTAGTAATTACCTTTTTTACTGGAATAATTGCCGGTAGTTATCCTGCTCTCTTTTTATCATCCTTTAGGCCAATAAAGATTCTAAAGGGATCATTAAATATCGGCGTGAAGAATTCGTTATTGAGAAAAGTACTTGTTTTATTCCAGTTTTCACTATCAATATTTTTAATTGTGGGCACAATCGCAACTTACAATCAGTTGATATATATGCAGAATAAAAGTTTGGGTTATGATAAAGAGCACGTACTTTATTATCGTTCAAGAGGAGATCTGTCGAAAAGTTATGAATCCATTAAAAATGAATTCTTACAAACACAAGGTGTATTAGATGTTTCAGGCTCAAATCATTCGCCTAGTCAGATTGGTAGCAACTCAAGCGGTGTAGATTGGGATGGTAAAGATCCTGAGCAAACAGTGTTAATTGGAACGAACCTAGTTGACTATAATTATACAAAAACGATGAAAATTGATATGCTTGCCGGACGTGGATTTAGTGAAGAATTCCCATCCGATTTGCCAACCGATACAACTGGAAGGTTTTTAGTAAATGAAGAGGTTATTAAAGTGATGGGAATTACCAACGCCGATGCCATTGGTACTAGGTTTGATTTTATGGGTGTTAAGGGCTCGATAGTTGGTGTAATGAGGAATTTTCATTTTAATTCTATGAGAACAAAAATTGAACCTCTTGCAATGGCACTTGCCCCTGAACATATCAGTTTTATAGTTGTAAGAATTGCACCCGGCGATATTTCAAAGACCATAAACAATATGAAAGTAGCATGGGAAAGTGTTGTCCCTGGTTACCCATTTGAATATAGATTTATAGATGAAGATTTTGAGCGGCTTTACCGTACAGAAAAACGCATGGTAGACTTGTTAAAATACTTTTCAATTATGGCTATTATTATTGCATGTCTTGGTCTATTCGGTTTAGCATCCTTTACTGCTGAGCAGCGTAAAAAAAAAATTGGTATCCGTAAAGTTCTAGGAGCATCGGAGGTTAAGCTAACCTATCTTCTATGCCGAGATTTTTTACTGCTGGTCATTGTATCAAGCTTTATAGCTTGGCCGATTTCATATTTTGTTCTTGGTGGCTGGCTGGAAAGCTTTGCTTACAGAATTGATTTATCTGTTTGGATGTTTATTGTTTCCGGACTGTTAACAGCAGTTGTTGCAATTATTACAGTTGGATGGCAAGCTATTGGTGCCGCCCATGCCAACCCGGTTGATAGTTTGAGGAATGAGTGATGTTGAAATCGCAAAATATACCGTTAGAAAATTAACATAGAATCCTTTCAATGGAGAGATAAATGTTTAAGAATTATTTAAAAGTTGCCTATAGGGATATACTGAGATATAAAGGATATTCCTTAATAAATATTTTTGGTTTAGCTCTTGGAATAGCAAGCTGTATGCTGATTTTTCAATTCATTTCTGACGAATTGAGCTATGATACATTTCATAAAGATGCTGACAAAATTTATAGAGTGGTAGAGAATTATAAATCCGATATTGGTGAAACTATTGAAAATGCGACTTCTTATACTCCTCTTAAAGCAGCAATGGAGATCGAATTTCCAGAGTTTGAAGAAATTGTTAGAGTATTCCCTAAAAGTGTTTTATTGAGCAGGGACAATCAATCCAAATTTCAAGAAGATTCTTTTATTTTTGCGGATTCAGGTTTTTTTAATGTATTTAACTTCTCTATGATAAAGGGAAACTCTTTAACTGCTCTCGATGAACCCTTTTCAGTTGTACTTACAAAATCTATAGCAGATAAATATTTTGGTAATGAGGACCCAATTGGTGAAATAATTCATTTTGAAAATAAATATGATTTTATAGTTACAGGAATAATCAATGATGTATCCCATAATTCACATTTTAAATTCAATTTTGTTGCATCATTCTCAAGTTTAAATATAATTCAACCGTGGATCAATAGTTGGCATTGGCCGCCTCTATATACTTATGCAAAAGTAGGTTCAAATAAATCTATTAATGCTGTTGAATCGAGAATGAGAGGATTAGTCAATAAATATTTGCCTATTAAAGAAAGAGATAAGAGAACTTATCATCTGCAAAGTCTTACAGATATTCATCTTTATTCTCATAGAAAAAATGAATATAAAGCTAATGGCGACATCACATATATCTACATGTTTTCTGTAATTGTTGTTTTTCTATTGGCAATTGCAAGTATTAACTTTATGAACTTATCGACTGCTAAAGCACATGGACGAGCAAGAGAAGTAGGGATACGTAAGGTTATGGGTTCTCACCGAATTCAATTGATAAAGCGATTTTTAACGGAATCCATACTAATTACATTTATTGCAGTTCTTTTTGCATTAGGACTCATCGAATTATTTTTTCCATTGTTTAATAGTATTGCCGGAAAAGAATTAAGCATTTCCTATTTCTCTAATTGGGAGATGCCGATGATTTTATTTGGCTTAATCATTATTGTTGGTACGATTTCAGGAAGCTATCCTGCATTTTATCTTTCATCGTTTCAACCAACTAAAGTAATGAAAGGTTTGAACATAAAATACAGCTTGAACTCTCTTTTTCTAAGAAAAGGATTAGTTGTTTTCCAGTTTGTGATTTCAAGTATTTTAATTGTGGGAACACTAATATTTTATAACCAACTTGATTTTATTAGAAACAAAAAACTTGGTTTTAATAAAGATCATATTGTCGTTTTGCCCTTGAGAGATTATGATGATAATAATGATTATAGGACATTAAAAAATTCTTTAATGCAAAATAGTGAAATCATAAGTGTATCGGCATCATCAGGTGTGCCTGGGAGGGAAGGTATTCATGACTTTCTTGTAAAACCTAAAAATGCATCAAAAGATAGTTTAGAAATGATGATACTTTCCGTCGATCATGATTTTGGCGAAACATTTAACTTAGAGTTAGTAGAAGGAAGAGACTTTAGTGAAAAACATTCAACTGATGTTTCGCAAGCATTTCTGCTAAATGAAAGTGCAGCTAGGTTATTTGGATGGTCCGAAAATCCACTAGACAGAGAACTTACCTTAAACTGGTATACGGATAACCTCCAAATCAAGTCAGGGAAAGTTGTTGGTGTAGTAAAGGATTTTCATTATAATTCTCTCCATAACCAAATTGATCCACTGGTTATTCATATTTCAAATCATATGTACTATATCGATTTTATTTCTGTGAAAATTTCAGGGCATGATGTAAAAAGTTCCTTAAATTTTATTAACAGAAAATGGGAAGAATATGATTCTGATAGGCCATTTGAATACTTCTTTTTAGATGAAGAGTATAATAAAATTTATAAAGCAGATGAAAGGCTTGGTGAAATATTTTTATTATTTGCTATTCTTGCAATTGTGATAGCATGCCTAGGTTTATTTGGGCTAGCATCATTTACAATAGAACAAAAAACAAAGGAAATTGGAGTTAGAAAAATTCTTGGAGCATCCATATATAATATTGTAATTTTACTTTCTAAGAATTTTATTGCGTTAGTTTTAATTGCTTTCATTATATCAGCGCCTATTGCATATCTATTATTGAATTCCTTGCTCGAAAACTTTGCTTATAGAATTAACATAAGTGCTGGCATTTTCCTGTACTCGGCAACAGTAGTTTTTTTATTTACCTTTTTAACAATAATATACCAATCACTAAAAGCGGCAACTACGAACCCGGTTGATAACTTAAGAAACGATTAATGCTGCGAGTAAAAAAACATGTTAAAACCAAATAAATATATTTTTTTACAGTAGAGAGATAGATGTTAAAGAATTATTTTAAGATTATCACAGAAACATTCTAAAAAGACAAAAATATCATAACGATGTTGAGAAGATTTACAGAGTTATAGATTCTAAAAACACAATGTTGTAACTTTTGAAGACACTGCATCCAGTACCCTATTAAGAACCGCAATGACAACCAAGTTTCTTGAGTTTGAAGAAATTGTCAGAGTATACCTGAAAATTGCCTTAATGAACGAAGACAATATCTATAAACTTCATGAAAAATTCTTTTTGATCCCTTTTTTGAGATACCACATACTTATTATCATGACATTCCATGACATTTAATGTTATCCAAATGACTTTTATGACATCTACAAGATTTAAATTAATATTAAAAGATTATTACTTAAATGCCAAAGAAATAATCATGAAAATAAGTATTAGAAACTTCTATTATTTGTATCAGCCAATTTTGTGAAATTAGGCTAACTCATATTTAACGTTAATAAGAATGTTTACACTTTTACTTTGATTAAAAATACAATAATGATTCGAAAAAAATGGGTTCGAAATGAAAAAATATTTAATGTTAATTACCACGCTTATAGTTATAACGATGTCTTTAGGTTGTAAAGATGAAAACGCCATTGTTGATCCCGCAGGTGAAACAAATTATGCTGAATTAGTAACCGGCAGTTGGAAATTTTTTACTTTAACGTATGTAGATGGTGATTCATCTGTTACTTTTACTGCTGAAGAAGCAAAAGTCTGGATTACATTTGTTTTTAGAAATGATAATTCTGCCACAATAATGCAATTGAATCAAGATAAAATGAACATTACAAACTGCAATTGGTATGCAACTACAGATCAAATTGTATTGCAGTATAAAAATGAAGAAGAAGAATTTATTAAATACCGCTGTGAAAAAGATAAGCTACTAAGTCTTCAGTACCCATTCAGAAAACCAAATGGGCAGACAACACAGGCCTGGTTTAATTTTGAAAAAGTAATTACAAATGAATAGAATATCTATTCTTTTTGAACCATACCGGTTTAAAATGTATAGCAAAATGAAAAGATGAAAAATGATGTATTATTCAGAATTGTCTCAATGACCAAAATAGTAATAATTGCTGGAACATTAAATTAGCTATTTTTAACAAGTAATATATAAGTCCAAGAAAAGAAGTATGGATAAATTTTAGATTGAGAAGGGAATATTAAAAATTTAGAAATTGCAAAAAGATAGGTGAAAATAGTTATACTTTATTGTATCAGTAGGGTATGAATTTTTCATCTTTTCTCTCCCCCCGACTTTTCTGTCGGGGTTTTTATTTAGGTTTGTACGTTAGCGAACATTTTTGTAATCGGGCGTACACTCAAGTATCTTTAATAAATTTAGTAAGTTGGTACATTTTTGGATAGCCTTATTCTAAATTTATTGAAAATAAAAAAACAAATTTATAGACTCTTCAATAGAGAAATTATAACAGAATCAATTAAAGGTAAATATGAAATAGGGAAGGATTTGTTTTGGGATTTGAAATGTTTCTTAGGGTTTCTATAAGAATTTGAAAATATCTCAAAAGAAGTGATGAATGCCATTTATAAATTGCGATAATTAATATCATTTGTGATATATCCAAAGTATGAAAATCCTTGTTTGTTGTTACTTACTTCACCCTGCATTTGTCCCATTTTTTATACCATTGAGAAATATAACTTAAAACCTAATATAGAAGTAAAAATTGAAAAGTTAAACTTAATTTTCTCAACTGTTCGTTATCGTTCACAGGTGTACACAATCGACCACTAAATGAAATAATTTCCTATAAAAAACTCGATTCTAATTTATTTGATGAGTTGGTATAGGATTTGCTTTATAGTTATTAATAAATTTATTATTAAAATTTCTAGCTCAATTATCTTATAAAAATTACAAAAACTATAAAAGATGATTCCTATTTCCTATATAAAAAATTGCTTTCCGTTTCTGTATTTTAAAAATCTAGTTCGGTAAAAAAACATCTGACGAGGAAAATATTTCGCAGGTAATTGATAAACTTAGAACACTATTGAAAAATATTGTTCCCGATCGACCATTTGCATTTTTTTTGTGGGAACGAAGAATTTAATTTCGTGTACTCAGCAACAGTAGTTTTATTATTGACTTTTTTAACAATAATATATCAATCACTAAAGGCAGCGACAGCAAATTTTGTTAATAATTTAAGAAATGAATAATGCTGCGAATAAAAAACACGCTAATAGCAAATAAACATAGATTTTACAAAGGAGAGATAAATGCTCAAGAATTATCTTAAAGTTGCTTTTCGTAATGTCTTGAAATATAAAGGGTTCTCTTTTATAAACGTTACTGGTCTTGCTGTTGGTATGGCTAGCTGCATAATTATTTTACTTTGGATTCAAGCAGAGTTAAGTTTTGATAAATTTCATAAAAATGTTGATAATATATACCGCATGTATCAAGTAAGTAAGTATTCCGGTGATCAGGAGCTTGTTACAGATAACCTGCCTGGAGTTCTTGCTGAAACAATAAGAGAAGAATATCCTGAAGTTGAGCGTACTACAAGATTTTTATCTGCCGGTAGTATGCCTGTTAGATATGGTGAGAAGTATTTTAATGAGAAAATTAGATTTACCGAAGCTGATTTTTTTAAGATATTCTCATTCCCGTTAAAATCCGGTGATATCGATTTAATATTTGATGATCCTTCTTCAGTTGTTATTACTGAAAATATTGCAAAGAAATATTTTGGGAATGAAGATCCCTTAGAAAAATATTTAACAATCGATAATAAAATTGATCTAAAAGTTACTGGAGTACTTTATGACCTTCCGAATAATACTCATTTATCAAATATCGATATTCTGATACATTTTTCAAAAACGTTAGATTTAATGGGCGAATCATTCAGCACATGGGGTTCGAATTGGCCAAGAACATATCTACAGTTAAAAGCCGGTACAATTGGTGATGTTTTCGATAAAAAGATTACTAACTTATTATCAAAACATCAAGAAACAAACGCTGAACTTCACATTCAGCCACTTACTAAAATAAAATTATATACACTTAAAGGTGAGCCTGGTTTACTAATATATATATATGTGTTTACAGGGATAGCATTCATTGTTTTATTAATTGCTTGTTTTAACTTTATTAATTTAAGTGTAGCAAGATCGAATATCAGAGGAAAAGAAGTTGGTTTAAGAAAAGTTATAGGTGCTAAAAAGTCTAATATCATTTTTCAGTTTTTTGGGGAATCGATTCTAACAACCATGTTTGCTCTTGTTATTGCAATTATTATAATATTATTGACCATTCCGCTAATAAATAATACCCTGGATGTGTTAACCGGTTCAAGTATTTCATTTAATGTTGTAAAAGACCAATCAATTATAATAATGATTATGGGGATTGCAATTTTGACTGGAATATTATCCGGATTGTACCCCTCCTTATTGCTTTCATCATTTCAGCCTGCCATCGTACTAAAAGGGACAAAGAAATCACCAACATCTAAAGCAAATTTAAAGAGTGTAATTGTTATATCACAATTTGTCGTCTCTATCGTTTTGATTATAGGTTCATTTATTATTTATGATCAGCTAAGTTTTTTACAAGAACGTCAATTGGGGTTTAATAAAGATAACTTATTATACATGCCAATGAGAGACCAAGCTGTTGAAAAATATAGTGTATTGAGGAAAGAATTATTAAAAAATCCCATATTCACCAATGTAACTTCAACAAGTAGATTACCGGTATCCGGAGGGGACTCTGGGAATCCTAACTGGGAAAATAAAAATCCCGAAAAAAAAGTTTTAATAAACGGAGTTGATGTTGATTACAACTACATCGAAGCTATGGAAATGGAAATAATTGAAGGAAGAACATTTAGGAGAAAGAGTTTTTCGGATACAAGTGGGAGGGTTGAAGTAATTCTTAATGAACAAGCTGCTAAAATAATGGAAATAGATTCTCCTATTGGTAAATGGTTTGGAGATCCCAACTATGCAACCATTATTGGGATTGTAAAGGATTTTCATTTCGCTTCGCTAAAACGGAAAATTGCTCCAATGGTAATCTTCGCTGATCCGAAATACTCTGATATTTGTATGGTAAGAATTAAAACCGGGGATATCGCAGAAGCAATAAAATATGTCGAAAAAAGTTGGAAAGAAATTAATCCGAATCTTCCTTTTTCTTATGGCTTTTTGGATGAGGAATTAACGGAACTGTATGGCTTTGAAAATAAGATTGCCGAATTGATTCGTTATTTTACCGGGATAGCAATTCTAATAGCATGTCTTGGCCTTTATGGATTAGCCTCATTCACTATCGAACGACGCACGAAAGAAATTGGAATAAGAAAAACACTTGGAGCCTCAGTTCATAATATTGTCGGATTAATTTCCGGAGAATTTTTATGGCAGATTATTGTTGCATGCTTTTTAGCATGGCCGATAGCTTATTTTTCAATGCAGAAGTGGTTGGAAGATTTCGCATACCGGATAGATTTGGGATTTTTCGTTTTTTTACTTTCAAGTATACTTGTACTCATTATTGCCTTGTTTACAATTATGATGCATTCAATAAAAGCGGCAACTGCAAACCCAGTAAATAGCTTAAGAAATGAATAAAAAATAGATATGGGTACAAAGATATGAGCATTAAGAAAATTAACTATCGGGAATTTTTGATACTTGGTTCCTAAATCTCATTACTAAATATTAGAGGGAAAAATGTTTAGAAATTATTTAAAGGTGGCAATAAGAAATATCAAAAAAAATAAAATCTATTCTGCCATAAATATTGTTGGATTGGCAATTGGAATGGCCAGTGCGTTAATGATCACGCTCTATGTAATTCATGAGAAAAGCTTTGATGAATTTCATGAAAATTCTGATAACATATATAGAGTTGTTGTAAAAGCTTCAATAGGTGACACTAAGATAGGACAAACTTACACACCGGCTATACTAACACCTACTCTCTTAGATAATTATCCTGAAGTTGAAAAGTCTATAAGATTTGCAAATTATAATAAGGGTTGTATAGTAAAATATGATGAGCAAACATTTAATGAACAAAAAGTTGCGCTTGTCGATTCTGAAATATTTGATATCTTCACCTTACCTTTCATTAAAGGCAATCCCAAAACCGCATTAAAGGAGCCAAATACAGCGGTAATTAGTGAAACAACCGCTAAAAAATATTTTGGTAATGAGAACCCAATTAATAAAATAATAAGGGTTGATGAGTATGATTGTAAAATTACAGGAATTATGAGGGATATTCCTATTAACTCGCATTTTCATTTTAGTATTCTAGTATCGTTATACACAAATAATAGATATAAAAACACTCATTGGTTTGCCAATAATTTCCATACTTATATTCTGTTAAAAGAAGGAGTATCGCAAGCATCATTTGATGCTAAACTTCCGGAGTTCGTAAGAACTTATTTATTTCAAAATTACGAGGAATGGGAATCAAAAGGGAACTTTTGGGAATATTATCTTCAACCCATAAAGGATATTCATCTTAATTCCGATTTAAATGGTGAGTTTGAAGCTAACGGCAATAGTAATTACGTTTCTATGTTTACGATTATTGGAATATTTATTATTCTAATTGCTTCAATTAACTATATGAATCTCTCAACAGCTCGTTTGTCAGGTCGTGCTAGAGAAGTTGGGATTCGTAAAGTAGTGGGCTCTTCAAAGTTTTTGTTAATGAGACAATTTTTAACCGAATCGGTCTTACTTAGTTTTCTCTCTTTAATTTTGGCATTATTTATATTGCATTTAACCCTTCCAATGTTTTCCAATTTAGTTGGAGTTGCAGAATTATCAATTCCATATTTTGATTATCACCTATTTCTTCCTTTCTTAATAGGTTTTACTTTATTAATTGGTGTACTTTCCGGATCATATCCTGCAATATATTTATCATCAATTGGTAGTATTTCTGCCCTAAGTGGAAAGGGGATTAAAGGAAGTAAAAATAAATGGCTTCGAAATGGTTTAGTGCTTTTACAATTTACTATTTCGATATTTCTATTATTTGGCACTTTGATTGTAGATAACCAACTTGATTATCTGCAAAGTAAAAATATAGGATTAGACAAAGAACAAGTAGTTGTTATTAAAACTCCGTTATCTCTCGAACAGCGAAGTGAACCGTTTAAGGATGCATTAAGAGAAAACTCATCGGTGTTTTCTGTAGCCGGCGCACATAACTTTCCCGGTATCGGGTTTAATAATATAGGATTTAAAGCAGAGGGTCTTGAAGATGGAATTACGTTGAATCTATTTTTAAGTGATTATGATTTTATGAAAACCATTAAACTGGAAATAGAAAGTGGTCGTTTTTTCTCTAAGGATTTCCAAACAGATACTTCTGGAATTATCCTTAATGAAGCGGCAGCTGAACTACTTGGTTGGGAAGATCCTTTAAGTATGCATTTATCCCCACATAATGATCATCAATATTCAGTAATAGGTGTGGTTAAAGATTTTCATTACGAATCATTGCATCAAACGGTTCGTCCGGCGGCAATACTATTACGAACAGGGTATTTCGAGTGGTCAGAAAGATATATAGCAGTGCGTATTGAAACTGGAAATATATCTTCCACATTAGAATATATTAATAATGAATGGGATAAATTTTCATCGGATGTGCCTTTCGAATATTCATTTCTTAATGATGAATTTGATAAGCTCTACCATAATGAGTTAAGAACAAGTCAATTATCAAGTGTGTTTTCATTTCTAGCAATATTCGTTGCCTGTTTAGGGTTGCTTGGATTAGCTTCTTATACTGCAGAACTAAAAACAAAAGAAATTGGAATAAGAAAAATACATGGGGCTTCTGTTGGTTCTCTTATCTTAATGATGGAACGGGAGTTTACGCTTTGGGTAATTATTGCAAATATAATTGCCTGGCCGGTGGGGTATTATGTTATGAATAAATGGCTTGAGAGTTTTGCTTACAGAATTGATTTATCTTTACTTGAATTTATAATCTCGGGCGGACTAGCGTTAACTATTGCATTACTTACAGTAAGTTTTCAATCATTCAAAGCAGCATCAGCTAACCCTATAGACAGCTTAAGAAATGAATAAAAATCAAATACAGAGTTTGTTTGACCAATGCTCAATGGGATAAAATGTTAAATAATTATTTTAAAATAGCTTACAGAAATTTAATTAAGAACAAAACTTATTCGTTAATTAATATTTTGGGTTTATCGATTGGTCTTGCTTGCACAATAGTAACTTATTTATGGGTGCAAGATGAATTAAGTATAGATAAATTTCATAAAAATAATGAAAGGCTTTTCCAAGTAAAAGTAAACCACCAAACCAGCTCCGGTATTTTAACCGGTGACAGTACTCCTCATTTATTGGCTTCCGCTTTAGCGGAAGAAATACCTGAGGTTGAATATTCAACTTCGGTTCTTAGAGATGAAACCTTAGCGAATTTTAATCTTTCTGTGAACAACAAAAAGTTAACAGCACATGGGCAACTCGCGGATAAGGACTTTTTTAACATATTTTCTTTTAAAATATTGGAAGGGAATAAAAAACAAGTATTAACAGACCAAAACTCTATTGTTATCTCAGATGAATTGGCAGATAAGTTATTTGATAGATCGGAAAACATTGTGGGTAAAAGAATAGAATGGGAACTCCAAAATTTCACAAATGAAGTTATCGTTAGCGGTGTATTTGAAAAAGTACATCGAAACTCAACCATGCAATTCGATTTTATAATTTCAAAGGAATGGTTATTGGATAAAGATCCTAGTATATCAAGTTGGGGTAATTTTGGACCTCAAACTTATGTTGTTCTTAAAAATGAAACCGATGTTTGGCAATTTGAAAGTAAAATAAAACATTTTATCTCATCCAAATCTAATGATACAACAGCTACTCTATTTATACAGCCTTATTCAAAAACCTATTTGTATAATAAATTTGAAAATGGTGTTCAAACTGGGGGAAGGATTGAATACATTTATCTTTTTTCCGGTATTGGCTT
>Ga0209633_10001170_pt1 | contig 28056 bp, 31 predicted proteins | sample Cruoilmetagenom1_FD_187290 | JGI IMG/M metagenome (GOLD analysis project Ga0209633, IMG submission 187290) | Oil polluted marine microbial communities from Coal Oil Point, Santa Barbara, California, USA - Sample 1 (SPAdes) (version 2) | ecosystem: Environmental > Aquatic > Marine > Oil seeps ...
GCAGGGCCAAGAGACTCATGTAGACATATAGAGTTTAGAAATAGACTTTTCTTACATTCTTATGACTCTACCATAGACAATGAGAACGCAGATATACTGACACGTATCTTTAATGGACCTCTAGTTGTTGGTGAGTGGATCAATCTGGAGCACTACTTTGCTACTGTGGACAACAAGGTCTATGGTGCAGGCTCAAAGGTCTATCATAATGTTGTCTCAAAGATCGGTGTCTATAACGGGAACTACAGTGATTTAAAAATAGGTCTTCCCACACAAAGTGTGCTTGAAGAAGGTAAAGCCTACCATGAACCTGTACGTCTACTCACATACATGGAAGCGCCACTAGACACAGTAGCCGCAGCGGTTGAGAACTCTGTAGCTAAAGAGTTTATCTTGAATGAATGGATAAGACCTATCATCATAGACAAAGCAGCTAAAAAAGTTTACTCGTATGAGTTTGGTGAATTTATTGTTATCAAAGAATTGGACTAACCATAAAAGACGAAAAAATGAAGGACGAAAAAATGTATAAAATACATATAGAAAATGAATGTAGATGTTTTAAAAAGAGTAACTTTGAAAATGATCTTACTTATAAAGACAAAGCAGATGCACAACAAAAAGCAAAAACAATGGAGTGTCGCATGAACCAAGAGTTCTGTCATACACACTATTTTGAAGCAGAAGACAGAGGAGACGAGATCGTCATAACAAGTGTGGTACGTGCAGACTTTGAAGATGATGAGGATGAGGATTATTAATCCTCTCTGGTCTCATCTTAACCTTTCGATCCCTCTAGCCTTTTTAACCATTTTAACCTTTTAATGAAAACCTAGGCACACTCACAAAATCAAAATTCTTTTCCAACTCTGTAATAGACTTATCTATATCTTTCCCAATAAGTACCAAAAATGAACTTTTAATTTCACCATCATATTTATCATAATGTACATCCCCAAAACTACTATTTGCTATCATAGTATCTTCAATATCACTAAGATTCACTATCCCTTTTGCACGATATATATTCCTAGGTAAAGTTGTAATAAAGTTATCAAAAAGATCAAATGTCGTATCTTTAATATATACGGTTTTTGATATAAGAGGATTGCTAGACGGATCAGCTTTTTCAACATCATCAAGATTTTCTATCTCACCTAAAGAAATATCTTCAAATATCTCTTTACTCAATTCACCATGTGATGTTCTTACAAAAAAATAATTTTTAAATATCGGCACACCAGTAAGTGTATTTTTAATATTATATTTCTCTTTAATGACTGTAATATCATTTTCCAGTACTTCTAGCTCATTTCCATTTACCAAGTCACTCTTATTCAATACAAGTATATTCGAACCGCCAATTTGATACTTGAAGATATCTTCATCCATGTAGCTTTTATAGTTCTTACTGTCTATCACACATATAATGCCTTCAACAGCGATTCCTAGCGTATTTAAAGAGTAATAGATAGGAAAGGGTTCACTGGCACCTGAAGTCTCTACAAAGAGTATTTCAGGGTCATACTTTGCTACTATCTCTTGTACGCCACTCTCAAACTCTTCAGCCAACTGACAACAGATACAGCCTTCAGAGATTTCAAGTACTTCCGAATGTACATTTTTAAGAATGGTGCTATCCACCCCAATGTCACCAAACTCATTGACAATGATAGCTATTTTTTTATTGGGGAAATGTTGTTTAACGCTATTTGTAAGCATGGTTGTCTTACCTACACCTAAAAATCCTGTGATCACAAAAGAAGAAATCATACTTATACCTTAAAATATAGGGATTGTTGCATAAAAGAGATAAATGCTAAAAAAACACAATTTGATGTATTTTTTTAGTATTTATGAGGTCAATGACTGTGCAAAAAGCACAATCATTGGGGTGAACTAGATAGTTTCAAGCATTGGCTCTAAACCAACTTCTTTAGCCCATTCAGCTGTTAAATCATAAGCAGCTGAAGCAGTCTCAAGGTTTTTCTCGATCAAGTCCATTTTTTTCTTAAACTTTTTCTCGATAACTGAGTCAAGTGATGCAGTACCACCAGAAGCAACATATTTCTTAAGGAATCTATCTTTAATTCCCTCTTCAATAGCTGGCTTACCGATAACACCAAGTGCACCAAATAATGCACCTAACATAGCCATGTTTGTTGCAAGTTCAGTACCTGCAAGATCTACAGCAAATTTAGTAAAGTCTCTTGTAAGTACTTTTACATTCATAGAATCTAAGAACTTCTTATCAGAATCACTTAAAAGATCTACATCAGAGTTGATGATTACAAGACCATTTTCTTTGATACCAGCATAAAAAGGCATAGTATATGATTTACCCATAGTAATAACTTGTGGGTGATAAATCATAACGATATCAGGATAGATAACTTCCCCTCTATCGTAAATAGGTACAGTTCCTAATCTTGTGTAAGACTCAGAAGGTGCCATTCTTTTTTCAGCACCAAAGAAAGGATTTGAAACCGCGTAGTAACCTTCAGTATCTGCAGCAGTAGCAGCGATGTGTGCTGCTGTAACTGCTCCTTGACCGCCTAGAGCGGGCATTCTAATTTTTATTGAATCTTTAGCCATTAATAAAGTCCTTCCTTCTTACATTGTTTCAAGTGTGCTTCTGCTTCTGGAGAAACATATTTAAAGTCAACAAATCTATCTTTATCTTGTTCTTTCATTTCCCATAGACCTTCGTTTGCAGCCAAACCGATCTCAAGGATACATGGCGTGTAAAGGTGGATATATGTTGGTCCGATCTCTCTAGCAACCAAAATCGCTTCTTTGAGTACTTTAGCTACTTTCTTAGGTGCAGATGCTGTAAGTTTTACAGAGTAAGCAACACCTGAAGTTACCGCTAGCTCCCACATAGGTACTTTATCAAAAACTTTACCTTTTGGTGCCATTTTAAAGACTTGACCTTTTGCAGTTGAACCAGATTCTTGTCCACCTGTATTTGCATAAACTTCATTATCGAAACAAATAGTAGTGATTCTCTCTTGTCTAAAGAATGACTGTAAAGTATAGTCTAGACCGATATCAACAGTTGCACCATCACCGGCAAGTACAACCACATCTTTAGTCTTGTCCGGGAATCTCCAAGCAAGTGTTCTCTTGATACCAGATGCCACTGCATTTTGGTTACCAAATAGTGAGTGCACTGTATGTAATGCAATATGTGGGAACATCAAAGAAGTACACCCTGTAGAATTGACAATAATTGTCTCTTCTGGCGTAGGAAGTGCTGCCAAGATATATCTTAATGCTGCTGCCTCAGGACAACCTGCACATAAAGAGTGCTCTTCTAAGATCTCTTTTTTGTCTGTAAGGTCGTTAATACCACGCTTTTCATAACCTTCAGACTGCCATGTTGCATTATCTTCAAGATCAAGGATCTCTTGAGGCATAATGTCTCTAAATTCTGGATTTATTTTGTAAATATCTACTGACATATTATGCCCCTTTCTTTACATCAACGTTTTCAAAAACTTCTCTGAGTATCGCCTCAACAGGCATACTCATACCACCGGCAACTCTAGGTCTACCAACGATTTTTGCTTCAGATTTACTATAAAGTGATTGTGTCACTTCTTTGTCTAACCAACCAACAACGTTGAACTCAGGTACAAAGATGTGTTTAGCACTTTTAGTAGCCTCTAGTAACTCTTTATGTGGGAATGGTCTAATCGTTCTTAATTTAACAACTTTTGACTTGATACCCATTTTAGTAAGTTCTCTATTTGCTTCTTTTGCCTGGTGAGATGCAGTACCACAAGCAACAAATACAATCTCTGCATCTTCGTCACCTGTTATATGTACTAGACCTTCAAGGTAATGCTTCGCATATGGAACAGATCTTTCTACAGCTGATCTTACTTCCCACTGCCAAGAAGCATGTGTTGCGTAAGAGATGTAGTTAGATTTCATAACAAATGGATCTCTTAGGAATCTTCCTGGAGGCATCTCTGAATCAATTGGAGGTAGTGGTGCTGCATATGGGTCATAACGCTTTAATGCGATATTATCATCTGGAAGCATTACTGACTCTCTTGTATGTGAGACAAAGAAACCATCAACAGCTGTAATGATCGGTACGTGAACATCTGGCATTTCTGCCACTGTAAACGCTGCAATTGACATGTCAAAAAGTTCTTGAACATTTTCTGCATACCAGATCATACATCCTGTTTCTAAAAGAAAAGATACTTCCAAGTTATCTGGTTGGATAGTAAGTGGTGAGTTAATACCTCTTGCCATCAAAATAAGTTGACATGGGATTCTTGTACCTGACCACATTGGAAAGTTTTCCATTGCTCTAAGTGTACCAGGACCAGATGTCGTTGTAACTGTTCTTGCACCTGCCATTGCACAACCTGCAACTTCAGACATAACACCAAACTCATTTTCCCCTCTAAAGTATGTACCAACATACCCCTCTGCCCATAGTTCACCAATAAGGTGAGCTGCTTCTGACTGAGGTGTAATAGGGTATGATACTGAGGCATCTACTGTACATCTTTTCATCGCTTCTTTAAGCACTTCTGAACCAGTCATAAAGTGTTTAGTTCTAGGAGCTTCAAAAAGTATATAGTCGGTTGAAACCATAGTTTGTCCCGACCAGTTCTTTTCTTCCATTTCTGTATTTTTCATAGTCATAGTAACCTCCTAAGCTCTATTTTCCAAGCTCTTGCTTTACTTCTTTAGCAATCGCAATAAATTTTGCTACATCTTCAGCATGTTGATCTCTGATAGTAGCCATAGCATCTTCGTGTCCCGAAAGAGCACACATACCAACTGTATAACAATCAGTTTCAGATCTAACGATTTTTAATGCAACATTTGCATAATGACAGTGAACACCTATAAAGATAGCTGCTTTGATATCGTTATGCCAAATTGTCAAGTTCGGGTGGTTAGGATTGATCTCTACTTCAGGATCGATCTTAGGATATTTTGGTCTATAATCATACATAGGTATCATTTTAGCATTCAAAACTTCCGCCATCTCTTTGATAAGTGTTGCTTTTTTCTTTGCTTCTTCACTCCAGGCATACAATACTTGTGGCCCTGGGAATATAGTAGCGTTTTCGCTTGTTAACATTACTCTAGCAATTTCTCTCATTGCCACTTCTTCATCAACCATTTCGGTTAATAGCATTGCTTTACCCTCAGGTGGTGTGAGTAAACCATCGTAGGTTGCTACCGGATACGGTGCATAATGAGCTGGACCTAAATTAGCCATTTTTTCTCCTAAATATTACTTGTACAACTGTCATGCACACGTACATAAAGTTTATCCTCATTGTATTAAAATAGGGAGGATAAATCTTATCTACGCAGCAGATAGTTGTGTCTCTCTCTTCAATGAAGAAAGAGAGTTTAATTTCTTACATGGGGAAGATCCCCAAGTATAAGCGTTTACGCCTCTTCTGTATTTACCATTACCATTTCTATACAATCTCTGCTGAGAAGGTCAGAACATACGTATACACAGATCGCACACCCTTTACATCTGTCTTCATCAACCCATGAAGTACCATTTTTGTTTCCATGTTTTGGATCTTTATCATACATCAAAGTGTTTGCTTCTGGACAGTAGAGCGTACACATGTTACAATTGTGTGTTGAACACATTTCTGAATTTACTTTTGCTACGTAGTACATTATTTTTCCTTTTTTATACTGCTATATTAGTTATTAGTTGATCGCCGCTTAAGTCAATAGATTCTGCCATTTCAAAAGTAGCATTAATTACTTCCATGTTTTTTGCAAGTAATTCTTCTTTTTTCTTAAACTTTTTCTCGATAGCTGAGTCTAGTGATGCTGTACCACCAGAAGCAACAAATGAATTACCTAAGAATCTTTCTCTTACGGCTTTTTCAATGTGATCTTCATTTACAAGTTTTGTTATACCAAGTACCATACCCATCATTGCCATGTTTGTAGCAAGCTCTGTACCAGCAATTTTAAGTGCAAGTTCTGTAGCATTAAACTGAACTACTCTAGCATTTTGTGCTTTAAGTGCTTTAATGTCTTCTTCTTCTAGTACATCAACATCAGTGTTGATAATCACTAAACTGTTCTTTTTAAGACCTGTATAAAAAGGCATAGTGTATGACTTACCGTGTGTCACAACTTGTGAATGGTAGATCAAAATAATATCTGGGTAAACAACTTCACCCACTTCATAGATAGGCTCAGAAGATGCTCTTACGTAAGCCTCAACTGGTGCCATTCTTTTTTCAGAACCAAAAAATGGTACCAAAGAAGCAAATTTACCTGCATTATCCATACATGATCCGAGAATGTGAGCAGAGGTAACAACACCTTGTCCACCAAGCCCAGAAATTCTCATATTATATCTTTTTCTAGCTTCCATTAGCTTACCTCTCTTTTCTTTTTAGATTCGATTTGAGCAAATAACTCTTTCGCTTCATCTGTCATGAATTCTTCAAATGCGAAACGACCTTTTTCCTTCTCTTTAGCATCTCTAAATACATCTGGAGTTGGGATAGAGTACTCAATGTTACACGATGTGTAAACATGAATAAACGTTGGTCCAAGGTTTCTAGCTGCGAAGATTGCTCTTCTGATCGCTTTAGCTGATTTGTTGATGTTTGTCGGAGACATTTTAACAACATATACACATCCAGCAGTAATCGCTAGTTGCATTGCTGGCATCTTACCAAAGTTTTTACCTTTTGGAGACATTTTAAGAACAGCACCTTCAACAGACATACCAGACTCTTGTCCACCAGTGTTTCCGTAAACTTCATTGTCAAGCATGATAGTCGTGAATTTTTCACGTCTGAACCAAGCGTGCATAGTCATAGAGAAACCGATATCCATCATACCACCGTCACCGGCGATAGTAATAACATCTTTCTTTTTATCTGGGAATCTTAATCTAAATGCACGAGTAAGTCCAGATGCCATTGCATTTTGGTCACCGTAGTTACCATAAATGAAAGGAACAGCAGCTTGAGAAATCGCAAGTCTACCACAACCAGCTGTACCGATTGTTACTGTATCTTCAGGGTTTGGAAGTGCTGCAAAGATGATCTTAATGTAGTAAGCCATCCAACAACCAGAACACATTGGGTGCTCTTCAACTAACTCTTTAAATGTACCCATGTTTTTAACGCCTACTTCTGAGTAGTCTTTACCAAACGGGCCGTAATCTACCAATTCAACATAATCTTTTGGTAAATATCTCTTAAATTTCGACGCTGGAATCATATATCTTAAACTCATTGTCTATCCTTTATGCTTGTAATGTTTCAGATTCCATGCCTAGTGCGTCATAGATTTCTGTCATAATTAATTCAACTGGTAATGTCATACCACCGTATACTCTTGGGCCTTCAACAACGATACCAGAATTTGGAATAGATGCTTGAACTTCTTTACACAACCATCCAATGATGTTATGCTCAGGAACGATAACTGTTTTAGCATCTTTAAGTGCTTCACGGATCTCGTCTTTTGGCCATGGTCTAATCGCTTTTACTTTAACAAAACCAACGCTTAAACCTTCTTCTTCAGCATATCTGTTTGCTTCTCTAGCTTGTGCAGCTGCACAACCAGAAGCAACGATCATTACATCTGAACCTGGGTTAAGTACTTCAATTGGTCCACCTACGTATTGGTAGATATATTTCATTGCTCTTTTGTTTGAGTCCCAAATCTCTTGTTGCCATACTGAGTGAATCAAGTAAGACATAAAGTTTGACTTTTGAACAGGAGCATCTCTTTGGATTCTTGCTGGTGGCACTTCGTTATCCATTGCTGGAACTGGTGCTGCATAAGGATCACATTCTTCGTATGCAAGGTCTTCTGACATCATGTCAACATAACCCTTAGCGTGTGTTACAAAGAAACCTTCAGTTGATACTGATACTGGAATATATACATCTACTTTTTCAGTAATTGCAAATGCTGCTAGAGTCATATCGAATGTATCTTGCTGGTTTTCAGCATGTAACATAACAATACCACTATGCATCAAGTATGCCATTTCGATGTTATCTGGCTGAATAGAAAGAGGAGCATTAACAACTCTTGTAAGTACACCTAGTACACATGGTACTCTGTGTCCTGGCCATGAAACGATAGCTTCAAGACCTCTAAGTAGTCCTGGTCCTGATGTTGCTGTAAACAAACGTACACCTGCTCTAGCCGCACCTGCGATCGCAGACATTGTACCAAGCTCTTCTTCTGCTCTATAGTACTCTTTAATGTGACCTTGAGCGTAAATGTCACCAACAAGGTGCATTACTTCCGATTGTGGTGTAATAGGATATGCAATTGCCATATCAACGCTTGCTCTTTTAACGGCTTCTGCCATTGCCTGAGCACCAGTAATAAAGTGCTTTTCTCTTGGAGCCTCGTTTAAGAGGTGATCCATACTTACTAATGTTTTATTTAAACTCATTTATCTCTCCTAATCTTATTCAACGTCTGCAACGTGTTCACCTTTTCTACTCATGATGAGACTTCTGTACTCACCATAATCAGCAGGCGTAAGTGATCCCCAGTCCTCTTTTTCTAAAGATGGATTTTCTGGTGGCATTGTTGGTGTATGCTCGATACCTAATTCATTTCTAACTTCAATGATAATATCTCTGAATCTTAGAACGTCAGATGCATGTACGTCTCTGATTGAAGACATAGCTTCTTCGTGACCCATAAATGCACACATAGCAACAGTATAACAATCAGTACCTGCTCTAATCATTCTTAAAGAAAGGTTTGCATAGTGACAGTGTACACCGATAAAAACACATGCTTTAATCTTGTTATCAAGAATTGTTAAGTTAGGGTGGTTTGGATTAATCTCAGCCTTAACATCAATTTTTGGATATTTAGGTCTGTAATCTGGCATAGGAATAATTTTACAATTAGGAATCTCTGCCGCCATATCTAAGATAGCTGATGATTTTTCTGCAATATCATCTTTCCAATCCCATAAAACCATAGGTCCAGGGAAGATTGTTGGATTATCCATCGTGAGTAATGCTCTTGCAGCATCTCTCATCGCCTCTTCTTCTTCTACTATGTTACCGTAAAGTAACCCTTTACCTTCAGGTGAAAGTTCTACACCCATAGATGGTGCCGACTGTGGCATATAACCTACCGGACCGACTTCTATTATCTTTGACATATTTGATTCTCCTTAATAAATGTTATCAAACAATTAATTTGACTTCAGCATATAAGCTAATGCATCCTATCCAAAATATATCTACAATCCCATAAAAAAGACCATATTTACATTTCAAACCCCTATAAGTGTGTAATATAGTAATGATAACCTACTCTATATACCGCTGCCTCTACATAAAAACCAACACTAAATCTAAAATAATCTTTAATGTTAACCATCTCAATACTTAGTATTTTAAGTGTTTTGATGCGTTTATTTTATTTAGAAACCTTATATTACTAATTTAATCAGATTATATTAAACAGGCATTAATATTGGTTATATACCTATATATATTCCGTTTTCTGTGTATATTCTTCACACATCATATCTTCTTTAAAAAGTCTTTTTTGTGTGCCATTTCATGCTTATAATTGCTTCATTATGAGAGTATTTTTGTACCTATATTGGCAAGTGTCTACACCGTAGTTTGAGGGTAAAAAACCTCTCAAAACTAACATATAACGATAGATTTTACTTCTGTAAACTCTTCAAGTGCCCACTTGGGACCTTCTCGTCCTACTCCAGAGAGTTTAGAACCTCCATAAGGCTGTACATCAAAACGAAGAGTCGGGATGTCGTTGATAACCACGCCTCCACACTGAGCATCATCTATAAACCTTTGTGTGAGTCTCAAGTCATTTGTAAATATGGAAAACTGTAAGCCATAAGGAGAGTCATTCATCTTTTCTATAGCTATATCATAGCTAGGTACTTTGACCAAAGAAACAATAGGAGCAAAAACTTCTTCACAGATGATCTTCATATCGTCTGTCACATCTGCCATCACCGTGGGTAAGAAGATGTGTTCATCTTGTCCACCACCGGTAAGTGCTGTAGCACCCTCTTCGATAGCTGAGGCTATCCAGCCATTGGCACGTTTACGTGATTCTTCATCTATAAGAGGCCCTAAAAAAGTGTCTTCTTCATAAGGAGAACCTACTTTGAGTTTCACTGTCTCTTCTGCAATGTACTTGGAAAACTCATCATATACCTTTTCATTCACGTAGATACGCTGAAGTGAGATACACACTTGTCCAGAGTTATAAAAAGCACCAAAGGCACAACGCTGAGCTGCGAGTGCCAAGTCAGCTGATGTATCTATGTAAGTTGCTGCATTACCACCAAGTTCTAGGCTCACTTTTTTGATACCTGCTTGCTTAGTAATGATGTTTCCTACGGGTACAGAACCTGTAAAACTAATGACCCTAGGGATGTCGGAAGTCACCATCGTAGAACCTACCTCAGCATCACCGTAGACCACAGAAAGCGCATCTTTCACTGCATACTCAGACTCCACAAAAAGCTTGGCAAACATATAAGCTACCATCGGTGCTTCTGGGGTTGGTTTCAGTACAACTGCATTACCTGCTCCTAACGCTGGTGCTATCTTGTGTGCCACTAAGTTCAGAGGGAAATTAAATGGAGTGATACATGCTACTATACCCACAGGTTCACGTCTAAAGTAAGCTAGGGTTTTTTTACCACTGGGCATAACATCTGTAGGGATGGTCTCTCCATGCAAATTGGCCAACTCCATCGCTGTCAAACGGATGGTCTCAACACAACGCTCTACCTCAATGCGAGAAAAGGCTATGGGTTTTGCTACTTCTTTAGCCAACATTAACGCAAAATCTTCTTTTTGCTCCGCTAGTTTTTGTGCCACATCTTCCAACCATAAAATACGCTGAGAAAGGGGAGAATTCGCTGCTGATTTTGTAGCGGATTTTGCTATTTTCAATGCTCTAGTTGTATCATCCGCATCACATAGAGGTGCAGTACTCACTACTGACCCATCAAAGGGGCTTTGACGTTCTTGTTGCGCTGTTTTATTTTCTTCTGTAGATCCAAAAAATATTTTGGCTTGTGCGATAGATGACATGCTCTGTCCTTATATAAAATTGTTTGATTATAGCAAATTAGAGTTAGAAGTGTTTTATATCTCTAAAGTATCAAACCCTTCATACTTAGAAAAAGACAAAAGATACAAACTTTTAAGTAAGTTTGGAGAAATTTGACTAAGTTCTTCAAAGACAGAATTTGTTACTGTATCTTGTTCAAGAGTTTTTATGACATCATCTAGTACTACAGGTAAAGTTTCACACAAAGACTTAAACGCAGTTGGATCACCTGTCACTATCTCATAAAATTTATCTATTGAGATTCTACGGATATTTTCATGTACAAACTGTTGACTATTTAAGCTTATCTTCCACGGTACATTTTGACTTTGCTTGGCAATAACTTCTACCAACATACACGTCACATCTGCACCTTTTAAGATTTGATTTTGCATCGCTATGTAAGTTTTTTGTGCTGAAGAGGAGTTCATCGTATTATGTTTATTTTTCATCTCTACATAGATTTTCTGCTTTTCATTTACGAGGTCAAACCCTTGTTTAGGCACAGACCATTCTCCATCAATATAGTTAAAGATATTTTGATGGAAATAACCTATATGATTAGTATTTGACTTATCCATCTGACGGATAATTTCTAACTCTATAGTCTCTTCCAATGACTTTCCATATATCTTACTATCAAAAGTTAATTTAATAGGATCAATCAAGTTTTTAGTGAATTTTTTCAAATCAATATTAAAACGGTACTTCTCTACTGTCTCTTTTACATGAGAAAATAAATTCTCATCAGAGATAAATCCTAAATTATACTTAGATATCATCTAACTGCTCAATATCATTAAGCGTCTGAACCAGTGAGGTACCCAATGCAAAAGCCAAGTTGACAGGTACAGCATTACCGATTTGTTTATACTGTTGGTTCATTGACCCTGCAAAAGTCCATTCATCTGGGAAAGTCTGAATCCGTGCATATTCTCTTACTTGAAAAGGACGTGTCTCATCTGGATGACAACGTTCTGTTTGTTTTTGTGCAGGAGAACAGGTCAGCGTCAAGCACGCTTCATCCCATGCTATCCGTCTAGCAATACCAGTCTTACCACCGCCTAAGTAAAAACTTTTCATCATATAGTCTTTTTGAAGTTCTAACGGTAGATCACGCCAATACCCACCAGCAGGTACCAAATCCAATACTTGTTTCTTTTTTTCTGGGTATGCCTGTCCTTGTGAAACCGGTACATCCGAAGAAAAAAGTGACCCTTTTTTCAAAGCATCTTTTAATGTATATAGCTCATCGCTAGCTTCGGGCCAGGTAAACTTGACCTTGTTTGCATACTCTTTTTTAATTCCAACTATAAACACTCGTTCTCTTTTCTGAGGTACATGAAAATGTATGGCTTTGAGTACTTTAGGTGCTAAGACTTCATACCCCATAGACTCAAATACATCTACCATAGTTTGTAATGTCCTTCCTTTATCATGAGAAAAAAGTCCTTTGACATTTTCAGCTAAAAAAAGTGTGGGCTGAGACTCCTTTAATGCACGTGCAAACTCATAAAAAAGTGTGCCTCGAGTATCTTCCATCCCCATCTTTTTACCTGCATAAGAAAATGTTTGACAAGGAAAGCCGCCCGTAAGGACATCTACTTTACTTTTATAAGGTTTAAAATCTATCTGACCAACATCCCCATGTATGACATCCCAGTGTGGACGGTTTTTTTTCAAGGTTTCCGTAGCATAACGGTCAAAGTCATTCAGTAAAAGATGTTTTAGTCCCGCTTTTTCCATGCCAAGTGCCATACCCCCTGCCCCTGCAAAAAGTTCAATACTCTGATAGTGTCGTAAAGGGTGTATAAGTGTAGATAAATGCTGTGATAACTCTATCATAGATTGTGATTCGCCCATACCATCCCCTTTACAAAAATTATCATATTATACACACTAAGTGGTTATATATCTATTTATATCTCATATTGTCATATTTTTTGATAATTTGTTTATTTTTTACAAGAAGAAGAACAAGGACTATTCTGACAATAGCTCTTTTTTAACACAAATTTATAAACTATATCTTTGATGAAAAGAAGTAAACAAAATATCCAAAGTACATTCATAATTATATTGTCTTTATACTCTAATCCATAACGTAGCAGCGGCCATCCCAAGAGGATGATGTATTTCATGTAGTAAAAAAAGAGGATGCCAACGCCATAGCCCTCTTTTAAAAATTTAGGCATGCGTTTTGTTACACTCCAAAATTTGGTGTACCATCTGGCATATGTGTGGCTTCTTGTTGTTGTGCTTCTATCTCTGCTTCGTATGCCATAATCTGTTGGCGTACTTCGTTTATCTGTGCGGGAGAGACATTGTCTTCGGTGGACCATGCGATTTCAATTTCTCCACCATACTCTTGACCCATCACCTCTACCTTCTGAGAGTATTCGTTTATGTCTAAACAAATGACCCTATCTTGTTCTTCATTTTCTTCTTTCGTAGTGTCATTTAACTCTATGTACCAACGTCCCATAGGATTTGTTTTGATGACTGACTCTATCACTACCATCTATACGCCTCCTTTAAAATCTTTCTTCTTTAAGTCACCGTTGTAAATGATGTCACGTACATCTATGCTATCCATGTTGAGCATATCTGGTACAACATCTGCTTCTTCAAGCTCTTTGATGGCACCTTCTAGCTCTTCTTGGTAGGTTTGCATCATGTCTGCTGCAAGCACACCTTTGGTTGTTTGAATGTGTACGAGTTTTTTTATCTCTTCTTCTACTCCTGAGCCCTCTAATGTGACGATCATCTTACCTTTTTCCTTGTCACCAAAATGATACTCACACATGCCACTGGCTTCTAAGTCTTCTTTTACTGCATCATAATTTTCTGGTTTTACCTGTACTACTATACTTGATATATTCATTTTATTCTCCTTCTATACTTTTATTGTATCTAAACTATCTGTTCTATCTTTTCTAACTGTTCATCTGTCACATACATTACAACACGCGAACTCTTCTCTTCTTGTTTCCTCAATGCATCGTAATGGTTTTGCATGTTGATCTTGGTCTCCGTATCAATAGGCGCACGCAAAGATTTGTATTCTACCAGTTTACCATCTTTATACACACCTGAGACATCTGCATGTACCCAATAATAGCCATCATCTTTACGTCTATTCTTGACAATACCCTGCCAACTCTCTCCACGCTTCAATGTTTCCCAAAGATCTTTAAAAACAGACTTGGGCATATCAGGATGCCTAACTATATTATGTGGCTGCCCTATCAACTCAGTTGCCTCGTAACCACTGATCATAGCAAATGTTTCATTGACATAGGTGATGACACCCGTTAGATTGGTTCTTGAGATGATGAGTTCATGCTCAGGTACTTTTGTCTCTATAAACATATTATAGGTGGTATCCATATTGATTCCTTTTAGTTAAGTTTCCACATCAATACTGTGTTGTCATCACTAGATGAGAAAAGGGTCTCTTCATCTTTAAAAAGTATCGTGTTGAGTGTACTTTTTTGCCCTTGAAGCTCTGCTATTTTAACTTTACTTGATCTATTATAGATACTAATGTAATTCTTTTCATCCATCGCAAAAGCTACTTTTTTAGCACTTGGACTTAACCCTGTGGCATAAATGAGAAAAGAGCCTTCTATGTATACACCTGTTCCCATCACTACATCATAAAGTGCACCTCTTCTATCTTGCCCTGCTCCAGAAATGATGCCTTGTTTGAAGTCTACTTTGTAGACATTGTCTACGTTAACACTCTTAAGTTCATTTAGCACTTTTCCTGTGTGTGTATCGATGACATTCAGTACACCACTTTCACAGGCAAATACTGCTTGTGATCTCTTTTCATTCAACGCAAAATCTGAAAATTTGGACTCACTTAACTGTACACGAAAAACTTCTTTTTTACTTTTACTGTCAAACAATACCGCTTCATTTGAGAGTAGTCCAAGTAAGATCTGATCTTCATTGATAAACCTTGCTTTGATAGCTGCGATTTTATCTGTATGGCTTAGAAGTTGGGTGGTTACATTATTTTCATGTATCCACAGATTTGCATACCCGCCTTTTCCACTATCACTTAACAGTAGATAGCGGTCTTTCATTCTGTCTACAGAAAAGACACGAGGGGGTATCATCTCGCCTACAAAATCTTTGACTGGAGGGAGTGTGATGGTATGACTAAAAACTTTTTTTTCATAATCATATACTTGCAACACACCATTGTCTGTACCAATGAGTAGTTCTTTGTCACTTAGTACCATGTCTTTTGTCGTACCATTCATATTTATCTCTTGTACAGGGGAAAATACAGTGGCACTTGCATACACCACACCCAGAAATAAAGCTACAAAAATATTTTTCACGCTAGCTTTCCTTCTAATGTACTGAGTACCATATCGGCAATACCCTCTTCATCTAAATCCGTTTGAATACCATACAGATCAACATCCGAAAGGTAAAATTCTTCTATATTTTTATGGTCTTTTAAACTTTTCACCAGTTCAATGATGGCTTCTTCACCTACTGCCTCTTGTAACAACTCTGTCACATAAACCAAGTAGTTAAAATCTTCCGGATCAATGCCGTCAAACTCATCTGTATCATCATCACCATAATTTTCATCTATGACTAAAAGATAACGTAATTCCGTCGTATCCTCTGGTAATGTTTTAAAAATCTTTGGGTAGTTTTTTTTCATGGTTTCTATCATCAAGTTATTTGCTCCGTTTCAGTGTTTCGCCTCGCCATAGGTATGGCATCATAGCTGATGGCTTGTGTGGGACAACGTCCTAGACAAAACCCACAACCCGTACATCTATCCATGTCGATGACGGGGTTAAACAGTCCGTTAAAAAGTATGGCATCATCGATGCATGGTTCTTTACAAGAAAAACATATCACACCATTATGTGCCACACAGCCCTCTGTAGAGATACGAAAGGTCGCATTGAGTTGTTCTGAAGTATGGACATTCTCCAAACTCAAGACATTGGGTTCACAGGCACTCGCACAATCTTCACAAAAGGTACAACCACTTTTACTGAAGTTGAGCATCGGTATGCCATCACCACCTATCAAAATAATCTCTTCATCACAAGAAGCGACACATGCTTTGCTCTCACATGTCACACACTCACTCTGAAAAAGAGATTCGTCTAAACCATAAGGAGGTCTCACCACGAGAGGTGAGCTTTCCTTGGTTTCTTCTGAAGACTTTCTAAATACATTTAGAAATTCACGACGAGATGCCACTATTATTCACCTTCCATGAAAGGTGTTGTCTCAGATACTTCATAATCAATACCATCATTCATATGATCGACTAAAGATGAATGTGCTTTATCATTATCATCTCCATAATCTGGTCTAAATGTATTGGCTACTGTAGTTTCCATTTTCGACTGTGGTGCATGACACTGTGTACAGTTAAAACGTCCTTGGTAAAGCGTATCACCCTTATGCGCGTCTGCCACTACAATATCCGCTGTATTTTGTACCATCGAACCTAACACTTGCCCTTCTTTTAAAACCATATCCCCTTTCATTTTGGTATCTGGTCTATAGTTGGTAAAGTGCGTTGCAGGGATAGGTGTAGAACCTACTGATGGTGCTACTTCAGGCATATGACATCCAAGACACTGGTTGTTCATCTTAGTGATAGGAAGTAGTCCTTCTACTGAGTGAGGGATCATAGGTGGTGCATCTTTAAAGGCTCTTTCAAACTTCGTTGAAGTCCCCGGTGCCGGTCTGTCATAATCCGCCTTATTACCGTGTGTTTGTTCTTCACTGTAAAGATCCGTTTTTCTAAGCCCCATAGACACTTCAGAGACAGACTTTTGATTGTTTAGATCTTCTTTAGCGATACGTGCAGTATCAGAAGCACCTTCATTGAGATTTACATGTCCAGCACCTGCCGCTGCTACTGCTGCCGCTGCTGCAAATTGACTTGCTTTTTCTGTTTGTGCTCCTGCATCAACCTTAATAAGTAATGCCATTTTTTCTAAATCTTGCATACTAATGCCTCTTACTTGCTGCACCATAAGTTCTTTCATGGTGTCACCATAGGTACCTGCATTATAACCTTTTAATGCATGCACTATTTCTTTAAGAGACATATCTTTTACTATCTTTGATTTACCTAGCGCAGCCTGTTCAAAATGTTGTCCATGGCATCCCGCACACACTGCTATACTCACTGCTGCATATGCACCCGATGTTGCCAATAAAGCACCTAGTGCTACTGTTTTTACTAATTTCTTCATCTTCTTCCTCCAGATTACTATTTTAAATAATTGCGTATATGGAAGCGTAAAGCTTCATCATCACACACATCTACACATCTACCGCAATTTGTACATGCTGCCATCGAGACAACATCACTGCGTTTACCAACCATATTGAGCACTTGCGTTTCAGGACAAACTTCTTTACACTTCATACAAAGTGTACAGTTATCACTGTCATGGGTTACTCTTATCAAACTATATTTACCAATGATAGAGTGCACACCACCTAAGGGACAGATATGTCCACACCAACCATTTTTAAGTACAAAAAGGTCAAAAAGAAAGATTGCTACCAGCAACCCTGCTCCTGCACCAAAACCAAAGATCACTCCACGATTTAAGATCGTAATGGGAGAAATGATCTCAAATGCAGCTAAGCCACTGACAAAAGAGACGATCAAAGCAAGAACGATCATGTAATACCTGATATTACGGCTCATTCCTATTTTTTTCTCTATTTTGTCTATATAGAGTTTTCGTCTCAACCAGTTTGCTGCGTCTGTCACCATGTTGACCGGGCATACCCAAGAACAAAAAGCACGACCTCCGATGATGCCGTAAAATAGTGCAATGATCATCGCTCCCAATATCACATCAAAGGTGAGTATCGACCCAGCTGCAAGCATCTGCAAGACAGCAAAAGGATCACTCAAGGGTATCGTCCCCATAATAGAAGAACTTGAGAGCGTACCTGAGAGTACATGCCATCCATAAGCATTTGCAGCAAAATAAAAGAATAACAAGGTGAGCTGTGTCATCCTTCTAAGGATTAGATATTTTACATTAGTCAAAATCTACTCCTTCATTCAGATAGTCAGAGGCTTCTTGATCACTTCTTTTTGTTTCAGTCGTCACCTCTTTTGCACTACGGTTGACTATTCTTTCCTGATCCTTTTGATCCCATCCTTTGACATAGTGATCACCTGGATATCCAAGTGCTATCTCTCTAGGCTGGATAAAGATAGCCGGTTTTTCAGTCACGCAGGCTTGTTCACACAGCCCACATCCTGTACACACATCCATCTCGATCACGGGTTTCAAAAAAGCGTGTTTACCTGTTCTCTCATTTCTTCCATATTCCAACTTTATCGCTTCATCTAGCAATGGACATGCACGGTAACACGCATCACACTGTATGCCCCAAAATGCAATACACGCATTAGGTTCTACGACTGCAATCCCCATGTCCATCATCTTAAAATCAAGATCACCATTCTTGTTCGTTACAGAAGCTAGATCGAGTGCTCCTGTTGGACAAACGGGTACACAAGGGATATCATCACACATATAACAAGGCACATCCAAAGGTGTAAAAAATGGTGTACCAATAGTCACATCATCTTTTGCTTTTGCCATTTTAAGTGTGGAAGGTCTAGGCTTACCTGTCTCTTTGTCAATATTACTTGAACGGTTTACACAGGCTTCTGCACACAACCCACACTTGATACACGCACGTAAAAAATCCTCTTCATCCAGTGCAGCAGGGGGTCTGAGTGTTAAAGGTGAGCCTTTTGCCTTATCAGCATAACCAGCCCACACTAATCCACCCATCAATCCTAAACCAGCATTATGTGTCATACTGGTGAAAAATTTTCTTCTCTCACTGATCTGAGGTTTTTTAATGTTGCTCACAGATATCCTTTTTCTATACTTTCGTTAACTTAACCGCACATTTTTTAAAGTCTGTCTGTTTTGACATCGGACATGTTGCATCTAGACATACCTTGTTAATGAAAACTTTTTCATCAAACCAAGGTACGAACACAAGCCCTTGAGGTACTCTGTTACGCCCTCTTGTCTCCACTCTCGCTTTCACTTTTCCACGACGTGAATCAACCCAGATAAGTTCACCCTGTTTAAAGCCTTTTTTCTTTGCATCTTGCGGATTGATATAACAAAGTGCTTCTGGAACCGCACGGAAAAGTTCAGGCACTCTCATCGTCATCGTACCAGAGTGCCAGTGTTCAAGTACACGTCCTGTACATAACCAAGTGTCATAATTTTCATCTGGCATTTCAGGAGGATCCATGTACGGTCTCGCATAGATCTTCGCTTTATTTTTAAGCGACTTTTTGTTTTTATCTTTGATCCCTTTGAGGTCACCTTGTGCCAATGCTTTAGCCAATGTACCATAGAATGCAAAGTCAGTTGCTCCTGTCTCTTTAGCTGCTTTAGCTGCATACGGGTCATACTTGACGTTAAATCTCCACTGTGTCTCTTTACCGTCAACCACTGGCCATTTAAGTCCACGTACTTTATGATACACTTCAAATGGTGCCAAGTCATGTCCATGACCTCTACCAAATGATGCATACTCTTCAAAGAGGTACTCATGGATCATAAATCCATACCCTTTCCACGGTTTACCGTCTGAACCAAGTACGTTTCTGCTGTCACCACGTGATTCAGTATCATCATAACCTGCTTGAGGGAATTTGTCTGTCAATTTGTATGATTTTGCCTTTTCATTTGCAAATAACACTTCATACATGGTTGTGTCTGGTGTAAATCCTAACTTCTTAGCATCTTTAATGACATTTGGAAGTTTTTTACCATTTCTAAGTGTTGACTCACCCCAAACATCTTTGACAGTAAATCTTTTAGAAAGTTCAACCCATTGCCATGTATCAGACATCGCGTCACCTACAGGAAGTACTTGTTGTCTCCAATGTTGTGTACGACGTTCTGCATTTCCATAGGCACCCCATTTTTCATAGATCATCGCTGAAGGAAGTACAAGGTCAGAAACTTTTGCTGAGATACCCGGGTATCCATCAGAAGTCACGATGAAGTTGTCCATCTCACGTGCCGCTTTGATCCAGTGTGATGCTGCAGCTGTATCTTGGTATGGGTTACATACGTTGACCCATGCAAATTTAATGACACCATCTTCTATATCTCTATGGATCTTCATAATGTGTTGGTTACCTACAGGGTTGATCGTACCATCTGGTACATTCCAACCTTTTTCAGTGATCTTTCTGTGTTTAGGGTTTTTAACCATCATGTCTGCTGGAAGTCTGTGACAGAATGTCCCTACTTCTCTAGCAGTACCACACGCTGATGGTTGACCGGTAAGTGAGAATGCTCCAGAACCTGGTTTAGCTTGTTTATTAAGCATGAAGTGTACGTTATAGGAGAGTGTATTTACCCAAGTACCACGTGTATGTTGGTTCATACCCATTGTCCAGAACGAAACTACTTTTCTACCTTTTTCTATGTAAAGATCCGCCAATGCCTGCAGTTTCTTCTTATACACTTCGATGTCCTCATTTGGGTCACCTTTAGTCGTCTTCGCTGTATACTCAAGTGTATATGGCTCTAACGACTTCTTGTACTCTTCAAATGAGATCTCCCAGTGCTTAAGCGTACCGGCAGTGTGTTTCATCTCATCGCCTGCTTTATACCCATAAGGCTCCAATGCTGGTGCTTCTTTTTCAGAGACTATTGTCTTCATCTCTTTAGAAACCGTTTCCATCTCAAGTGCAGTGTATTTACCCGCGGATCCGTCTTTACCCACAGGGGTAAGAGACTTCTCACCTTCCCGTCTAAGACCAAAACCTATGTTTACAGGACCTGCTGCAAAAACCATATGCTTTTTAACAAAATCCCAATCGATGATCTTTTCTGCATCATCTCTCATCACGATCTCACGTGCGATGTAGTTCCATAATGTCAAGTCTGTATTTGGAGAAAAGATGATCTCGATATCTGCAAGGTCAGACGTTCTATGTCTGTAAGTAGAGATGTTTACTACCTTTACCTTATCTGGATTAGAAAGTTTTCTATCTGTCACTCTTGACCACAAGATAGGGTGCATCTCTGCCATGTTTGAACCCCAAGATACAACTGTATCCGTAAGTTCGATGTCATCATAACAACCACTTGGCTCATCGATACCAAAGGTTTGATAAAACCCAACCACCGCAGATGCCATACAGTGACGTGCATTTGGATCAAGGGCATTTGAACGGAATCCTGCTTTCATCATTTTCTGAGCAGCATACCCTTCCATCACTGTGTATTGACCTGAAGCAAAGACACCCACACCTTCTGGACCTGAAGCCTTTAGTGCTTTTTTGATGTGTAATTCCATCTCATCAAAGGCACGTTCCCAACTCACAGCTTTAAACTTACCTTTTTTGTCGAACTCACCTTTGTCATTCATACGAAGCAGTGGTGTCTTCAATCTATCTGCACCATACATGATCTTCGCATTAAAGTAACCCTTAATACAGTTCAGACCTCTGTTTACCGGAGCTGCAGGGTCACCTTTTACCGCAACGATACGCCCACCTTTAGTCGCGAGCATGATCCCACAACCCGTACCACAGAAACGACAAGCCGCCTTGTCCCATCTCCACTTAGATTCTGCTTGGGCTGCTGCTGCCTGTGCTTCTTGAGGGACGGTTATCCCTACTGCACCTGCTGCTGCTACCGCTGCTGAATTTTTTAAAAAATCTCGTCTATTTAATGACATCTTTCCTCCTTTAGACTTTAGCTTTCCAAAACATATAATTCAATTAGACTTATATATAAAATCAGTATACCTTACCATGCTAGCATGGAAAATGAGGAGTAGCGTTGATATAAATCAATTTAGTTGAATAATTCTCGATATTTCATAAAATTAAATTAAGAGTAAATTACTCTCATATTTTAAAAAAGTGTATTTGGGGTTTTGATGCAGTTAGATTGATAGTTGTTTTTTCATACTGTTGGTTTCAATAATGTCTTGGAGAGCATTTTGGTTGAGTACTGTCACACTGTGTGTACCGATGGTGATGATCTCTTCTTTTTTAAATTTTGTGAGCGTACGAGACAGGGTTTCAGGCGTGATGTTTAGTATGGAGGCTATCTCATTTTTTTTCAAACGTTCAAATATGCTGGGGTTATTGTAGATCAAGTCTGCTATCTTAGCTTCTGAAGAAAAGATAGTCTCTTTGTGAAGCACATCAGAAAGCAGTTTCATTCGCCTAGACAAAGCAGTGATAAGCGCTAAGGAGAAATCTACATTTGCTAAACAGGCATAGAGCTTTTTCAGTGGTAGCAACCCCACATTTCCCTCAGTCAAGAACTCACATGTAGCAGGGAAGGGAATGCTCTCAAACGCAGCAAACAGTGCGATGAGTTCTGGTGCCTCAAAGTTATGCATGTGCACCTGCGTGCCTTTAGGCGAAGTTTTATAAAGTCTTACTGTACCCGTCATCAAGATATGTAAATATTCACTCTCATCTCCTTCATAAAATACGATACTGTCTTTCGCATACTGCTTGACGATCATCTGGTCTTGCAGTTCAGCTACATGCTTATCACTAAGCCCTGAGAAGAGTGGTATATCTTTAAGTTCAAACATCTATGTAATTCCTTGATTTAAATCAAGAAAAGTATAGCATAGCTATCTAATATAACACGAACTTATTTTAAATAATTTTAAGTATATATAAAAACTTATATTTGTCATACTATTGACTTATGTGAATAGTTGAAATTTATGTGATTTTTCTTATAAACTTAATACAGAATTTACAGCACACATCACTTTTTTTTCTATATCTTTACCTTGTAAATCCATAAAATCTATTTGTATACGATAAACCTTTTCACTATCTAAAAGAAAATTAAAAACTAAATACCCAGCATATAACTTTGATTTAGCTGTTTTCTTCCCTAGGTCTGCTTTATCATTTTCATAGATGAAATAATCAATGAGTAGTTTTTTGTCAGTTCTTTGAATAGTAGCAGTCTTATGTAGCCCAATCTGTTTTTGGATCATAGCATCCACTTGTGCAAGGCTTATATGTTTAGCCAGTTGTGTGGGCATATACTTTGAGAGTTTAAATTTTGATTTGATTTCCACATTGCCATGTTTAAGTGCATCTTGCATCGTATCTACAAGTTCTTTTTTGTAAACATATTCAAAAGTAGTTGACTTGGCATGACATGCAAGCCGTGTCGTATTGGCTCCCTTTTTAGTCATAAAAGCAACAACTTCAGTGCCCAACATATAAAAGAAAAGAACTGTAATGATCGCTACAATCACTTTAAACATACATCCACCTTTTAATAATATAAAACTATATTAGTTATTTGTATAGATTATATGTTTTTCTTTCTTAAAGATGACTATTTATCAAAATGTTTTTTAATATACGCTTCAACCAACGATTCAAAGTGTTTCATACGTTCTTTTCCTTTAGGCATGGTCACGCGCAAGGATCTCATTTTACTTAAAAAGGCACCCACGTCTTCTGGGATGATCTTTTCAAAATGTTGGCGTATCTGCTTTGCAAAAGCCGGCGATGCACCTCCAGTAGAAAAGGCTATGGTGAGATCATCTTTTTTCACATAAGATGGAAAGATGAAATCACAGTACTCTACATTGTCCACTGAATTGACCAAGATACGACTGCCCCTTGACTCCTCAAAGATCTTTTTATGTAATGCTACCGTATCTGTGGCAACGATGACAATGTCAAAACCTTCTATGTCCCCTTTTTTATAGGCTCTCTCTTCCAAAGTAAGCTGATGTTCTTCTATCAAGCTGTGCGCTTCTTCTTCCACACTTAGAGCGATCACTGTGATCTCAGTCGTAAAATCAACCAACTTCTCAAGTTTTTCTGTAGCGATACTCCCTGCACCGATCAGCAATACCTTCAAGTTCTTCATATCCATAAACATAGGAAAATAAGACATTAAGATACCCCCATCAATGCTTCTCTCACCTTCACAACCTCTCCCACAACGATAAGTGCCGGAGTAGGCAGATCTTTTGCCTCTTCATAGATGTTCTCCAGTGTGGAGACCACTACCTTTTCATCTTCCAATGTACCTCTGCTTATCACTGCTATAGGGTAAGATGCTGGTTTTCCAACAGCCATTAGTTCTGTAGAGATCTTTTGTAGCTGATGTAAACCCATTAAAAAGATGATGGTCTCATCTTGCTTAAAAGAGTTCCAGTCAAGTTGTGCATACCCTTTCTGCGGTGCTTCATAACCAGTCACCACACGAAAAGAGACTGACTTCCCTCTATGCGTGATGGGGATGTTCGCCATCTCAGGAACAGCAATGGCAGATGTCACTCCGGGGATAAACGTAAATGCTATGCCTCTGGCTGCCAAAAAAAGTGCTTCTTCACCACCCCGACCAAACACGACAGAGTCTCCCCCTTTTAAACGGACAACCACATCATGTTCTTTCGCCTTCTCATACAGTAAAGCATTGATCTCATCTTGGGGTAAAATGTGATGTTTATCTTCTTTTCCAACATAGATACACTCGCAGGTTTCCTTTGCTTCTTTAAGAATGTCAGGATTAACCAGTCTATCGTAGATGAGGACATCTGCCTCTTGAACCATACGTAAAGCTTTCAGAGTCAATAGCTCCATATCTCCAGGGCCTGCCCCTGTTAAATATACTTTTCCCATTATATTTTATTTCCCTCCGAGGCAATGCTTTCAATCGTTGATTCTTTAAACACCTTTTGTAGTTGAACTTTAGACTTTAGCCATCTATCATGTAAGGCACATTTGGCCTTGATATCACAAGACTTGATACCAAGGATACACTCTTCATCTTTGATAGCATCATTAAAAAGTATTAACACATCATTCACTGTGATCTCCGATGGTTTTTTGAGAAATTTGTATCCGCCCTCACGGCCCCTGATAGACTCAATGAAACCAACCCTCACCAGTTCAGTCATAATTTTTGTTAAAAATTTATAGGGTATGTTCAAGCTCTCTGATAACTCTTTTGCAGAAATAAGTGGAGACTCTTTATGTTTAGCCATATATGCCAAAATACGTATGGTGTATTTTGATGTATTACTTAAATGCATGGCATTCCTTTTAAGATTTATTTATAACAGTTGTATCGTATTTTTCATTAAAATATATTTAATTACTACTCTAAGGTAGAATTAAATATATTACAGATATCATTTCAATTACTACTTTTATGTAGAATTTAAAATAAGGATGATCTTATGACTGAACGTATAACGAAAAGTATGGCCAAAAATATCTATTATGGTGGTGGAATGTTTGCACTATTATTATTTTTTGGTCTTACTTTTGATACGGTAAAACAGATACCAGAGCGATCAAATGAAGTTGCTATGAGTCACTCTGTGGTTGCTGGTAAAGCATTATGGGAAAAAAACAACTGTGTGGGTTGCCACACACTTTTAGGAGAGGGAGCATACTTTGCACCTGAATTAGGAAATGTATTTCAAAGAAGAGGCGCTTCAGATGAGTCTGCATTTAAAGCCTATATGTTAGGGTGGATGGCTTCACAACCGCTGGCTATACCAGACAGAAGAAAAATGCCACAGTTTAACTTAACGGAAAAAGAGGTCAATGAAATGTCAGATTTCTTGATTTGGACATCTAAAGTGGACACAAATGAATGGCCACCAACCATTGAAGGATAGGAGATAGTATGAAATACACATCACAAATGGTCGCAAAACCATATTTTATTTTTGCATTGGTTCTTCTAGCAGGAGAGATTTTATTTGGTCTGCTTATGGCCATACAGTATTTGTTTGGAGACTTTTTATTTCCACTCATTCCGTTTAATGTACTTAGAATGGTACACACGAACCTACTCATAGTTCTTATCTTATTTGGATTTATGGGTGCTTCTTACTACCTCATCCCTGAAGAGTCAGAGAGAGAACTTTGGAGTCCTAAGTTAGCCATCATTACTTTTTGGGTGTTTGCAGCAGCGGGTGTTGCTACCATCTTAGGTTACCTGTTTGTGCCTTACGCAGAACTCACAGAGCTTACGTTTAACAACCTTTTACCTACCATGGGACGAGAGTTCCTAGAACAGCCTTTACCTACAAAACTGGGTATTGTTTTAGTGGTTGTCTCTTATATTGTTAATGTGACTATGACTGTGATCTTGGGAAGAAAAACTGTTGTGACTACGGTATTACTTACAGGATTGTTTTTTATGGCGGCCTTTTTCCTGATAGCCTTTTACATCCCTGAAAACCTTATCTTAGACAAATTTTTATGGTGGTTCACTGTACACTTATGGGTGGAAGCAACTTGGGAACTTATCTTGGGTGCTATCTTAGCCTTTGTACTTATAAAAGTAACCGGTGTTGACAGAGAGCACATAGACAAATGGCTCTACCTCATCATCGCGATGACAATGATATCTGGTATCTTAGGTACAGGACACCACTTCTTCTACATCGGGGCTCCTGAGTACTGGTTATGGATAGGGTCAATCGCTTCAGCAGCTGAGCCTTTACCATTCTTCCTGATGATACTCTTTGCATTTTCTATGGCAAAAGACAGAAAGATACAACATGACAATGAAATGGCACTTACTTGGGCCAAAGGAACAGCGGTCATGGCATTCTTGGGTGCAGGTGTTTGGGGCTTCATGCACACGCTGGCTCCTGTGAACATGTTTACCCATGGTACACAGCTTACTGCGGCACATGGTCACTTGTCTTTTTATGGTGCGTATATCATGATCATCTTTACGATCGTTTCATATGCGATGCCAATACTTAGAGGTCGTCCACATGGAAACTCTAAAAAAGCACAAGCCTTAGAGCTTAAGTCTTTTTGGATGATGAACATTGGAATGCTTGGACTTACACTTTCTCTCACAACAGCAGGTATCATGCAGATACTTGACCAAAGAGTGGGAACAGACCTTGTAAACTTTATGGATTCACAAGCATCTATCGCTGGTGTCTATACGGTACGTGCTGCATTTGGACTTCTCGTCTTTGCAGGTCTTATCACTTACTTTGCTTCTTTCTTCGTAAAAGAAGAACAAGAGCAACTCGCCTAAAGGTGAAGCATGCTTCACTATTGGCTTGAGTTTGAAGAGAGTATTGGTAAAGTTTGGGATAAATATCTCAACAAAAAAGTAAACAAGTTCCACGAAGAGGAGCGTGTTCACTTTGCCGATATTTCAACCTCACTCAACCTTTTTCACCATCTTCTAGGTGGTGAAAAAGGTAAAGACTTACATGTGACAGACAAACGTTATGTCGAGACTTCTCGTACACTACTTCAAAAAGTTTCATTTCTAGGGAAAGAGTTTTACCTTACATGGCAAGATGAGAAATCTATCTACCTCCCTGCATCCTTTGCCTACTTTCCAACAAAAGAACAAAATGAGATGTTGTACTATTGGCTCATAGCCATGGTGACAAGAGTTGATATACGCTCCCACAATCTCAAAGAACAAAACAGCCAAGCTGTAGCACATTTAACTGCTAAGTATAGTGGTTTTGAACACTTCTACAACAACGCGACAGACTACCTCAGCGAAGCCTTTGAACAGTTGTCATTTATGAACACTTTGGATGCCAAAAGCAATGAAGATTTAATCAATGATTACCCAAATCCCTTGTGGATCTACCCTCCTATGGTAAGCCACAGCAGAACCAGTAGTGCTAATGAGGAAGAAGAGCCCCTAAGAGGACAAGATAAAGATCAAACTGACACTCTGGAGATGAAAAAACAGAGTAATCAGATGGATGATGATAAAGATACCGATGGTTTCTTGGCTTTTTTACCTGAATCACTCATGAGCATTTTTGAACAGGTCAATGTAGATAGGATGGAAGATGACAGTTTTGATGAAGATGCTCTCTACCACGCAGAAGACTTGGATGAGATTA
>Ga0209633_10001171_pt1 | contig 28053 bp, 23 predicted proteins | sample Cruoilmetagenom1_FD_187290 | JGI IMG/M metagenome (GOLD analysis project Ga0209633, IMG submission 187290) | Oil polluted marine microbial communities from Coal Oil Point, Santa Barbara, California, USA - Sample 1 (SPAdes) (version 2) | ecosystem: Environmental > Aquatic > Marine > Oil seeps ...
ATATTTAGAATAAATCACTTGACAGGGCTAACATAATTGATTTATAGTGATGCTGAACGTACGTTCAGTTAAATGTTGGGGAAGGGCATATAAAGATTTGTTAAAGTCTTATAAAAAAGGTCTGGTCATGGCACAACAACAAATAAGTCAAATATCCACTATCTACAAACCTAAAAATAAAATACGTATCGTTTCAGCCACTTCTCTTTTTGACGGTCATGATGCTGCAATCAATATAATGAGAAGAATCCTGCAATCATCCGGAGCAGAGGTAATCCACCTTGGTCATAACCGATCAGCAGAAGAAATCGTAAACACAGCAATTCAAGAGGACGTACAGGCAATCGCAGTAACCTCTTATCAGGGCGGCCATATCGAGTTTTTTAAATATATGCATGATCTGCTTCGGGAAAGAGACTCAGGACATATAAAAATTTTTGGCGGAGGCGGAGGCACTATACTCCCATATGAAATAGAGGAACTGCACAACTACGGTATAGCTAGAATTTATACTCCTGATGACGGCAGAGAAATAGGGCTTCAGGGAATGATTAATGACTTATTAAGTCAGATAGACTATCCAACCGGGAACATTTCCAACAACAACATTCTAGAAAATATAAGACAAAAATCAATTTGTGCCCTGAGCAACTTGATATCGGCAATTGAGAATGAGAACCAGTCGGCATCTCCAATCATAGAGGAAATTAATCAGAAGTTAAAGAGTATGCCCCACATTCCTGTCCTGGGGGTTACGGGAACCGGAGGCGCAGGAAAGTCTTCAATTGTAGATGAACTGGTGCGCCGGTTTTTGACAGACTTTGGAGATAAAAGAATTGCCATACTTTCTGTTGACCCTTCGAAAAGAAAAACCGGCGGAGCACTACTTGGTGACAGGATCAGGATGAACTCTGTAAATAATGATCGTGTATATATGCGCTCTATAGCTACACGTCAGTCAAACCTGGCACTGTCCAAACACGTTCCCGAAATTATTAGTATTTTAAAATATGCGGGGTTTGATTTAATAGTGCTCGAAACCTCAGGCATTGGTCAGTCGGACACTGAGATTGTGGGGCTCTCAGACACGTCACTATATGTAATGACCTCTGACTACGGAGCTGCAACACAGCTTGAGAAAATAGATATGCTTGATTACGCGGACTTAGTGGCTATTAACAAATTTGATAAAAACGGCGCGATAGATGCGCTCCGTGATGTGCGCAAACAATACAGGCGTAACAACCTGCTATGGGACTCAAAAGATGAGGATCTCCCTATATACGGAACCACAGCTTCTATGTTTAATGACCCTGGTGTAGATGATTTATACCGCGCTGTAATAAAAACAGTCTCAAACAAAACAGATACTCCTTTAATATCCGAGCATGAAGGGAGTTCAGAATCAAATGTAGAAAAGTTCATTATCCCGCCCAAAAGAACACGTTATCTTTCTGAGATCACCGAGACAATTCACGACTACAATATATGGGTGGATAAACAGGCCGAAATTGCAGAGAAGCTTTGTGGAATAAAAACAGCAATTGACTCTATTAACGATGACGAAATTTCAAATGAAGCACACAAGGTATTAGATGAGCTTTATCAAAAAACATTACAAGAACTTGATCCTAATAATAGTAAAATTCTTGAGAACTGGGAAGATAAGAAAAAATCCTATCATACTGACTCATATGTTTATAAAGTCAGGGGTAAAGATATCAAAACCAGGACCTACACCACATCTCTTTCCATGAACCACATTCCCCGCATTTCACTTCCGGCTTATAGAGGACACGGAGATATCCTGAGATGGAGTCTTCAAGAAAATGTGCCTGGTGAATTCCCATTTACGGCTGGAGTATTTCCATTTAAAAGACAGAACGAAGACCCTACACGGATGTTTGCTGGAGAAGGTGGGCCCGAGAGAACAAACAAGAGGTTTCATTACGTTTCTTTAAATACCCCGGCCAAGAGGCTCTCGACAGCGTTTGATTCCGTGACGCTCTATGGAGAGAACCCTGACTGTCGCCCTGACATCTACGGTAAAATTGGCAACTCCGGGGTATCAATTGCCTGTCTGGATGATGCTAAAAAATTGTATAGCGGTTTTGATCTTTGCGATCCTTCCACTTCTGTTTCAATGACGATTAACGGCCCTGCGGCGATAGTGCTCGCATTTTTCTTAAACGCTGCAATCGATCAGCAGTGTGAGCTCTATATCCAGGAAAACGGTTTGGAAAAAGAGACGCGTAAAAAAATAAAAGACATCTATAAAACAATTGATCAAAGTATTCCCGAATATAATGGAGAATTACCTGAAGGTAATGACGCTCTGGGACTTATGCTCTTGGGAGTTACAGGTGATCAAGTACTGCCAAAACAAGTATATGAAAAAATAAAAAGTAAAACACTTTCACAAGTTAGAGGAACTGTACAGGCAGACATACTAAAAGAAGACCAAGCGCAGAACACCTGCATATTTTCTACTGAGTCGTCGCTGAGAATACAAGGAGATATTCAGCAATACTTCATTGATAACAATATCCAAAACTTTTATTCAATTTCAATCTCTGGCTATCACATGGCTGAGGCGGGGGCTAACCCCATAACTCAGCTTGCGTTTACACTTGCAAACGGCTTTACATTTGTCGAATACTTCTTATCCAGGGAAATGGACATTGACCACTTTGCACCGAATTTCTCATTCTTCTTTTCTAACGGTTTGGAACCCGAGTATACAGTGATCGGAAGGGTGGCACGCCGCATCTGGGCAAAAGCCATGAAGTTAAAATATGGTGCCAATAAACGCTCCCAAAAACTCAAATATCATATACAGACATCAGGAAGATCACTGCATGCACAGGAGATATCATTTAACGATATAAGAACCACCCTTCAGGCATTAACAGCAATCTATGATAACTGTAATTCACTACACACAAATGCCTATGACGAAGCCATCACAACTCCAACCGAAGAATCAGTTAGAAGGGCAATTGCGATCCAGCTTATCATCAATAGAGAGCTTGGTTCTGCTAAAAATGAGAACCCGCTTCAGGGCTCATTTTTTGTAGAAGAACTTACCGATCTAGTAGAGGAAGCCGTGCTAGTTGAGTTTGATAGGCTTACTGAGAGGGGCGGGGTATTGGGCGCCATGGAAAAAATGTATCAGAGGAGCAAAATCCAGGAAGAGTCGCTCTATTATGAAACTTTAAAAAATAGAGGGGAGTATCCTGTTGTAGGTGTAAACACTTATTTATCAGACGATGGCTCACCCACTATTACTCCAAGTGAAGTAACACGCTCGACAGATGACGAAAAAAACTATCAGGTCGAATTTGTTAAATCGGCAACAAACCGCTATAAAAAAGAATCAGATGAAGTTATCAAGGCACTGCAGAACGCGGCGATTAATAATAAGAATACATTTGAGAAAATTATGGAAGCAGTAAAGTTTTGCTCATTAGGTGAAATCACGCACGCCCTTTACGAAGTGGGGGGGCAGTATCGAAGGAATATGTAGCAAAAAGTTCTAGAGCTTTTTATAGAATTTAAAAGCGTCTTCAAGCCTGTCATTTCCCCAAAATATTTCCCCACCTATTACAAAAGTAGGTGCGCCGAAGATAGATTTATCTGCTGCTAGCTGGGTTTGTTCTCTTAATTTATCTTTATTTTCTTGGGTTTTTGCTTCAGCGATTATCTGAGCCGCATCCAACCCTAACGTCTTCAAAATAGAAGACAAGACTTCCTCATTTGAAATATCTTTATCGTCTGAAAAGTTTGCTATGAATACTGATTTAATAAACCCTGGTACCCAGCTCTCATCCTCAAAAGCGACTGAGACTCTTGCAGCGAGCAAACCATTTCTTGGAAATTGGCTCGGATGAGTAAACGTTATCCCGTACTTCTCACTCAAGCGAGTTATGTCACGCCACATATATTCTCCTTTAGCTTTGTAAATGTTGAAAGGAGAAGTATCCCAGCCCTGAGTGTTGAATATTGGACCAAGTAAAAATGGTTTCCATTTTATTTTTATATTGTAATTTTGAGCAAGTTCTTCAATACGGTATACGGATAGATAGGAATATGTACTTGCAAAATCAAACCAGAATTCAAAACTAGATTCATCCATGTTGTATATCCAAAAAAATCCCACTCAGGAGTTTAATCCTAAATGGGATTTGGGTTTAATGAACATTCATAAATTGAAAAAATATTATCAGCTACTGAGCAGTGCTTCTCTCAGAGAGCTGTGTATCCAAAATAAGGAGAGCTGAACCGCTGTCGCCAGCCAATTTTAATTTATCTAAAATCTCTTGCACAGTTTTTTCTTCCTCGACCTGCTCCTGTATGAACCACTGTAATTCTACAGTTGTGGCATGATCACTTTCACCAATAGCCTGCTCATAGAGCTTGTTAATCATTCCTGTAACTTCCCGTTCATGATCTAAAACAATCTGGAACATTTCTTTTAGAGACTTAAATTTGGTCTGTGGTTTTCCTATTGATTGTAGAACCACTCTACCGTCACGGTTAAGAACATAGTCAAATATTCGCATGGCATGTCCAAGTTCTTCCTGGCTCTGCAGTCTCATCCAGGTTGCAAAACCACCCATGTTAATGGATTCGCAATAAGCTGCCATGGATAAATAGGTATATGAAGAAAAATATTCGTTCTTTATTTGATCGTTTAGAGCATCCTGAATTTCTTTACTTAGCATTTTAACCTCCGATTCTGATTATTTCCTTATTCAACTCCGACAATGTTAGTTTATTTATTATCCCATATATTGCTACTAATTTCAAGTCATTATTAGGTGGGAATAATTACCATTTAGAACAAGCAGAACGTTAAACTGAAGACACAGGACCTAATTTCAAAATTAGGACTCTAAATCTATAACACTATGTCAGATTGGCTTTTGTGTGATTTCCTATAATAATAGTAAATAATTCAAGTTCAGATCATATAATGACGAATCCCTCTAATAAAAGTAAACGCGGCGAAATTTTAAGTTGGTGCTTGTATGACTGGGCAAATTCGGCGTTTGCCACAACCGTAATGGCAGCAGTGCTACCGGTTTACTATAGTCAGGTTGCGGGTGTGACATTACCAGGCAACACCGCCACGGCATACTGGGGCTATACAACTGCAATTGCTCTATTAATTACCGCTGCTCTGGCACCTATTATGGGGGCTATCGCAGATTACTCAGGTTCAAAGAAAAAACTCCTGATGACCTTTGCCGGGATTGGTATTTTTGCAACAGCGCTTCTTTACTTTGTTACTACAGGAGATTGGTTCATGGCGTCTCTATTTTTTATTATAGGTAACATTGGATTTGCGACGTCTGAGGTGTTTTATAATGCCCTACTGCCAGAAGTTGCCGGACCTGGGAAGATTGATCAGGTATCTACAAAAGGGTATGCACTTGGTTACCTTGGAGGGGGAATCTTACTTGGCATTAACGTCTTGATGATCGAATTCATGTCTGACACAATGCTTGCAACCCGCCTTTCTTTTGTCACAGTTTCGATTTGGTGGGCTGTGTTTACAATACCTATAATAAGAAATGTTAGAGAACCCAAAGTAACACATATTAAAGAGCCGAACACCAATCCTTTCACAGCCGGTTTTAAAAGACTCGGCGTAACTTTTAAAGAGCTTAAAAACTATAGGCAATTATATCTTTTCTTGATCGCTTTCTGGATCTACAACGACGGAATAGGAACTATAATAAAGATGGCCACTATATACGGGGCTGAAATAGGCATTGATCAGACCACGTTAATTGGGGCACTTCTTATGACTCAATTTGTCGGAATTCCCTTTGCTTTTGCCTTTGGCAGACTAGCAACATATATAGGCGCAAAAAACTCCATTCTCGTTGGACTTTTTGTCTATACCATTATTTCTATTGGCGGTTACTTTATGCAGACAGCGCTTCACTTTTGGATTCTGGCCTTTCTAGTAGGTACTGTGCAAGGTGGAACTCAAGCTCTAAGTCGATCCTTGTTTGGCTCAATGCTGCCCAAATCAAAGACTTGTGAATTTTATGGATTCTATGGAATGAGCTCAAAGTTTGCAGGTATTATAGGGCCTTTGGTTTTTGCTGTTGTAACTCAACTTGCAGGCTCCAGTAGATTAAGCATAGTGTCTCTAATAGTGTTCTTTATTTTAGGAGCTTTTTTACTAAATAAAGTGGATGAAAAAGATGGTATACGTATAGCTCAGGAAAACGGTTAATATCAAAAAAATACAGGCCTAAAAAAACTAATAAAAATTATGCCCAAAGTTTGTTAAAATAACGTATGTTTACAGTTATTTGCATTTAAAACAAGACATTTTACCTGTGGATAACTTTGAAAATTGTGTAAACTTTATGAAAAAATTCCGAAGAAATTAGTTGACAAAATACTTGTGTAACTTGCTGTAGTTACGTAATAATAAAAAAAAACTTGACAAGCTATTTTACGATCTGTTAGGATGTATTCTACTGGATTGGATGGGGCATTTCAAAGACTAATTTTCTACAAGAAAGTTATCCACATGCTGTTGATGATTTGTGGATAAGTTGTCTTTTGGAAGGAGTATCGGAGGATAATTGACTACAAAACGAACGCCCCAAATACATGACCTTAAATCTCTCTTCTCTGAAAGAGGTAATGATGATAGTGGATTAGAATTTTTTATAACCCAATCGGATCTTCCTAATTCCATTTCACAGCAAAGATTAGACTCAAACCAACCTTCAAAAAATGTAGACTGGGATGAAGTACTTAAAAGGATAGAAAAGAAATCTAATCCACAAGTATTCTTCTGGTTTTCACCGCTAAAGGCTATTACTGAGTCTGAAAATACTTTAGTGCTGATGGCGAAAAATGAGTTTGACAGGGACTGGATTGAAAATCACTATCTGGAGTTTATTGCTGATACAGTGAAGGAAATTTACGGTATCGATGTGGAAGTAAAAATCATATCAGAAGATAGTGATCATAATCAAGACGATTCAACCCATTCTAAAAAGGTTAATAAGCAAACAGAGCGGAAATCTGACTTATTTACAGGGTTTTTGAGTCCTAACTATACTTTCGATAGGTTTATAGTAGGACCAAGTAACCAGTTTGCCCATGCTGCCTCAACTGCAGTTGCAAGAAAGCCCGGAGAATCTTACAACCCGCTATTTATTTACGGTGGGGTTGGGCTTGGAAAAACTCACCTTATAAACGCAATTGGAAACTCGGTCTTAAAGTCAACATCAAACATGGCACGAGTCTGCTGCATCTCTGCTGAGCACTTCACCAACCAGGTAATAAACAGTATTAAGTCAAATAAGATGGAGGAGTTTAGAAACAGGTACAGATTTGGTTGTGATGTGCTGCTTATTGATGACATACAGTTTATAGCTGGTAAAGAGAGCACCCAAGAAGAGTTTTTCCACACCTTTAACACACTATATGAATCCAAGAAACAGATTGTTCTGACAAGTGATAAGTCTCCAAAGGACATGTCATATTTAGAGGAAAGGCTCAGATCCAGGTTTGAGTGGGGATTAATAACGGATATACAACCTCCTGAGACTGAAACAAGGATTGCAATTATTAAAAATATTGCTGAGAGCCAGGGAATACTATTACCAAATGAAGTAGGGCTTTATATTGCAAAGAACACTACATCGAACATTAGAGAATTAGAGGGAACACTGACAAATATTATCGCTCATGCAAAACTTCTTAATGCAGAGATTTCCTTAGATCTTGCCAAAGAAGTATTAAAAAATATAGTAAAAAATCAGGATAATAGATTTGTCACTATAGAAAGTATCCAGAAAGAAGTTGCAAACTACTACGGAATGAGGGTGCAGGATCTAAAATCAGATAGAAAGCAAAAAAACATTGCAGTACCAAGACAAGTTACTATGTATTTAGCACGCAGGTACACGGGCGCTTCATATCCGGAGATAGGAGAAAAGTTTGGCGGTAAAGATCATTCTACTGTAATACACGCGGTTAAAAAAATTGAAAGACTTCTGGGAAACGACCATTCAATAACAAATATTGTGGATACTTTATCTAAAAAAATTGAAACTCTAATGAGTGGATAAACGGTGCAAAACTATGTGTGTGTATTTGTGGATAAAAAGTTAAAATGTGTATATGATTAAGTTCCTGTGGATAAGGGTTGACAAATCACAACAAACATCAACATGTCTATCAACATAAAAAACACAAAATATCGCTTTAAAAACGGGGCAAAGAGGGTATTTGTCCACAAATTCACATACCCTACTATTATTACTACTATATATAAGAATAATATTTAATATTATAGAAATAGGAGTAGAGATATGAAATTTACAACCCAGGTACAAGATTTCTCACTAAAATTAGGATTGGTTCAAGGAATTTCAGAAAGACGTGCAACTATGCCCGTTCTCTCTCATGTCCTAGTTACTTTAAAAAATAACAAGATTGAAATTTCTGCAACTGACCTTGAAACAACTATGAGCACTTGGTGTGATGCTGAAATTCAAAAGGAAGGCAGTTTAGCAATTCCGGCGAGAAAACTATATGAGATTGTTAAGGAGCTTCCGGATGGTCAAATTGAGGTTGAGGAAATTGGCAATCACTGGGTTGAAATCAGAAGCTCTTCTGCAAACTTTAAGATTGCGGGGCTCCCGAGCGAGGATTTCCCCATTATCCCAGAACTGCATTCAGATAATTTGTTTAGCGTAGAGAGCTTTGTAATAGAGGACATGATATCGAAAACGATATTTGCAGTTTCTCCGGACGAACTAAGAAGAAATCTTGCTGGTATATATTTCGAGGAGTCGAGTGAGAAGAATTTGAGGCTCGTAGCCACTGATGGACATCGTTTATCACTGGTAGAAAAGAAGATTGATGGCGGAGTTAAATTTGATAAAGGGTTTGTAGTTCCTAAAAAGGGTGTTGCGGAGCTTAGAAAGGTTTTAAGGTTATCTGAAACTGTCAGGATTGGAGTTGGGGACAACTTCTTTATGGCCGAGGGGGAGAATATAGTTCTAATAGCAAGGCTTATAGACGCTGATTTTCCAGACTACAAACAAGTAACCCCAGAGGTAACAAAAGTAACAATTAATATCGGCAAAGATGAACTCTTAAGCGCCTTAAAAAGAGTTTCAATTCTTTCTTCAGAAAAAACCAGAAGCATAAAACTTAATATTGAAAAAGACATAATGACTTTAGTTTCAGTTTCTCCTGAATTCGGTGAAGCCAAAGAATCTATTGCAATAGACTATTCAGGAGAACCTACGGAGCTTGGGTTTAATGCTAGGTATCTCATGGATGTACTAGAGGCTATTACACAGGAAAAAGTTCAGATCGGTCTAATTGACGAGCTTAGTCCTGCTGTTATTAAGCCAGAAGACGATGAGGTTTACATGTCGGTAATTATGCCTATGAGGGTATAGTATAATTTGTTGGCGTTGCAAAAAATCGACATTACTTATTGTAGTTTAAAGTTGAATTCTAAAATAGACTTAGTATCAGCCTTAGCCAGTAGCCACTATAATATATGCTTGATATTTTATTCCCAAAAGTCTGTCCTTCCTGCAAAAAGGCATCACTCAAAAATGAGAAGCTTTGTAAGGCATGTTTAAGTGATATAAGGTTCGTTAATAATTGGAATTCGTGCAGTAAATGCGGGGTTCCCTTCGGATATTTTGATAGTAACAACAAAGATAATTCAATGCTTGAATCTAACAGTGCCGACCACCTTTGTGGTAAATGTATTAAAAACAGTTACTGCTTTGAAAAGGCCAGGTCTATTGCTATTTACGAGGGCAGCATCAGAGATCTTATAATAGGCTTTAAATACGAGGGCAAACTGAGCTATGGAGAGCTTCTTTTAGAGATTATAAAAACCAATTTCCCAGAGGATTTTGATGAGTTTGATTCTGTAGTGCCGGTCCCTTTACATATAGATAAATTAAGGCATAGGGAGTACAACCAATCCGTAATTCTTGCAAGCGGGGTTGCAAAGTATAAGGGTAGTAAGTGCGACTTATTCGGACTTAAGAGGATAAGGGATACCGTTCCGCAAATAGAAATAAAAAATGAAAATGAGAGAAGAAGCAATGTAAAGGGAGCTTTTTCGATTGCAAAAGATAAGAGTTATAAAGATGAGTCAGTGTTAATAGTTGATGATGTTTTTACTTCAGGCTCAACGAGTGATGAGTGTTCTAAAATGCTACTTAAATCAGGTGCTTACAAAGTTCAGGTGCTCACCCTCACAAGGGCTCGGGCAATGTAATTTTATTTGACTTTAAAGTACCTTTACTTTAGAGTTAAACTATAAAGATTAAGTAGATTACTTAAACTATGTACGGAAGATTTGTAGGATTAGATATAGGTAGTAAAGATATTAAGGTCTCCCTAATTAAGAAAGGATTAAGGGATGTCCAATTGCTACAGACAATTAGAACTGAAACTTCCCCTTCTCCCGGAGGAGATTCCGACCCACTAGCCGAAATATTCCAAGCTTACTCACTTCCAAAGGGTGATATAGCAACATCTATTTCCGAAAATCCGGCGTCTATAAGAGTTATCAATTTCCCCTTCTCCGATCCTAAGAAGATAGACATGGTTTATGAATACGAGCTTGAGAATCTTTCAACATTTGATCCGAAAGAAAAGATACACGGTTATCACCTTGTCAAAAATGGGACAGGAAGTGAGGCGCTGGTATGTGTGTTTGAGAAAGACCAAGTCGCAGATTTGATCGGATCTTTTAATGAACATGGAATAGATCCGAAAATTATCACCTACACGCCCTTAGCTTTTGGCGCCCTTGATGAGTTTCTTCCTAGCGAGAGACCACTGCTGCTTATAGATATTGGCGACAGTGAAATTAGCTATGCATTATTTGATGAAAAAGGAATTAGGCGAGTCAGGTCCTCAACTAAGCCCGTTGAGTTGTTTTTAAATAAACTCACTGAGTATAAGGAACTTGATTATAATCAGGATTTTAGTCAGTTATCGATAGGGGACGAAAACTCATCTAATATAGAAGAGAGTTTTGCCCCGATACTTGATGAAATTAAAAAGACTGTGCAGTTTTTCGAGCTTGAGGTCAAAGATACTATCAAGGTAATTGAAATTTCAGGCCCTTTATCACTTGTAAAGGGAATGGCTGATTTTCTTAAAGATCGTCTCAATAAAGATGTTAGAAAAATATATATACCTGATCTTGGTGCTAATAAATCTCCATTATATGCAAAATCTTACGCGTTGGCTCTGTATGGAAGCTCATTTAAAAATGAATATTTAAACTTTAGGAAAGACGAATTTAAATACGCAGGTGTAGATAATGAACTAAGGAAGGTATTCATGGTTCCTGGCATATTGTTAGGGATATTAATACTGTTTCTTATATATACTTCAGCTTCTTCATACTATGAACTTAAAGACAGCGTAGATGAAATGGAGGCTCAAATAGCTCAGGTGGTAAAAGACACGTTCCCTGAGGTTAAGGTTATTCCCAAACCCATACTATACATGCAAAGCGAGGTCGGAAAAGTTAGAGAGAAACTCGATTTGATAGAAGGGGTGCAGGGTGGTCAAACACCTCTTGATGCCTTGAAAGATATTTCAAGCAGTTTGCCTGAGAGCCTGAAATTAACAGTTAATGATATAAAGTTTGAAAGCGATAACAAAATAAAGATACAGGGTATTTGTGGATCATATCAAGAAGTTGCAGAAATAGAAGAAGCTCTTAAGAAGTCCGGTATGTTTGAAACAGTTACCAGAAATCAAACTGGTAATGCGAATGACGGTAAAACAAAATTTGAAATATCTGTAGTACTAAAATCCAAGGCTTAATATGAATATAGATTCTATAAGACAAAACATTCTTGAACTTAGCGAAAAATTTAGAGAGAAGTATTATACTCTTATTGCAACAGAGCGTGACAGAAGGGCGCTTGTGCTGGGTGTTTCAGTAATTACTGTGATAGTGCTCTATCTTGTTTTTCACTCGTATTCTTCTGGAATCGATAGTTTGCAAAAAAGATCTGTTCAGCTTCAGAAGCAACTTGGAGAAGTAAAAGCTTTAAAAGCTGAATACGAGGGTTCTAACAAGAAGATCGCAGAGTTATCAAGCAAAATTAAGAAAGAAAACGAAGCGCTTATATCTGTAGTAGAGAAAATACTCTTGAATGAAAAGCTAGATAGAACGAATTTTTCAATTAGAGATGTAAATTCTAGATCAAATTCTGACGAAGACTTTTATGAGGAAAAAAGTGTAGATGTCGAACTAAACAAGATATCACTAAACACCTTAGTAGATATTATGTACAAACTCCAAAATAAGCCCTCGCTTAAAGTCTCAAATTTAAATATAAGCACAAAATTCGACAAAGCCAATTCAATGAAAGTGAAACTGAGGGTGTCCACCTACGAGTTCAAACAGGTAAGCTGAAATGAAAGATAAAATCAGAAATTATAAACATATTGTGCCCTTGTCATATATTTCATTCTTTATAATAGCGTTCTTTGTGTTTTTGGTTATGACATTTCCTGGGGATATAGTTAAACAAAGAATAATCTCCGAGATACAAAACACCACACCTTATAAAGTTGATATTAAAACAGCCGATGTTTCTCCTTTATTAAATATTAATCTTAAAGCAGTGACAATTCATATGTCACAAAACCAATTTTTAGAACTGGATTCTATCATTATCAAACCTTCAATATTTTCGGTCTTTTCCGATACACCAAACATTCCTTTTACTGCAAAATTGCAAGGAGGAGAAATACAAGGTGCAGTTAGAGTCAGCAAAAACAAAAATGGTATACAAGAGTTAAAAGCGGAAATAAAGAATATGAGGGTTGATGCAATTCCAGATCTACTTTCTGAAGAGGGAAATTCAGAAATACTTATTCACGGCAGACTAAGTGGCAATCTGTTTGTAGAATTTGTTCCAATTCCCAAAGGCGAATTTGACTTTGTTGTCGAAGGGCTTGAGTTGGATAACCTCAAAGTGAAAGGAATGAAGCTTCCTTCATTAACCAACCTCATATCAAAATTTAACGGCAACATTGAAGGTGAGTTAACGAATATTGACGAGTTAAGTGTGAAGGGTGACGGAATTGACTTACAAATCACAGGCACTACACCACTTATTTGGGAGATGTCCAAGGGTGGTATTTTAGATTTAGGATATAGGGTTGAAATCACAGATAATGACCTTGTTAAATACAAAACCTTCTTGTCTCCGTACTTAGCTAAGCATAAGGACGGAAGCCTAGGTGGCAAGATATTGGGTACGGTTATGAATCCAAGATTTGAAAAAGGCTCTGTAAAAAGGTTTTAGTTCCAGAGTATTATGAGGTTTATTTATTTTGACTGAACAAGAATTAGAAGCACAGCTTTTGAGTGAAGGATTTAGTGGCATATTTGTACACCGAGATTCTCCAAACGCTTTCTATCCAGACCACACACACTTAGGCATAACAGCCCATATAGTTTTGGAGGGTGAAATTACTGTTACATCTGAAGGGCAAACTGTGACTTATAAAACAGGTGAGCGCTTTGATGTTCCTGCGGGTGAAGTGCATTCGGCGAGTATTGGATCAGAGGGCTGCCGTTATATGATCGGCGAGAAATAGGGCATCCCACTTCTATTACTATTCCACTCATATTTTCTTCCAATATACTTATTAAATAAAAGAGTTTTCATGAGGGTTTTATGATATTCTTTTTACAAGGGTGATATCATGAAACATAAATTCTTTGGGTTAATATTTTTATTAACTTTACTTGTTTTATCTGCTTCAAGTTTTAACTCAGAAGCAAACAAAGATAAAGACGCAATTCAAGAGATGCAGATAAAAGGAATTGGTTTTGACCAGCGTATCCAGACCCCGGTAGTTCTCTTAACGGATAAGGAACAAACCAAAGTGCTGCCGATTTGGATAGGGCTTTGTGAGGCTCGCTCGATAGAACTTGGGCTATCAGAAAAAGTTGCTCCCCGACCCCTCACTTATGATATGATGGCTGCCATTATTAGAACTATCGGAGCGAAAGTGGAGAGAATAGTAGTTGTAGATCTTCGTGATGAGGTCTTCTACGCACAAGTGGAGGTATCTGTGGACGGCAAAATCTCAAAAATTGACGCCCGCCCAAGTGACGCAATAGCTCTGGCGTCAAGAATGAACTCCCCGATATTTGTAAAAAAAGCAGTTCTGGACAAAGCAGCGCTTAGAGACTCGGATAAGGAGAAAACGGGGCTCTAATTCTCTTACGATCGGCTCACAATACCACTATTTTTATCCCTTTTTTTCTAGGATTCGTAAGATATGTAAACGCCATAAGTAATTTACCAACTTTCCTCTGTCGATAATATAAACAATGCTGTCTTTTCATAATTACCACTTGATTTATTCTATCGCTTTATTTTATACTCAGGAGAATTATTAAAGGAGGAGCTTAGATTATGAAAAGATCATATACTTTCTATTTTGCACTTATAATGATGCTCATGGTTTCTGTGAGTATTGAGACAGGGTGGGCACAGCCTGTTGAGCAAACCTTTAACTTTACAGGAGGACAACAGTCGTTTGTAGTTCCTAATGGTGTTACTAGCATCCACATCCAAGCTTGGGGAGCCGAAGGGGCAACAGTTATCCCCGAAGCACCAGCAGGCTTGGGAGGTTTTGCTGAAGGAGACTTGGCGGTTACACCCGGTCAGACACTTGAAATATTTGTTGGTGGCCAAGGTACAGCTATATCTGAGTCATTCGGTGGTGGAGGATTTAATGGCGGTGGTGATGCAAATAGTGTTAGCCCCTCTGTTATACGTGGAGGAGGGGGAGGAGCTTCCGATGTAAGAGTAGATGGAATAAGTTTGAATAACCGAGTGATTGTTGCAGCGGGGGATGGAGGCGCATGTAGTACTCAGAATAATCCTGGTGGTAATGGGGGAGGATTGACTGGTAATCCCGGAGGCTCCAATGAACCGGGACAGGGTTTTTTAATCCAACTTGTCTGGATGGAGAATTTGGTTTAGGGGGCGATTCTAATACTGGTGCCCTTGCAGCATGTGGAGGAGGCGGTGGTTCTTCAAACATTGATGGGGTAGCCGATGGCAATACTATCTCTGGAGTGAGAGAGGGAGACGGTTTGGTAGTTTTCTTTTTTACACCTGTTTCTAATGTTCCGACTCTCTCCGAGTGGGGACTAATAACAATGGCAGCTCTTCTTGGAATAGTAGGATTTATGGTTATGAGAAGAAAGAGAGTTACTGCTTAAAACGTACAAAAACAATTCAAACTAATTTCTTAAAGGGAGTTTGGCACGAAAGTGTCGGCTCCCTTTTTTGTTTTATTTCTCTTAATCTATTTCTTCTCATCTATTTTGTAATAAGTAGGACCGTTGATGTAAATTACTCAAGTTATGATAATATTTGACTTATAATTAGGCTGTTGCTATCATTCTCTAAATCCTTTATTGCAGGTAAAAAATGGGCTCTTCAACTAACTTCGATAAACCTTAGAAAAAAGATAGATTCTCTCGATGGTGAAATACTAAAGCTTTTAAACGAGCGTGGTGATATAGCACTTGGGATTAGAAAGCTCAAAATGGAAAATTCTGTTGGTGTCTATGATCCTGTAAGAGAGAAACTTATCGAAAATAAGTTAAAGGAACTTAATTCAGGCCCTCTGTCGGACGATTCTATTTTAAATATTTTCAGAGAAATAATATCGGCCTGCAGATCTCTGCAAGAGCCTACGAGAGTTGCTTATCTTGGACCCCAAGGGAGTTTTTCACATCAGGCTGCATATAATGAATTTGGCGGTTCATCAGAACTCATTCCCGTGGGAAGTTTCGAAGAGATTTTTGAGGAAGTTGAGAATGGCAGAGCATCGTTTGGAATTGTACCGGTTGAAAACTCTATCGGGGGTTCAGTTGGTATAGTGCTTGACCTTCTGTCAAAATCGCATCTTCAGATAGAGGCTGAACTATTTGAACGGATAAACCACTTTCTCTTATCAAAATCAGGCAATATAAAAGATGTTAAGATTGTAGCCTCTCATCCACAGCCAATCGCACAGTGTAAAAAATGGTTAAACAAGAATTTGTCCGGTGTTGAAATCCTTGAAACTTCAAGTACCGCTGAGGCGGCAAGGCTTGCATCAAGAAGAAAAAATCTTGCTGCAATAGCTAGTGAGTATTCGGCTTCAATTTACAAGCTCAATATTATTCAAAAGAACATTGAAGAAAATAGCCAAAACACCACCAGGTTTTTTGTTATAGGTAATAAAACGAATAAGCCCACAGGAGATGACCGCACTTCAATTGTCTTTACTTTAAAGGATACGCCTGGGGCTCTACAAAAATCCTTTTTTCAACCGTTTGCTGATGCGAAAGTGAATCTTAGTAAAATAGAATCAAGACCTTCCAAAGAAAGGCCCTGGGAATATCTGTTTTTCGTAGATTTCAAAGGACATTCTCAAGATAAAGTTATAAAGCCTCTGCTTAAAAAGCTGAAGAAGAACTGTATTTATTTAAAAGTTTTGGGTTCTTATCCTGCCGGAAACTGATCTTAAAAAGTTTGGAAATTCGATTAGACTTTTTTAGGTAAGCATATAAAGAATCTGCTTCCTTTCCCTTCTTCACTATTAACGTCTATTTTTCCACCATGAATTATTACTATGTGTTTTACTATACTAAGTCCAAGACCTGTGCCACCCATCTTTCTGGACCTCGTTTTATCAACCCTATAGAAGCGCTCGAAAATTCTGGGCACGCTCTCTTTGGGGATTCCAATTCCCGTATCACGAATTTCTATTAAAAGATCTTTATCCTGGTCGGTTATTTCAATCCCGATTTCACCATTATCAGGGGTGTATTTAACTGCATTGTCGATCAAATTGATAAACATTTGCTCAAGAAGAAATCTATTAGCCGTAATAATATGATCGTTATCAGAGGGTTTGAATGAAACCCTGAGATTCTTATCCGCGGCATTTGATTTTAAGGCTTCTAGAGATGATCTTATGACTTCGTCAATATTCACATCCTCAAAATCTCCATTGTCATTTTCCTCAGATAATACATCTCTGCCCTCAACCTCAGATAATACTAAGAGGTCCGATACTATATTAATAAGCCTATCAGCATGCCGTTTTATAATTTTTAAAAAATGCTTTTGTTCCTGAGGGTTTTCAAATGCCTCTTCTTCAAGAGTTTCCGTATAGCCTTTTATTGCTGTGAGTGGGGTTCTAAGTTCATGTGATACATTGGCAATGAAATCTGCTTTAATATTTTCTAATCTTTTAAATTCAGTGATATCAAACATCACAACAATTACTTTCTTTTCAGCTGATTTAAGTGGAATGACATTTGCCAGATAATATTTTTCCTCAGGATACAGATAGAAAACTTCCTTGTTATCGGGCTTCCAGCTTTCAAGCACACCATCTATTAGTTTGATTACTTCCCTGTTTCTCAATATCTCCCAGTATGGTTTTTGAAAAGGGTCATCAGTAAGATTGAACATCTCTTTTAATGCATCATTAATAATAATTATGTTTCCTTTCCCTGAGACAACCATTACTCCCTCACTCATAGCACTGAGGACCGCTTCTAGTTGATTTTTTTCATTCGATAGCTGTATGAAAACTTCATTTAGTTTTTGAGCCATGTGATTTAATGCCATTGTTATTTTAGGAATCTCACCCTTGCTTTCCGTTATAGGTATATCGACATTTAAGTTACCTTTGGCAAGTTCTTCTGAGATACTTATTATTCCGGATAGTGATTTGGTAGTTGTTTTAGATACAGCTAGAGATAGAAGCAGGGCAAGTATGGTCATAGCGATGCCCATATAGATAACTTTTGATTCAAGTGGTCCTAGGGCTTGCTGGATAATACTTAGAGGTAGTGAAGTTCTTATAACAGTTGTGTTTGCATCACTATTTTTTTGATATGGAACTGCAATATAGAACATCTCTTTTTGAAGTGTCGAGCTATAACGGGAACTCTCTCCAATTTCATTATTGAAAGCCCGTTTAATTTCAGGTCTTTCAGAATGATTTTCCATTTCTCTGGGGTTTTTATCACTATCGCCTAAAACCACCCCGCTATCATCAATAACTGTTATTCTAACCCCTGTTTTTTCCCCTAGGTTGGACACTACTGATTGAACCTGATCTATCTTCGGATTTCCTAAAGAAGGGATAAGAACTTCTGTGCTAAGGTTGGCTGCTGTGAGGAGCCTTTCTTTGGTAAGGGATTTATCGTACTTGTTTAATTCGCTAATAATAAGGAACGTAAAAATAAATAGAACCAGGACAATAATCAAAAAACTAGATATAAACTGTTTCCAAAATATGCTCAAATGATCCCTACTCTTCTAATTTATATCCTATACTTCTTACCGTTTTAATCATGCTCCCAGCTATGCCCAGCTTTTCTCTTAGGTTTTTAATATGTACATCTATTGTTCTATCATATACCAATTTATCGTCTCCCCATAGCCGTTTCTTTTTTAAGAGTTGGTCTCTAGTAAATACTCGACCCTTTCCTTCGGCTAGTACCTCAAGGATTTTAAATTCTGTAGTGGTTAGATTAAGCTTGTCGTTATCAACGGAAACTTCATATTTTTCAGTGTTAACTATGACCGGACCGATCTTAATAACATTTCCTATTTCTTCTGACGCACCTGTTCTTCTTAGGACAGTTTTTACTCGAGCAACCAACTCCCTTGGGCTAAAGGGTTTTACAATATAATCGTCAGCTCCTAACTCAAGCCCAACAACTATATCGGCTTCACTAGCTTTAGCTGTTAACATTATTATAGGAATTGATCTAGTAGCGTTTTTATTTTTTAATATTCTACAAATCTCAAGACCATCTATCCCTGGAAGCATAATATCCAAAACCGCAAGATCAGGCTGGACAGATTCTATGTATGATAGGAAATCCCTACCATTGTGGAATTCCTTTACTTTGAAACCCTCGCGTTTTAGATGATGGCTGACAAGCTCTACTATATCTTCTTCGTCATCCACTATAGTTATTAATTTCTCTGACATTTTTATTACACTTCCTACACAGAGTTAGATTATAAATTTAAGTATAGATTAAATCATAGTCCTCTAGTTGCAAGAAGCTCACCCAATACTTAACTGAATCTTAACATTCCTTTCACATCAAATTTATTTTACTTCTATACATTCTAGTTCAAATCTATTTATAAGGAGGAGTTCGAGAGATGAAATCAGTACTTAAATTGCTTTTGATAACCGTGCTAATTTTACCTTTTATCGGCATTGATTCTAAAGCGCAATCGACAAAAGCTCAAATCGAAGAGCTGAAACAGCAAATCAATGCGATTCAGCAGCAGAATCAGCAGCAGATCCAGCAGCTACAGCAGCAAATTGAGCTTATGGAAAACGCTAGACAAGCTGATAATGAAGCTATCACTCAGATGAAAGAGGAAGAAAAGGACGCTTGGTATAACAAGTTTAAAGCCCAGTACAAGAAAGGGCTTACCTTCCAGGCTGGTGATAAGTTTAAAATGCGGTTTAGAATCAGAGGCCAGTTTCGTCTAACTGTAGACGATCCTGATGATGGACTTGTATCGACCAATTTCAATATTCCAAGGCTTAGGCTCAAATGGGACGGGTTTGCCTTTAAACCTTGGTTTCTATACACGGTTCAGCTTAATGTTAACGATGATCTGGATTTAAGAGACATGTATTTCACTGCTGCATATGATAATAGAATTATGCCAAGGGTAGGACAGTGGAAAGTTCCATTTGGTAGACAGGAACTTACTTCATCTTCCGCTCTGCAGTTTATTAACAGATCTATTGTTAACGGCGAGTTTAGTCTAGGAAGAGACCGCGGTGTTGCTCTTATGGGTGGACTGGGACCACAGTACAACTTTTCCTATTCTGGTGGTGTGTTTAACGGAGACGGAAAAAATGGAAAAAGTCTTGATTCCAATCTCTTATACGCTGGTAGAATTCAGTTTGGTGTAGGGGGTGGCAGTGACAAAGCGAAGTTCAAAGCTAATTCTTCATATGCAACCGGAAGTGCTTATAGTATCAAGCCTAACTTCGCAAAAGCTCCTACTTTTGTAGTGGGTGCTGCTGCTAGCACAATACCGGGTCTTAACTGCGATAGAAAATCACCAGATGGTGACCAATGTGATAGATTTGAAGAGCTCGGTTTAATCCAGGCTGATATGACAACTATTACGGGTGACCTCAGCTTTAAGATGCCGATCTTTAACGTACAGGGGTCTTATTATGGTAGATGGATCAATCCTGATGAGCAAGGTATTGCACAAGACACAGCTTACGACCAGGGTTTCAACGTTCAGGCTGGTGCTTTCTTGATGCCTAAGACAGTTGAGTTCGCAGGAAGATACTCATATATAGATTATGATACATCTTCAGGTGTTTTACCTCCTGATGCAGGAAGCGTAAGAAGCTCAACATGGCAACTTAGTCCGGCTCTTAACTACTATATTTCACATGACAACAGATGGAAAATTCAGGCTGAGTACATATTTAAAAGATCTGAACTCACACAAGGTGCTTCGGATGAAGATGACAATCAGTTCAATCTTCAGTTGCAAGCTTACTTTTAAGAATAAAGCTTTAGGATAATGAGGAAAATAAAAAAAAGATAACTAACTCATCTCTCTTTTATAAATTTTCCCTTTTTGTTCTGACTCCACAACCTCTAATAACCCGGTACTCGAGTTTATCTCAAGTATCGGGTTTCTTTTTATTCATAATTTACTCGATCCAAGGGAAGTTGTTCTTGCTATAAACACAAAGCTTAAAACATTATATTTGTATATAGAATGAATCTATGGCTAAATCATGGGTAATATTGATGAGTACTAATTTGAGATGGTTTTTTGCTGGACCGTTGCTTTAATTCAGAATACTGCCATTATGAAGTATTAACCTTAGTTTATCTGTAAGCGGCCTGGGAAGAGCGCTTCTTTCTAAATCATTAACTGTTCTTTCTATATCATAAGAAACTCTCCTTATATAAGCGTTTCCATTCTCAATAACAGCATAAGATGCTTTTGGATTTAGGTCCCTTGGTTGCCCTACTGAGCCCGGATTAAGAATTGTTGTATTGCCTGCTGATTTAATAAAAGGTTTGTGGGAATGACCAGTAAGAATAAAATTTATCTCTTTTTTCTCATCTATTACATCAGAATAGTAATTACAATAAGTCTCTTCACTTGTTGCTTTGCATTTACACAGTCTCCTGCGGCCTAAGACTGATTCATAATCTAAACCTGATCCGTGAACGAGCTCAAAATTCATTTCATTTATAGAGAATTCGCTTTCTAAAGGCAACCTTCTTAGAAAACCGATCTCTTCGCTTGAGAGAAACCCTTCTCCCCATTCCCTTGTTACTGCTGAGATTGTGTTGAGTTCTCCGGGACATTTGCTATTTATTCCATACGCCATTGCATGATCATGGTCCCCTCTAACTCCCCAGAAGTGCCCTATTGATGATTTCATAAGAAATTTTAAACATTTACGGGGACTTGGACCAAAGTCTACTGCATCACCTAGAAAAACAAGCGCGTCGTAGCTTTCTTTGTCTAATATCGCTTCAAGAGCGTACCAATTTGCATGAATATCTGAAAGTATTAGTATTTTCATCTTGAATACACTATAATGTCTAATTGTGAACCAAATGTTAATAAAATATGAAGTTCCTGTTTAAATATGATTGGTATGTGTTAGTATTTATGAAGAACTTGTTCTAAAGGGCTCGAAATCATGAGTACAGCTATTTTTATTCAAAAATAAAAAAATAGCATTGGAATTTTAATAAAAACGTGATAGAATCTGTGAAAGAGGAAGAAAAAGTGAAATGAGATATATGTGGTCAGGAGGTGATTTGCAATGGCAAAGAAACCTCTTGACAAAGCAGTTTAATTTATATAAAGTAAGCTCAGAACTTTAAAAACCAAATAAAAGGAGGTAAGGAGAGATGAGTAAAGCCAAATGGCTTCTTATGTTTTTATTGGCTCTTTCGATGGCCGCGCCTACATTTGCAGTAGAGCTCACATTGGGCGGCTTCCCAAGTTACATGCGAACAAGAGCGCGTTTTATTTCAAACGCAACCTTTATTTCTGCGTTGAGCAATAACAACGCTAAGCAACTTGGGTTCAATGACAATAATGACAATATCTTTTTTGCAGATACCACTCTGCGTTTAACCCCACAGTTGGTGCTCAGTGATGCAGTAACAATCAGAGCGCAAATCAACGTGTTTGATAACAACATCTGGGGTGGAGCAACATCAAGTACATTTGGTGGAGCAAACGGTAGTCAAACCCTTATTAATTCAAGTGTATCGTTCAGCGATAGATTTAGGGGTGCTTTGCTAACCAATCCAGGAGCTATTGATGATCCTGGTTTCTTTGATGTAAGAATGCTTCATGCAGACATAGTGCTACCACACAACCTCGGATTTTTGAGAGTTGGTCGTCAGCCTTTTGACTGGGGTATCGGTATCTTGGCAAACGGTGGTTGGGATCCTTATTCCGACCTAGGTTTTGTTCTTGATAGGTTCTTATATCTAAAATCTTTCGCAGCTGGAGCCGGATCTTTAACATTCGTATTCGTTACGGATAGATTCACACAAGGTAACAGCATTGTGACAGGTACTGGAGACGGATGGGACGGTGGAGCAGCAGCTCTTATCTTCAACAATCCGAACATTATGGGCACCAACTTCACACTTGGTGGTTATATCTTCCCATACATTCACCAGACAAATATCAACAGTGTTCCTTTAAGTGGAACCGATGCTACCGCACCACCTAACGCAGCAGCAGCAGCGTCTGGTGTTGATGTAGAAAGACTAACTCTATTTTCTGGTTTGTTAGATGTTAAAACAGACCTTTGGAGATTAGTTGGTGAGTTCCAGGCATGGCAAGGTAACTTCGCAATTGAAGGTGCCGGTGATCTTGATGTTGACTTAAGTTGGATTTGGGCAGCTCGCGCTGAGGTTTATCCTGGCTGGCCGCTTAAAATCGTAGCAGCTGAGTTTGGTTGGGCACAAGGTGATGACGCTTTAGATAACACACTTGAAGGTAATGCAAGTACATTATACTTCAGCCCTGCTTATAACATTGATAACCTTCTGTTTAAAAATATGATTCCTAATATTTACAGACAGGAAGGTAGTGTTATAAACGCTTACTACGCTAGACTTTGGGCAACAGTGAAAGTAGTTGATTCTATTTCATTCACTCCACAAGTACTCGTAGCATTTAACGAGCAGACCGAGAATGTTGCTGTAGACGGTGGCGGAGCTATTATTGATAGCCTCGATACCTACATGGCTACTGAGGTTGAAGGAACTATAACCTGGCATATTCATCCAGGAGTTAGCTTCGATCTAATTGGTGGTGTTGTGTTTGCTGGCGATAGCTTAGAGACAATGCTTGAAGGACAGGCTCTTAGCGTCCTAGCTGCAAATGATGTCAATCCTGACAGAGTAAACTATGATGAAACACCATGGACAGTTCAGGGTAGATTAATGATCTTCATTGATCAATTCTTCAAATAGAAACGAAACAAGTGGCAAAGGTTTTCGGACCTTTTCTTCTTGATGAAAGTTTTACAGCCCCTTCTCTTACTAACGTAAGAGAAGGGGCTTTTTTATGGGCTTATAAGTTTTTTATTTGATTACTTTTCTGAAATTTCTAAAGACCGTTTGATTATCTGCTTCATAGTATCAGTTGACTGATTACCATAGAGTGGGAATTGTCCAAATAGGAATGTGGGTACGCCTAAGATAAGATTGTCTTCCGCTTCTTTTTTATTTGCTTCTATACTATCAAACATCGCCCGTTCATCTAAGCATTGTCGTAATTCGTTTTTACTTATTCCTGCCTTTTCTCCTATGCTGAGAACAATTTCAATATCACCTATGTTTTGCCCTTCTAGGAAATAGGCTTCATAAACGCTTAGATGAAATTCTAAAAACCTGTCTTTTGTTTTAGCGAACTCAGAGGTTTCAAGGGCTCGTCGGGAGTTAGTAGCAAATCCAGGAAGTTTTATTTTGACATTATCTTCATCAGCCATTGTGTAAATGGTTTTAGCAAAGGATTTTGACTTAAGGGTTTTAATTCGTTTTTTTCCTTCAGGAGGAAATTCGGGATGTATCTCTATGCCTTTCCAATCTATTGTTAGATCAAATTCTTTTGATAATTCTAGAATTCTTTTAGTTCCCAGGTAGCAAAAGGGGCATATATAGTCGTAATAAACAGTAACATTCATTTCTATTCTATAATATAGCTGAAAACTACAAACTCAAGGTAATTTCTGAAAGAAGGGCCTATGTTAAGATATTTCTTAGTTTGCTAGAAGAATAGATCCTGAATATAGATTCTGAGATTCGCTAATTGCAATCAATGTTTGAAATGTCTGAATCCAGTGAAGACCATAGCAATGCCGTGCTCATCACAAGCGTCAATGATATCCTGGTCTCTTATTGAGCCCCCAGGTTGTACTATAGCAGTAATTCCAGCTTTAGCAGCTTCATCTATTCCGTCTCTAAACGGGAAGAAAGCATCTGACGCGAGAACAGCGCCTTTAGTAGGGAGTTCAGCTTTAATAGTTGCTATTTTTACTGAATCTACTCTACTCATCTGCCCTGCCCCAATACCAACGGTTTGACCCTCACGTGCGAAAACGATTGCATTTGATTTAACGTGTTTGCATACTTTCCATCCAAATTTAAGAGCGCTAAGTTCCTCATCCGTAGGTTGACGCTTAGTTGGTGCTTTCATATCATCAAAATCTTTATCAACACCAGTGTCACGGTCCTGAATGAGGGCTCCGCCGATTACCTTTTTAAAATCCAGTCCTGCACTAGCAGCAAGTGGAAGGTCAGGTGTTTTCATTACTCTTAGGTTTCCCTTGCTGGACAGCACTTCTAAAGCCTTTTCTGAAAACGAAGGTGCAATTACGACTTCAAGAAACATTGCAGCAAGCTCAGACGCTGTTGCCTCGTCTACTTCTCTATTAAAAGCCACTATACCTCCGAATGAACTTACAGGATCACACGCCTTGGCTTTTAGGAAAGCCTCGACAACACTTTCATCTGTAGCTACACCACAGGGGTTATTATGTTTTACCACTACGCATGCAGTTTCTGTGAAGTCTTTGACAGCTTCAAGAGCGGCATCTGTATCATAAATATTATTAAGTGATAGTTCTTTTCCCTGTAGTTGAATGGAATTTGAAATACAAGGTTCTTCTAACCCTGATTGTACGTAAAAAGACCCTTCCTGATGAGGGTTTTCACCGTAGCGCAGCTTCATTTTTTTATCCATATGGATTGTCAGACTTGGAGGGAATTTTGTTTCTCCTCCGTCCGGATCGATAGCGCCAAGGAAATTAGAAATAGCAGCATCATAGCGTGCGACATACGAGAATGCCTTTACTGCAAGCCTGAAATTTGTCTCGGCTGAAATTGAGCCATTGTTTTTCTTTAGTTCACTTAAAAGATCTTCATAATCATCGGGGTGGGTAACGAGTGTAACGTATTGATAGTTCTTTGCAGCAGCCCTTAGCATAGTTGGTCCACCGATATCAATGTTTTCAATCGCTTCCATTAAATCTACATTGTCTTTTTTAATAACCTCTTCAAACGGATACAGGTTTACAATAATCATATCTATCGGTTCCATACCGTTCTCAGTCATTTGCTGTAAATGAGTGTCATTGTCACGTAGCGCTAAAACGCCGCCATATATCTTAGGGTGCAGAGTTTTCACACGACCATCTAAAATCTCGGGTGATCCTGTATATTCCGAGATATCCATTACCGAAACCCCTGCGTCTCTTAGCTGTTTTGCGGTACCGCCTGTGGATAATATTTCGACATCATATTCCTCTAAACCTTTAGCAAAATCACAGATGCCCTCTTTGTCCGAGACACTAATAATTACACTATTAATCTTATTCATTTACCTGCTCCTTAATGGAAGTGATTATAAAGACAATCGACGCTGTAATTCTTGTGATTTTTATTGGAAATTAGATATCCGTACTCTGAGTAAAAACTATTATTTTAGCGCACGGAGTTGAAATTCCAATAGGTACTATAAAGATTGTGAAAATAGTTCTATATAAGACTTTTGAGAAATCGTTAATAGTTACGTATAATCTTACATATTATATTGATGGGTGTAATTCTTTTGGTCTTATCTCGGGAGAAAATTCTAGGAGTAGCGTTATAATAATCGGGGGATTTTTAGTATGAAAAACCAGAAAGCAATAAATTTTAGAGTTGGCTTATTTGTAATTATAGCTATAGCCATTCTTTCTATAATTATTTTTTTACTAGGCGGGGAACAGAGCTACTTTGAAAAAAGCTATACACTTAAAACTTCATTTAAAAATACCGCCGGGTTAATTAAGGGAGCCGCTGTGAGGCTGTCAGGAGTTCGAATAGGTGCAGTAACGGATCTCGGCTTTGCCGCTGACCCTGTGGGGGACAAAGTTATAAATGTTACTATGCTCATAAGCAAAGGTGGGATGGCTAGGTTAAATCCGGATTCCAAAGCTACAATTAAGACAGAGGGTCTTTTAGGTGATAAGTTCATTGAAATTCTTCCTGGTCAAGAACCCCCGCTTACGGCCCTACCTGAAACTCTAACAATTCAAAGTCAAACCCCTATAGAGTTTGCAAGTATTATAGGTCAATCCGGAGATTTAATTACCAATGTGATAAGCATTTCCGAGAGTTTGGACAAAATAGTCAAGGGTATTGGAGAGGGTAAAAATCTAGAAAATATAAATCAGACAATAGCCTCAGTTAAAGCTAGCTCCGAAGCGCTTCAGAAAAACATGGAAGCAATAGCCACAGGGAATGGAATACTTAATACCATGATCTATGGACCAAAAGATAAATCAGGCGCAAAGATTGACGAAAATGCTCTTATTAAGCTTAATGGTACTGTTGCAAAATTAGATACGCTGCTTAACCAAATTAACGAAGGTGGCGGCCCACTTCATGCGCTCCTTTATGATGAGAAACTAACTGGCGAGGTTGATACAACATTATCTAATTTAAGCCTAACGTCAGTTGAGTTAAAAGAGACGATGGCAAATTTCAATGAAATATCTGAAATGCTAAGAGGCGGAGAAGGAACACTCGGCGCTCTCATTATAGACCCAAGTATCTACGACAACTTAAAAGGCATTCTGGGAGAAGCAGAGAGAAGTAAGTTTGTCCGAGCCGCAGTTAGATATCTGGTTGATCAGGAAAAGGCCGACGGTACCGGGAATCCGACCGCAAACTAGAATTATTTCCTTAATTGCATATTTAAGTAAAAGTATTGGAATGAAACACTTAACAATGTCACAACCGCCTAATAAACCTCTGATAATCAATGTACCAACAATGAAAATTAATCTTAGTCCATTAGCATTTCGTCTTTCCGCTAAGCATTATTACAAATGTAAACAGGATTTTATATGTCCTGATAAGTTCTCTGTAGTACCCTATTTCCTTTTATGTCGTTCAATTGAGCTTTCTATAAAAGCTAGACATCTGAAACAAGTTGGACAAAAAACAGTAAAAGATAATTATGGCCACAATCTTATGAAAGCTTATAACGCTTTAAAACCAAAAGATCGAATACTAAGTAAAACGGAGTTGAAAGTCTTAAAACAGGCTGATTATATATCATAATAAAGGCTTTGAATATTTCATTCCAGAACACGCCATGAGGGGTTATAAGCTTTTCCCAGACTTAAAAGTGCTCGATCAAATAACAAAAAAATTTCTGCAAAAGTTTAGAAACCCTCGAAAACTAGTTCAAGTCTACAATTCGTTCTGATCTAATACAAAACAATTTGAGCGGGTGACAGGATTCGAACCCGCGACCCTAAGCTTGGGAAGCTTATGCTCTAGCCAGCTGAGCTACACCCGCATCTAAAACAAATCTATTGTAAGCCCAAATGAAAGTCAATTTTATCCTGCACCTGGTTAATTTG
>Ga0209633_10001172_pt1 | contig 28039 bp, 22 predicted proteins | sample Cruoilmetagenom1_FD_187290 | JGI IMG/M metagenome (GOLD analysis project Ga0209633, IMG submission 187290) | Oil polluted marine microbial communities from Coal Oil Point, Santa Barbara, California, USA - Sample 1 (SPAdes) (version 2) | ecosystem: Environmental > Aquatic > Marine > Oil seeps ...
ATTAGGAAAAATACCACCAGTAAAATACGCCGAAATTAATTCTAATAGAGCTAGCTCTATTAGAATTAAAAACAATAAATTTGATAATATTAGAAATTTGAACAGTACTAATTAAGGGAAGCTTACAATAAGCTTTTTATTCATTTTTAAAAATATTTGATCTTGATTTTCCGTCAACTTTTTTTACACTCCGAATATTATCTGAAAAGTAAATTCCACTATCTATTTCTTTAATATCTAATTCTAAAATCACCTTCTTCTTTTCTTTTCGTAAATCCGTTTGCTTGTAATCTTTGATTTTAGCAAATTCCTTTTCAGAAATATGGACTTCCATTATAGAATCTGATCCAAAATGCAAGTATGCATTTGGAAGTTTCAACAAACCCAGCTTATGGAGTTTTAAAATATACTGGTTTAACTGGTAAGTATTATTATGAATACTGTCATTATTATCGTAGCTATTAACACTACTGTCTATTTCATGAATAATCCTATCATAATTCTTATCGTCCGCGCCATAAGCACTTGTGAAAATTATTGATCGAAAAGATAAATCAGCACGAATAGTTTTTTTATTTTTTTGGCACGAAGTCAAGATAAAAAATATTAATATAGTATTTCTAATTAGTGATTTCATATTATTATTATTTTATTAATCGCAATTTCCATTATTTAAAGGAGCATTACCACCTTCTGTATTTCGACTCATACCTGCGTCAAGTTCTAACTGTCTTATGTCTTGACCAAAGCTACCAGGATTTAATCCACTTCCACCTGGCCAATCTTCAATAGTTTGTGGAATATCAAAACCTGAAAGTTGAGAAATAACTAAGGCGAAATCAGTACAATTATTATAGCTTAAATGATAATTTGCATTGTAAGACAATGTTTCACTAATTACTGCTCCTAATTCAAAAGGTGATATATTGTTAGTAATACTCACGTCATAAGCATCCCCTTCGTTATCACCAAATACAGATGGGTCTTCTGGATTAAATGGTGAGGCATTGCCTTCAGGGTAAAAACCAAAATGTCTTGTTACATTCCCTTGTGTAATTCCAATAAACGAGTGACCTGCTTTATCACCACCAACTGTAAAAGGTGTATCATCATTTGCTAAAGGTTGGTCTACATAAATTGTAATTTCAGCTCCTGATGACAAATCAAAACATTCTAAAAACTCTTCCATATTTTCTATTGAAATTTCTGGCCCTACAACTACTTCATCCATCATTTCTTCGTCATACTCTATATCTTGATTTTCTATTAAAAAATTTATAAGTCCAATTACAGTCGTTTGAGTAACTTGAGGTGAGTTATTATCTGTATAAAAATTTTGAATACTGTTTCTAATCTCCGAATTATCAGAGTCATTCAAAAAATCTTGTTGTTCTTGTGGCAGAGTACTTATAAATTGGCTAAATAAGAAATCGTCCAAACCTATCTCCTCAGCTTCTGTAGGTTCTTGCCAAGCTTGCGACTGCACCCAATAGTTTGGTGGACAAGTTACTTGTGGGTCACAAGGACCTGAATCTGCTTCAAAAATATAAAGAGGTGGAGAAGGATCTCCGTTGCTATTACCACCATAATTATAACCATTGTTTTGCCCACTATCGTAACCACCAGTACCTCCATTACTTCCACCAGGATCAAAAGAAACAATAGCTGGTACTTCCCAACAAATAGTATAATGATTGCTAGAAATTGTTTGAGGGTAGGATGCCCCATTAGGACAACCATTGCAGTCATTAATATTGTAATGGCCGCATCCACAAGGTAGTGTTTGGCTTACAGTATAGCTTGCGCAAGCTGTATCTGTTAAAACGTCAATTTCATTAATACTTGAGACTATTGGCTGTATGGTAATAACCGAACTTGTTGCAGAGTAAGTAACAATATAACTTATTGTATTGGAATCACTTTCATTAATAAGTAAATTATGTTTAATGTCTGGATTACTGTTATTTACTTTTTGTATTGGTGTAGTATAAATGGTTTGTTGTGAGGTTTGCGAACTTAAAACCTCGTCGCTCGTAAACTCAAACTGATTATCTGTATCACCAGAACCTCCCTTTTGATAAGAAAGTTGGTCGCCTTTTGGTTTTATAATCGTTTTCTCTACGGATTTAAAAGTATTGGTACCCATAAAGTCGCTTAACGACAATCTATTTACAGTATGGTCTGTTGAGACCTCTTCTTGTTGTGAAATAGGGTCTGTTACTGTTTCTTTTTCACATCCAAAAACAGTAATCATTAAAAGTGCAAGTGTAATGCTTTTGATAAGCCTTTGTGTTTTCATAATTTCAAATTTTAATGTTGGTTTTTCTAGTTCGGCAGCCAATGCCTACTAAAGTTTTGTTTTAAATATTTGAAACAATTTTAAAAAGAATAATATGCTTTATCGTGCGGTATATTAAGATAGTTAAAGATTTCGGACACCTTTTCTGTGCTCAGTAGGAGTTTTATCTGTAAATTTTTTAAAAGCTGAGTAAAAACTGGTCTTGGAATTAAACCCAGATTCTAAGCCAATTGCAGTAATCGTATAATTATTATAGCTCTCATCTTTAAGCATTTTTTTTGATTCTTCTATTCTCAGTTTATTTACAAAATCATTAAAATTTAAGTCTGAATTTCTACTTATTAATTGGGAAACATAGCCTTCACTAATGTTCAATGTTGAGGCAACATCTTTTAATTTAAAGTTTGGATTAAGAAATAATTTACCTTTAAGAATTGACTCCTCAATATCTATGAAAGATTTGTCTTTTGATTGAATTGTTTGAACCTTGTATATTGCTTTTGTTTTATGACTCCTTATACCAATACGCTCTTTTAATAGTTTAGATTTATTCAAACCAACATAACCAATCCAATATACAAGTATTGATGTTCCAATCCATAGAGGATAGAAAACAAAAGATTTATTTAAATCATATACTACCACTATAATTATGCCTACTAGCCAACAGAGACAGGTTAATAAACCTGTGTAAACTAAGCTTTTTAGCCATTTTGTTTCAGACTTCACTACGGAAAAGTCAAAACTATCATCTTCTTCATAAGCAACAACCATTTTGTAGCTTAAATAAATTAAAATTACGTTAAAAGCAACTGAGAAAAACTCTATATAAACAAAAATACCTCGACTAAAATGTGATGGTATTTTGTATGAATTATCAATGAAGACTTTATATAAAACTTGGAGAATATGAATTAACAATACAATAAAAAAAGGAGAAACTAATACTATTTTAGTTTGTGTCTTAATTTTTGACATACTAATAAAACGTTTAACATACATGTAAAACATTGGTAAAACCAACCATTGCCATGGTATATAAACATATTCAATACTAGGGTATTTATTAATTAAGCCAGTATCTAAAGCCCAATACTGAAGGTTACTAAGAGAAAGAAAAAGTACAACTAAGGCAAGATATAATGTATTATTTGTTATATTTTTCTTTTGACCTGTAACTGAAATACTAAATATAACACCATGGATAACTCCTGATATAATTATAATATTAAAGATATTGAGGTTAAGTTCGGACATATAGAAAATTAATTGAGAAAGATATAATTTATATCTTAATTACCACTCAAAATATACTTCTTAGGCGTAGTCCCAAATTTCTTTTTAAATGCCGCAATAAAATGACTTCCTGTGCTGTAACCCACTTTTAGTCCAACTTCGTTAACATTGTAATCACCAGATTCTAAAAGTTTACGTGCCACTTCCATTTTATAATCAAACAAAAAGCTAAAAACCGAATCGCCATAAATCTGTTTAAACCCTTCTTTTAATTTTTTAAGGCTTAAATCTATTTCGTCTGCTAACTCTTGCAATGTTGGAGGTTCAGCCATATTTGCAATAATAATATCCTTTGCTTTTTTAAGTTTAGCTACATTAACATCATCAACTAAATAAGGGCATTGCTCAATATCTGCATCTTCACTTCTATTAAAAAACAAACTCAATAGTTCATAAGCTTTGCCTTTAAAATATAAAGATTTAATAGAAGAATTAAGGTTAAAACCAATAAGCTGATTTAAAACCACAGCCATAGAAGGCGCTATTTTTCCATCTTTATAATATTTTTTATCCTTATTATCATCCGTTAAAAATGTTACATAATTAGCATCTTCAGAAAATAAACCATGAAATTTCTTTATTGAAATAACTAAAGACACCAACCAAGAATGTGGATTTAACTCTAAATGAATGGGCAAATCACGTTGTGGATTATAAAGTAACAAGGAGGTTTCCTCATTTATATTCAATGTATAATTACCTTGATTAAATACAAAAGCAGCAGTTCCTTTGGTACAAAAATGAAATTGAATATAGCTACTATCAATCTCGCGTTCAAGAACTTTAATGTTATCACCATCATTTTTAGAAGTCAATACAAAAAAGCCATCTTCAATATAAGTTTCATTAAAAGTACCTTCAGCGATACTTTTAGGTTTTGAATTTTCTGGTTTCATTTCTATCTTATTTAGATTCGTTCTAAACAAAGGCGCAAAAAGCCCTTGATTTCACTACAAAAGTATGACAATTATCATGTTTTAGTAAAAAACAATACTAAAAAACCAGAAACGATACTTTAAGTTCTTCTAGCGTTGTTTTTATTTGAATATCAAAATTACATTTGTAGCGTTACTTTCCAATGTCAGGTAAACGAGCGAACGCAACACATGCCAAATAGAAGCAAATATTTTTACGCCATAGGTCTCAGCTATCAAAAAGCTGATGCTGAAGTGCGTGGTCATTTTAGTTTAAGTGAGTCTGCAAAACAAAATTTGCTGAGTCAAGCAAAACAAAATGGTATTGAAAGTGTTTTAGTGGTTTCTACTTGTAACAGAACAGAACTTTATGGTTTTGCAGAACATCCTTATCAACTCATTCAACTGCTCTGCGATAATACCAAAGGAACAGTTGAAGAATTTCAAAATGTAGCCTACGTTCACAAAAACAAGGAAGCGATTAACCACATGTTTCGTGTTGGTTCTGGATTAGATTCTCAAATTCTTGGCGATTTTGAAATTATTAGTCAACTTAAATTTGGTGCACGAGCATCAAAAAAAGAAGGTTTACTCAATTCATTTACTGAGCGTTTAGTGAATGCCGTAATACAAGCAAGCAAGCGCATTAAAACTGAAACCGAATTATCTTCAGGTGCTACGTCTGTGTCTTTTGCTTCCGTTCAATACATAATGAATACCATTGAAAACATTTCTGAAAAGAATATTTTACTCTTCGGAACAGGTAAAATTGGAAGAAACACCTGCGAAAACTTAGTGAAACATACTAAGAACTCACACATCACATTAATTAATAGAACTAAAAATAAAGCCGAAGAAGTTGCAGGTAAATTTAACCTCATCGTTAAAGATTACGAAAATCTAGAGCAAGAAATTAACACTTCAGATATTGTTATTGTTGCTACAGGAGCTCAAAATCCTACAATTTACAAATCTCTTATTTCTACCAATAAACCTTTATTGATTTTAGATTTATCTATTCCAAAAAATGTTAACGTAGATATTACAGAGCATTCAAATATAACTTTAGTACATTTAGACGATTTGGCAAAAATTACAGATACTACTTTAGAAAAGCGCAAAGCATTTATTCCAGATGCTGAAGCTATTATTTCTGATGTTTTGTCTGAGTTTAATGCGTGGTTAGACACACTTAAGTTTGTGCCTACAATTCAAGCTATTAAGCATAAGTTAACGGATTTTAAAAATTCTGAATTTAATACACAGCGTAAAAAATTAGCCGATTTTAATGAAGATCAGGCAGAATTGATTACGAATAATCTCATTCAGAAAATCACCAATCAATTTGCGCATCATCTTAGAGAAGACAGTAACACATCTGATGAAAGTATAGAACTCATCAAAAAAATATTTCAGTTAGAAACTACCCAGAATGTCTAAAATTATTCGCATTGGCACACGCGACAGCCAGCTCGCTATGTGGCAAGCAAAAACCGTTCAATCTCAACTTGAGCATTTAGGTCATAAAACTGTTTTAGTTCCAATAAAGTCAACAGGAGATATTGTTCTCGATAAGCCTCTGTACGAATTAGGTATTACTGGTATTTTCACAAAGACTTTAGATATTGCAATGCTCAACGAAGACATTGATATCGCAGTGCACTCACTTAAAGATGTACCAACAATTTTACCAAAAGGGATTATTCAAGCTGCAGTTTTAAAGCGTGGAAATATTAATGATACACTTGTTTATAAAACAAACGAAGAGTTTTTATCTGCTAGAGATGCTGTGATTGCAACCGGAAGTTTAAGACGTCGTGCACAATGGTTAAATCGTTATCCTACACATACCATAGTCGGATTGCGTGGTAACGTTAACTCAAGACTCGAAAAGCTTGAAGAAAATGAAGATTGGAATGCAGCTATTTTTGCTGGAGCTGGTTTAGGTCGCTTAGATCTCACACCAGAAAATTCCATTAATCTTCACTGGATGATTCCTGCGCCTGCTCAAGGAGCCATTATGATTACTGCTTTAGAAGCTGACAAAGAAACCAGAGCCATTTGCGCAGAAATTAATGACGAAGTCACTGAAATTTGCACAACAATTGAGCGCGAATTTCTAAATCGTCTCGAAGGTGGTTGTACAGCTCCAATAGGCGCAATCGCTTATATAAATAAAGAAGAAGAATTAAATTTTAAAGGCATTCTGCTTAGTAAAGATGGTACTAAAAAAATAGAAGTTACTAAAGTGGTTCCTCTTGAGAATCGCCATAATGTAGCAGAATTCTGTGCCGATTATATTATTGGTAAAGGTGGAAAAATATTAATAGACGAATTGGGTCGCGGAGATAAAGTCACTAATATATATTCTACTAAAAAATTGACTGACGATCAACAAATGTTGTTTCACAACGATGTCGTTGCAGAAAGCCATAATGCTATAAAAATTAGTTCGAATAGGCTTACAAAAAGTGTAATTCGTAATGAAATTCAAAACGTTATCATTACAAGTAAAAATGCTGTGGAATCATTATTAACTAATTTTTCTGCACCAGAATTGCAATTTAAAAACATCTATTGTGTAGGTCGAAGAACGAAACGTATGGTAGAAAAACGTATTGGTAAAGTTTCACACACTGAAGCAAATGCAAAGAAGCTTGCAGAATATTTAGTTGAATATATTGATGGTACAGAAGTGACTTATTTCTGTAGTGATTTACGATTAGATGATTTGCCAAATATCTTAACTGAAAACAACATCACAGTAAATGAAGTTGAAGCCTACGAAACTAAGTTTGATGCTGAAAAAGTTGAAGGAGATTTAGACGGAGTTATGTTTTATAGTCCTTCTACAGTTGAGAGTTTTTTAAAACAAAACAAAGCCAATGGTATTGCCTTTTGTATTGGTGAGACAACTGCTAAAGTGGCTGCTCAACATTTTAAAGATGTCAGGATTGCTAAAGTCCCAACTGTTGAAAGTGTAATAGAATTAGTAAACGAACATTACGTTTAAAACCTCTCGACTCCGCCCGAGGAGACAAACTTCTGTCTGGTAGTGCGCAGTCGAGACCTATAATATTTTAAGTACAATCAAAAACAGCTAAAGGCCAAGAGCTAATAGCCAACATCTAATCATGATAAAAAACGATTTATTTTTAAGAGCATTAAAAGGAGAAACTGTTGAGCGTCCACCAGTATGGATGATGCGTCAAGCTGGACGTTATTTACCTGAGTTTATGGAAATCAAAGCGAAATACGATTTCTTTACACGTTGCCAAACACCAGAATTAGCAAGTGAAATTACAGTACAGCCTATTCGTCGTTATGGTATGGATGCTGCAATTTTGTTTTGTGATATTTTAGTGATTCCACAAGCTATGAATATTGAGGTACAAATGAAGCCTAACTTTGGACCTTATTTACCAAATCCTATTCGTACTCAAAAAGACGTAGATAATGTTATTGTTCCAGATGTAAAAGATGCTTTAAGTTATGTTTACGAAGCTATAAAAGCAACCAAGGAAAAACTAAATGATGAGATTCCATTAATTGGTTTTGCGGGTTCACCTTGGACTATTTTATGTTATTGTGTACAAGGTCAAGGCTCAAAAAACTTTGATAAGGCTAAGGAATTTTGCTTTACAAATCCGATTGCTGCACATCAGTTATTACAAAAAATTACAGATACAACTATAGCATACTTAAAGGAAAAAGTAAAAGCTGGCGTTAATGCTGTTCAGGTTTTCGATTCTTGGGGAGGAATGCTTTCTCCAGTAGATTATCAAGAATTTTCATGGCAATATATACAACAAATCATCGATGCCTTAAAAGATGAAACTCCTGTAATCGCTTTTGGAAAAGGCTGTTGGTTTGCACTTAATGAGATGTCTAAATCTGGTGCTTCTGCTTTAGGTATAGATTGGACTTGCTCTGCACGAAACGCACGTTACTTAACAGGAGGTAACATCACCTTACAAGGTAATTTTGATCCTACACGTTTATTTTCGCCGCCTTCAGAAATTAAAAAAATGGTGCATCAAATGATAAATGAATTTGGAAAGGATAAATACATCGTTAATTTAGGTCATGGTATTTTGCCCAATATTCCATTAGATAATGCAAAAGCATTTATTGATGCTGTAAAAGAATATAGAAGTCCAAACTAACCTTCCCTGAGGGAAGGAACTCTTACTCAAAACGTTTACTTGTACTGAAATGGTTATGAAAATTCTTAACTTTGAATTAAACCTTATAAGTTAAGTAAGGATCTTGAAATTAAATCCTGCAAGGTTTCAAAAACCTTGTAGGTATAAAAACAGAAGTCTAATTAAATATGGATTCCTGCTTTTGCAGGAACTAGCGATGATAAACAACATATTAAAAGGCATAAAAGCATACACAGGAGCATTCGCTCTTATTTCAAAATTAAAACTTTGGAAATATTTTGCTATTCCTATTGCCATTAGTGTCATAACAGCTGCAATAATTTTTCTGTCCGCTTATGGCTTATCAGATAATATAGGTCGATTTATAGCCAATATTTGGCCTTGGGAATGGGGAAGTGAAACCTTTACTTCTATCTCTACATTTATTGGAGGCATAGTGGTTATTGCTATTGGCTTAATTCTCTATAAACACATTATAATGGCATTTTCAGCGCCATTCATGAGTCCGGTTTCAGAAAAAATTGAAGCGCATTTAACTGGAATAGAAAGACACAATCATAGAAAGACCTCATTTAAAGCACAGTTGTGGAGAGGTATTAGAATTAACATAAGAAACTTAGGTAAAGAATTGCTGTTTACTTTACCTCTACTTTTATTGAAATTTATACCAGTTGTGAATATTTTTTCAACGGTTTTGTTGTTTTTACTTCAAGCCTATTACGCAGGTTTTGGTAATATGGATTATACACTAGAACGTCATTTTAAATATAGAGAAAGTATTAATTTTGTTGGTAAGCATAAAGGCATTGCAATTGGTAACGGTATCGTTTTTATACTCTTTTTATTTATTCCTGTTATAGGTGTTATTCTTGTTTTACCAATGAGTGTAACTGCTTCATCAATAAATACAGTAAATCTCTTAAAACAAGACAACTTACTTCAAAATAAAACAATGGTATAATGGTCGCACAATTTGATGCATTTGAAATCAATCCTATTCATGGTAGAGACGCTTGGAAAATCTGTGATTTATGTGTTGCAAATGCAGACCGATTTAAACGCTATTTCCCTAAAACCTTAGAACAGAATTTAAACCCAACGTTGTCTCAATTATTTGTTGATAAAATGGTAAAACAGTTTGAAAATCGAGAGGTTTTTTTATTCACTTTAAAACATTCTGAAACCAGAGAACTCGCTGCACTTATTTATATCAAAGAACTCGATTGGGATAAAAAACAAGGTGAGTTTGCCTATTGTATTGGTTATACATTTGAAGGACAAGGTTTAACCTCTAAAGCAGTGCAAGTATTGTCAAAGTATGCGTTTACCGATTTAGGATTAGAAACACTTCAAATAATTTCGAATAAAGACAATTTAGGAAGTGTGAAAGTCGCTATCAATAACAATTTTGAATGGCAAAAAACCTTGATAAACGAATTTACTCCAACTGGTGAACGACCTCTAGATATGGAGTTGTATGAATTATATAAATAAGTTTGTAATCCTGCGAGGTTTTCAAAACCTTGTAGGTATCTATCTATAAATTAAAAATGAAATTAGAAATACTAGAAAAAGACAATTACTACCATATATTTAATCGTGGAGTAAATAGTGGACGTATTTTTGAAAATGACAGCAATAAATACTACTTTTTAAAACTTATTGATAAATACTTACCTGAAAAAAATACCATTTTAGCATACTGCTTAATGGATAATCATTTCCATTTACTCGTAGAAGTGAAAACTGAAGGCGAAGTAGCGAATCAAGCTATTTCAAATTTGTTCAATGCTTATGCTAAAGCATTCAATAAACAACAAAATAGAACAGGAAGTTTATTTGAAAAACACTTTAGACGAAAGAAAATTGATAGTGAACATTATCTTAAAAATGTACTTTTATATATACATACCAATCCACAGAATCATCGTGTTCTAAACGACTATAAAAGTTTCAAGTTTTCATCTTTTAGTTCTTATATTGATGCATCTATTTTAAATTCTAAAAAATCAATTATTAAGACTTATTTTGATTCTATTGAGAACTTTATTTTTTGTCATGATAACTATCTTTCGACTAACGATAAAACTAAAGGTATAGACCTACAAGGTTTTGAAAACCTCGCAGGTCAACAAAATATTTCAGGTCAACAAAATGAATTTGACAATACAATGAAAGACAAATTCTTTAAATACATACACGAGTTACAAGATACCATAACTTCTAAATTAGAAAAGGTTGATGGCAAAGCAAAATTCCAAGAAGACATTTGGAAACGACCAGAAGGTGGTGGAGGAAGAACGCGTGTGATTGAAAATGGAACTGTTTTTGAAAAAGGCGGAGTTAACATTTCTGGAGTACATGGCAAGTTGCCAGACAGTATGCAAAAATATTTTGGTGTAGAAGATGCTGATTTTTTTGCCTGCGGATTAAGTTTAGTCTTACATCCTAAAAACCCAATGGTACCAACCGTACACGCAAATTGGCGCTATTTCGAAATGTATGATAAAGAGGGTAACATTGTAGATCAATGGTTTGGTGGTGGACAAGATTTAACTCCATATTATTTATTTGATGAAGATGCTACACATTTTCATCAAACATGCAAAACAGCTTGTGATAAGCATAATCCAGAATTCTACCTTAAATATAAAGCGCGTTGCGATGAATACTTCCATAATGCTCATAGAAATGAAGGTCGTGGTTTAGGTGGTTTGTTCTTTGATTATTGCAAAGTTTCAGACGACATGAGTATGCAGAATTGGTACGACTTTGTAACAGAAGTTGGAGATAGTTTCCTAGATGCCTATGTTCCTATTGTTGAAAAACGAAAAGAATTATCATACACCAAAGACCAACGTAACTGGCAAGAAATTAGACGTGGTCGTTATGTGGAATTCAATTTAGTGCATGATAAAGGTACTTTGTTTGGATTAAAAACTAACGGAAGAATTGAAAGCATTCTAATGAGTTTGCCTCCACATGTGCAATGGGTTTACGATCATCATCCAGAACCTGGAAGTGAAGAAGAACGATTAATTAAAGTATTACAAAAACCTAAAAACTGGATTTAAAATGTGGAGACTATTTAAGCGTGTGTTTTTAATTATTAACATAAAAACACTTGTAATTACAGGCTTAGCCATTGCATCAACAGCCTTTTGCATACATTTTCATATTAAAGCAGATTTCCCACTAACACTTATAGGTACTGCAATCGTTTTTCCTATTGTATTTTCAATTGGTGGAGCCTACAAACGTCGTGAAGTTGCTTTAGACGAATATGGTTCTATTAAAGCGCATGGTCGTGCTTTGTATTTTGCGGTTTCAGACTGGTTAGAAAATCCACCTCAAGAACTTAAAGACGAGTTAAAGAATCACCTCAAAAGCCTTTTAAGTTCTTGTAAACATGTGTTTTCAAATCCTGTAAATGAATTAGAGGAAAACGAAAAGGAGGTTTATCAGAGTTTTAAAGATTTATCTAAATTCATAAAAAGTATGCGTACTCATGGTTTACCATCTGGAGAAGCATCACGTTCAAATCAGTTTTTGAGTAAAATGATGATTTCTTTTGAACGTATTAAACACATCTACCAATACAGAACACCAAGAACACTGAGAACTTATAGTGATATCTTTATTGTGGTTTTACCTATAATTTATGGTCCTCATTTTGCTCATAGTGTAACAAGTTATAACTACGGATTACAATACGCAGTGCCTATAATGTTTAGTGTTATTTTAGTAGCTTTAGATAATATTCAATCGCACTTAGAAAATCCTTTTGACCAACAAGGTGAAGATGATGTTTACATCAACGACGAAAAATATATTAAAAACCTAGATTAATTATGTTTCCAATTAGAAGAAATAGACGTTTAAGAACCAATGAAGCTATTAGAGGTTTAGTAAGAGAAACTATCATTTCTCCTAATGACTTTTTAGTCCCGCTTTTTATAGTTGAAGGAAAAGGCGTTAAAGAAGAAATTGCATCGATGCCCAACTACTATCGCTTCAGTTTAGATATGCTGAAAGACGAAGTGAAAACACTTTGGCGTTTAGGTTTAAAATCCGTTTTACTTTTTGTAAAAGTTGATGACGCATTAAAAGATAATAAAGGAACTGAAGCATTAAACTCAAACGGATTAATGCAACGTGCTATTAAAACGGTTAAAGATGTTTGTCCTAGTATGTTGGTAATGACAGATGTGGCTTTAGATCCTTTTTCGTCTTATGGACATGATGGAATTGTTGAAGGTGGGAAAATAATAAACGACGCTACAGTAGAAGTTTTAGCAGAAATGAGTATTTCTCATGCAGAAGCTGGCGCAAATTTTGTTGCACCAAGCGATATGATGGATGGTCGTATTCTTGGTATTCGTGAGGCTTTAGATCAATCTAATTATATAGATACTGGGATTATGAGCTATTCAGCTAAATATGCCTCTGGTTTTTATGGCCCTTTTAGAGATGCTTTAGATTCTGCTCCTGTAGATATTGTAAATGTGCCAAAAGACAAGAAAACCTATCAAATGGATTTTGCAAATAGAGATGAAGCCATTAGAGAAACTGAAATGGATATTAATGAAGGTGCTGATATTGTGATGGTAAAACCAGGTTTGGCTTATTTAGATATTGTAAGAGATATTAGAAACACTTTTGATGTACCAATTGCAGTGTACCAAGTTTCAGGAGAATATGCGATGCTAAAAGCAGCGGCAGAAAAAGGTTGGTTAGATCATGATGCCGTAATGATGGAACAAATCACTGCGATTAAGCGCGCAGGTGCTGATGTAATTGCTAGTTACTTTGCTAAGGATGTTGTTCGGTTACTTCAATAACAATTTTATAAGTTAATATACCAATTCAATTAAACTAAAGCCTCAATCATAATGAGGCTTTTTGGGTTTCCTTAGGTTAACGCAAGGTTAACCTCCTCTGTTTTCTGTTTTTAATAAAATCTTCTCTCTAGATTTGTACCATCATCAATCATTAAAATCAAAAATCATGAGAACTTTAAACAACAATCAAATCACAGAAAGAGATCAAAGAACTAAAGCGTACAACTGGAATACCAAAAGACGTTTTAGATAAAAAGGTTTCATCAAAGCAGAGTTTGCATCATTCATCAATCAATTACTAAATCAATCAACTTTAAAATTGTAAACTCTGCTTTATTTCATTTCTGAATTAATCTTAACTTACAGTATCGTATGAAGAAGAAAATCAACCTTTTAATAATTGCTTCAATCCTTGGTTTAATAGCACTTTCTATTATTCAAGGTTATCTCATAAACAACACTTACAAATTAAAAAAGGACGCTTTTATTACAGAAACAAGGCGTTCTATTTCTCAAATAGATGATTTCTCACCAGCCTTAGATTCGCTTTCAGATTTATGGCAAGAAAAATTTATTAATAAACTAGTGGATTACAAATTTGGTCTCGTTAAAAAAGGAGATGTTATTAATGGGTTAGAACTTATCATAGACTCTATAAATGAAACTTATAGAAAGGAATATCAAAAAGAATTGATAAAAAACAACATTCCTTATGGAATTAAATTCCATAAAAAAGTAAAGGCAATCATTTTATTAGACTCCATACAAAATGATACCATTTTTGATGTTGAAAAAACACACAAGCGAATTTATTTAGGAGATCCAATACCTAAAGAAAATACATTAGGAGTTAGTACGACGCTTTGGCAAACCGACCACACATCAAATAGAGTGGTCAATGGCGAAAACAAAGAAGTTTTCTTTTATTTAATGTTTCAAACTCAAGATAAAATGGATATTGATGGTTGGGAAAAAATCGTCTTTAAACAAATGTTGGTACTACTACTTTTATCACTTCTAATTTTTTCAGTAGTCATAGGATTGCTCTACTACTCTATTAAAAGTTTAATCACACAAAAGAAAATTGCAGACATTAAAACCGACTTTGTTAATAATATTACGCACGAGCTAAAAACACCTTTAGCGACTTTAACTCTAGCAACCAAAATGCTAAAAAATGATGAGATAAAACAACAACCTCAACGCGTTGAAAATACAGTTAACACCATTGAACGCCAAAATAAAAGACTTCAAAAATTAATTGACCAAGTCTTAAATAATAGCTTAGGTTATAATGAGATTCAGCTAAATAAGGAGTCACTAGATATTAAAAACTACATTAATACCGTTTTAGATGATTTTCAATTAGCTGTTAAATCTAGTGATGTCATCATCAATCGCAATTTTTCAATATCAACTAAAAACATTCAAATTGATAAATTCTATGTAACCACAGCACTATTGAATATTCTCGAAAATGCTGTAAAATATTCAGGTGATGCTATTGTTATTAACTGTAATGTAGAAAGTAGTAGCGCATTAAAAATTTCAATAAAAGATAATGGTATTGGTATTTCTGATAAGGACAAAAAGCAGGTTTTTGAAAAATTCTTCAGGGCAGGAAACAAAGAAATACATAACGTAAAAGGCTTAGGTCTTGGTTTATATTATACCAACCAAATTATAAAAGCACATAACGGAACTATTACTGTTGAAAGCAAAGAAGGCAAAGGCACCACTTTTATTTTAACGATTCCATTTAATTAGTCCTGCGAGGCTTTAAAAACCTTGTAGGTCTCAAAATACCACTACTATGAAACACATCCTACTAGCAGAAGATGATTTAGATTTCGGAAATATTTTAAAACAATATTTAGAAATTTCTGGATATACAATTACCTGGGCAAAAGACGGAAAAGAAGCTTTACAATTATTTAAAAACGGAAGTTTTAATATTTGTGTCTTTGATGTAATGATGCCAAAAATGGATGGCTTTACATTAGCCGAAAAAGTAGTAGATATAAGTCCTGAAATTCCCTTTATTTTCCTCACTGCAAGAAAACTCAAAGAAGATAAAATAAAAGGCCTTAAACTTGGTGCCGACGACTATATTGTAAAACCATTTGAAGCTGATGAACTCGTACTCAGACTCAGTAATATACTTAAAAGAACAGAAAAAGCATCCAATCTATTACAGCAATCTGAAATTATACAAATAGGAAACTACAGCTTTGACACTAAGCGTTTAGAATTGACTTGTAATGACTATAAAAAACAACTCACACAAAAAGAAGGGGAACTTATCCTTTTTCTATTTACACATAAGAATCAACTTTTAAAACGTGAAGACATCTTAAAAGCAGTTTGGGAAAATGATGATTTCTTCTCTGGTAGAAGTATGGATGTTTTTATTAGTAGACTTCGCAAATACTTTAAACTAGATTCTTCAATTTCTATAGAAAGCATTAGAAATGTGGGTTTAGAATTTAAAGTAAGTTAATACAACTTACGCGCTTGGTTAATGCTAGGTTAACGCCTAGCGTTTTCTTTTTTAGACCGATTTTGTCTCCTACATTTGTATCATTCAATCATTAAAAACAAATCATTATGAATTTCAAAAAATCAAAAAACGTAAACAGAAGCATCAGAATTGTAGATGCAAAAAGAACAGTTTGTTTAATGTTAGTTACAGCTTTATTTTCAACATTTAGCACAAATGCACAAACAGTTCCCGATCCACCAAAACCTCCGACAACAAGTTCTAGTTCAAGCTCATCATACTCAATTGAGGTTGATACTGACAACGACAAACACAACAGTTCGGTTTCAATTTCAATATCAGATGATAGCTATAAATTTAGAGCGAGCTATAACAAGTCTAAAAACGAAGGCGTAAAAGCAATGCTATTAGACCAATTAGGAAAAAAGAACCTTACTCAAAATGGCAACACTTATTTATGGGCAAATAGTCAAAGTGGTGATGAAGTCTTTGAATGCAAGCTAACTAAAGGACATCTTAGAATGTATGTAGATACTGAAGTTGCATCTAAAGATTTTATAGAAAAGATCAACAAATTAGGTAATAAGCTTAAGTACTATATTTCTGGTACTGATCCAAAAAAAGAAGAAGTTAGAAATGCGGAACGTGCTAAACGAGAAATTGAAAAAGCAGAAAGAGAATTAGCTAGAGCCAAACGTGAATTAGAGCGTGCTGAGCGTGAAGCAAAACGTGCAGCAAAAAATTAAAGACCTAATCAATCAAAATTAAAGAGCCTTTAGCCGTAATTAGTTAAAGGCTTTTTTTATTCAAATCACTAAGAATCAAAATTGTGTAAGGCGTTTAGCTATTCATTTCGTAACTTCGCAGTAACTAAACTTCAATCAATTAATGGGCTTACTCATTTTTTACGCTGTCATTTCTATCTTTTTTTCATTCTTATGTTCCATTTTAGAAGCTGTGCTTTTAAGTATAACACCAACGTTTCTCAATCTTAAAAAGAAAGAAGGTAAGGCTTACGCTACCGAATTAGAAGAACTAAAAAAAGATGTTGATCGTCCGTTAATTGCAATTCTAACATTAAACACTATTGCGCATACTGTTGGTGCTATTTTGGTTGGTGTGCAAGCTAAATTCGCCTATGCAGAACTTTATGGCAACACAAAACGAACTATTTTAGGATTCGAATTTACTGAAGATATTATGGTTGGTGTGGTTTCTACTGTGATGACTATTCTTATTTTGGTGGCTTCAGAAATTATTCCAAAAACAATTGGTGCAACACATTGGAAAAAATTAGCCAACTTTACAACTAAAGCTCTTAACGTTTTAATATTTCCGTTAAAGTGGACAGGTATTCTATGGCTACTTCAACTCACCACAAAATTAATTGGTGGTAAAGGTCATGGAAGTGTTTTAAGCAGAGAAGGCTTTGTGGCTATGACAGAAATCGCGCACGAAGAAGGTGTTTTTGAAGAAAACGAAAGTAAAGTCATTAAGAACTTACTTAACTTTAAAGAAGTAAGAGCAAAAGATGTAATGACTCCAAGAACCGTTGTAAAAACTGAAAATGAAAGCATGACCATTGAAGCCTTTTTTAATGAAAATTCTAATATTCGTTTTTCTCGAATTCCAGTTTTCACAAATGATGCAGATAATATTACTGGTTTAGTTTTAAAAGCTGAAGTCTTTAAAGAAATGGCATTGGGTAATGGTTCAAAATTATTATCTGAAATTAAACGAAGTATCATTATTGTAGATCGTAATTTACCAATTCCGACTTTGTTTGAACAACTTATTGAAAGCAGAAATCATTTAGCATTAGTAGTAGATGAATACGGTTCTGTAAGTGGTTTAGTAACAATGGAAGATGTAATAGAAACACTTCTTGGACTGGAAATTATGGACGAAAGTGATAATGTTTCAGATTTACAATTACTAGCACGAAAAAGTTGGGAAACTAGAGCAAAACGTTTAGGTATAATTGATAACGATAAGCCTAAAGATTAATGCAAACCTGCTATATTGAAACACCACTTGGACATACCAAAATTGTTGGAGACGAGAATGGTATTACTTCGGTTTCAGTATTAAATACACAAGAAGAATTATCTGAGATTATACCAGAAACACTTTTAGAATGTGTAACACAACTCAAAGCCTATTTTAAAAATGAACGTAAAAATTTCGATTTAAGGCTCAATCCTCAAGGTACTGTTTTTCAGAAAAGAGTATGGAATCAACTCGAAACTATTCCGTATGGAAAAACCATTTCCTACCTAGAACTTTCTAAACAACTTGGTGATGTAAAAGCGATTAGAGCTGCTGCAAGTGCTAATGGTAAAAACCCGCTTTGGATTATTGTACCTTGCCATAGAGTTATTGGAAGTGACGGAAGTTTAACAGGTTATGCTGGTGGATTGTACAGGAAACAATGGTTGCTTAACCATGAAAGTGACTACAAGCAACAGTCGCTGTTTTAACTAGATTTTTACTATATTTATTATTTAAATCCATCTTATGAAATTCCTCAAAAAACTATTCAAATTCATTGTTGCTTTACTTGTGCTCTTAGTTGCTGTATTATACATCACAGACACAGATTATCTCTTAAAAGCAGTAAGAACCATCTACTTAAAAGGTCACACAACTGCGTATCTAGAAGATTATAAAGAATTTGACAATCAAACTATTGAAGCAAGTACTAATCCTCAACCTTGGCCAAACCATGCCAATTATAATAGTGTAAAAGAAACCGAAACACTTAATGAGTTAAATAATTCCTCAGGAACTATAGCTTATGTTATTATTAAAAATGATAGTATTTGGTTTGAAAATTATTATGACGGGTTTAATGAAAATTCAAAATCTAACAGTTTTTCAATGGCAAAAAGTTATGTGTCTGGTTTGATGCAAAAAGCGATTCAAGATGGTTATATAAAAAGTTTAAATCAACCTGTTTGTGATTTTCTGCCTGCGTTTTGTGATGGTAAAGCAGCTAAAATGACGGTTGGCGATTTGAGCAGTATGAGTTCTGGCACCAATTGGGATGAAGCCTATTATTCGCCTTTATCTATTACCACTCGTGCTTATTTTGATGATGATTTAGCCAAAGTAATGAATGGCTTAAAAATGGAAACAGATCATGGAAAAAGTTATAAATACGCAAGTGGAGACACGCAAATGTTAGCCATGGTCATTGAAAAAGCAAGTGGTAAAAAATTATATAATTATTTTGAAGAAAGTTTTTGGAAACCTCTTGGTGCAGAAAACGAAACCATTTGGCAAGTAGATAGTGAAGACCATGATTTAGTAAAAGCATATTGTTGTATTGCAAGTAATGCTAAAGATTTTGCGCGCTATGGTAAACTATTCAAAAATCATGGTAAATGGAATGGTAAGCAAATCTTAGATTCTGCATTTGTAGCAAAATCTGTAAAACCACGTTTTAATGATGGACAAATGTATGGCTATGGTTGGTGGCTTGCCAATCACAAAAACAAAGACATTTTTTATATGCGTGGACATTTAGGGCAGTTGGTTATTGTGATTCCTGAAGATAATTTAATTGTGGTACGTCTTGGGCATACCATTGCAAAAGTAATTGGTAATGCACATTCATCAGATTTTTATACCTTTATTGATGAAGCTTATGAAATGATAGGTAAGTAAAACCATATTTCAAACCTATCAGGTTTAGTACTAAATTTTAAAAAGATTTCTGCTTTCGTAGAAAATATTATGATTAGTAAACTCAATCTAGAAAACATATTATTCTTAGATATTGAAACGGTTCCTGAAACGGAAAATTTCTCTGATTTAGATACAACCAAACAAGAGCTTTGGGATGCTAAATCACGTTATCAACGTAAGGAAGAATTTTCGGCAGAAGCGTTTTATGATCGTGCAGGAATCTGGGCTGAGTTTGGAAAAATCATTTGCATTTCCGTTGGGTATTTTAAAATGGAAGGAGAATCAAGAACTTTTAGAGTCACATCCTTTTATGGAGATGAAATCAAGATTTTAAAGGACTTTAAAAACCTCTTAATTTCACATTTTAGTGGTAATAAACATTTGCTTTGTGCGCATAACGGAAAGGAATTCGACTTTCCGTATATCGCAAGACGTATGATTATCCATAATATAGAATTACCGTACAAGCTGAATCTCTTCGGTAAAAAACCTTGGGAAGTGCCACATTTAGATACTTTAGAACTCTGGAAATTTGGCGACTATAAAACCTATACCTCACTAAAACTATTGACTAACGTTTTAGGCATTCCATCTCCAAAAGATGATATTGATGGTAGCGAAGTTTACAGAGTATATTATAAAGAGAAAGAAATAGATCGCATTATTGTATATTGTGAAAAAGACACCATTGCTGTCGCTCAGATTTTCTTAAGATTACGTGGAGATGAATTACTTCACGATAATGAAATAAAGCATATCTAATTGATTTTACCTAGAACAAAAAAGTCTAAACATTACATCTAGACTTTTTCAATTTTGTTGAATAATTACTCTATTTAATAATAGTTTTTCTACTTATACTACCTGATGTACTTTGCAAAGTAATGATATATACTCCAGAGCTTAAAGTATTCGCATCAATAGCTTGATAGTTTTTATCCTCATCAAGCGATTGAGATAACACTTCTCTTCCTTGTATATCATATAGCATTGCTTTTGTAGTATTTAAAAGTGTTCCTTCTATAATAATTTGTTTAGAGTTTGCTTCAGCATATACTAATATTGAGTTTAAGACATTGTCTTGAATACCTAAAGACGTTGTTTCTAACCTTAAATAGAATCGTCCTATTCCAGAAAGATTACTATCTGCATTGAAACTATAAGTATTAGAATTTAATAGCGTAAACGTATTTGTAAGGTTATCTTCCAAATAGACCTCAACATCACTTGGTAATGTAGTATTTGAAATACTCACTGTAATTTGTTCGCCTTGTGCTGCATTTAAACCTAGAGGAATAACAACATTATTATTCAAATCATTATAGCTCACTGACTGAATAGACATATCTAAACCTGCACTATTCTCAACTAAATGCGAATAAATAGCATAGTCTGGAGCTATGCCATTAAAAGCACTAGCATCAAACCCAAGATCCAACCCTGTTGATGCCAAATCAGTAAAATAGAAATCCGTACTATAACTGTTTAAATTACTGTTCATTTCCAATTGTAAATAAGCAATATCATCACTATATACATCTCTGTCATCAATAAAATCATCATCTAGAAGTGGAACACCAGAAGCAATGGTTCTAAAACTCGGATTAAAAACCATGGTTCCTCCTCCTGATTTTGAAGATACCAAAAAGCCTTGTCCTGGTGTAATAATGGAATTAGGATTTGCTATTGCATAAGCCATGTTCCAAATTTTCCACCCATTTGAAGTATCTCCATCATAACCATAAATAGCAATACTTGAGGATAAAAATTCGCTCATATTAGTTGATAGAAAATCTGACAATTTTATGTAGGATGGATAAGGGTTTCCTATTAAATTCCATTCTTGATAGGTTGATCCAGAATTAAAAACACCTATATTAATAGCTCCAGTATTCACTGTGCCTTTAAATTCAAATGTACTATCATCAGTAGAGGCTGCCCTATAACCAGCTCCAGGATTGAGAACTATAGAGGCTTCGGAAGGTACGTTTGTATCATAAGTTAAATACGACCCTGTTGCTTTATCAAATGGGCCAAAAAGTTTTTCGGTTGTCGTATTCGGGTTTGAAAATATATTAGCATTAGCAGTTGCAAAAACTCCAAACGTTTGTCCTGTTACTGGTGCAGAAATTAAATCATTCCCCCCAGAACTTGCATTCACGTTAACATGTCGTTTATAAACCACATCTCCTGTAACTGTGCCATTGACAATTAAGCTAGAATATTGTGTAGAGGTTGAGTTTAATATGACATCTCCATTATTAATAAGGTTACCATCTAATTCAATTGATTCTCCTCCCAATACATCTATAATTGCCGCATTATTAACGGTTAAATTATTTAAAGCTATATTAGAATCTATTGTATATGTACCATCTAAAATAAGTGCATTATTTGGTGTAGTGGTATCAGATGGTGCATTTGGAATCCATCCATTATTTGTAAATAATAAGCCATTGTAGGTTACATTAACCATATAATCTTCTACTTCACCATCAAAATTATTTAGACAAGATGTTGGATCTGCATTGTACTGCGCAGAAACTCTCATTCGTGTATTGCCAAAATTCATACTTTCGGGAATGGTAATAGTTAAGGTAGGTAAAGCACCATCTGCTACATTCTGTATATCTCCTAAATCATATGCCTCACCAAGATCATCAAAATCACCATTTTGATTCCAATCGATCCATACAAAAGCATGAACTACAAAATCCCCATCTGTATCTATATGAATAGTGAGATCTACATCAGTCCCTTGCATAGCATCTGTACTTATGTTTGTAAAATCTTCATATCCAACATCTTTTGGAGAACCATCTACATTATCTATTGTTCCAAAGATTACACGAGTGATTCCAGTTTCAAAAGAGGTATTTCCACTAGAACCACAATATTCAGTCACATTTACAGTTCTAGTGACTTCAACAGCAGCATTACCAGCCATATCGCTAACATTATAAGTTACAACATAAGTTCCTACTTGATTCGTATCAACAGTGTCTCCTCCAACTACAATACTTGAGGTTAGGTCCCCATCTACGTTATCAGTTGCGGTTGCACCTAATTCAGTATATGTATCGCCTAAACTTAAGTTAATTATTGCGGCTCCATTTAAAGTAATAACTGGAATTATAGCATCTGCGATTGGATCTCCAATTCCAATCTGATCAATTGCAATATCACTAGCAAAACCGCCTCCAGTTGTTCCAATAAACCTTAGTTTAATATTTTGATTCAAGTATGCTACTAAATCAATATTTTTAAAAATCCATACATCTCCTTGGTCTCCAGACAAAGAGAACATATTTACCCAAGAAGTTCCATCATCGTTAGATATATCAACAGCAATAGAACCTGTATCGTCTCCATACATGTGATAATAAAATGATAGTGTTGCTTCTGTAATACCGTCTAAATCAAAACAAGGGCTCTCAAAAATAGCCGTTGCATTTTCACCAATTTCTCCAGGAGAGCCGTTTGTAGAAGCTTCAAGAAATAAATAGTTTCCGCCAACTGTAATATCATCTGAAGGCCCAGTGCTTCCTGAAGGTGTTCCACTATCGTCTAAAATCCAATCACCATCATCTCCAGTTACTTGTGTCCAGTCTCCAAGTCCTGCATCAAATGTTTCTAAATAAGGAAAGGTTGTAATTTGTGTTCCTGAACACGGTGGAATTGCTGTAGTAGTAAAAAGTACAGTACTTGAATACGCAGAAGTAGCTCCACCATTACATTTACTTCTTACCTGTGCTTCATAATCTGTTTCAGGATTTAATCCTGTTATATTAGAAGACAATGCAGCAACCGAAATTGTGATCCAAGTTGAATTTCCAACCTCTCTATATCTTAAATCGTAAGCTGCTCCAGTAACTTCATCCCAACTTAATGTAGTTGATATAGCTGCCACATTAGAAGCTTCTAAACCAGTCGGAACATTGGCAACACAAACCACAGGAACTCCAATGGTAAAGTCAGTATCAGAAATATCGAAGAAAATAGTATTAGATCCTCTAACCATAATTCTATTTTGGTTACCTTGATTATTAGGCACTACAATATCATGTGAACCATCATTTGCAACACCTGATGCTAATGAAATAGGATAAGTGTCTCCTCCATCAATGGATAAAAATATATCAACATTAGCTGTGTTTACTCCATTTCCTGTTGTACCAGCAACATCCCAAGTTACCGCTTGTAATGTTCCTGCATTCCACGTTACGTTAGTATTCGGTGCATTTACTACAAAAGGTCCAGCAGTTCCATTTACAGAGACTACCACGTCATCACTATTATTTGTTCCTCCTCCTGCTACGTTGTCTCTAACGGTTAATCTAAAGTTTAAAGTTCTTGCAACATTAGGAACAACTTCCCATTTCCATGATGTTGCACCAGTTTTAATGGTTTCTAATCTTGGAAAATAACGGTTAGTTTCTGTAGTTGGTTCATAAGCTCTAAAAGCTACACCTGTAGTTGCTGTTGCACTAGGAATTGTTGATGACGCGTTATTTTCATCCATCTGTTCCCAACTATAAGTTAATGCATTAGAAGGTGTATCTGCATCTGTTGCAGATCCATCTAAAACAAAAGCTGTTCCTCTTGGAATCGTATAATTTAAACCTGCACTTACTACAGGGACAGCATTACCAGTATTTGTATTGGTTTGGCAAGTTGTACTTTTTATATAATCTGTGACTTGTTCTATAGAAGCTGCATGAAAATTAGGGGTTACATTTTGTTCTACATCTGTATTAGCTCCGGTAATACCAGCATAACTCATAATAGTAGTACCACTTCCTGGCTCCATTTGTACATTTGTCCCTTCATTTCCACCATGAGTCCATGTATGATTAGCACCAAACTGATGACCCATTTCGTGAGCTACATAATCTACATCAAAAAAGTCTCCTATCGGATTTGTAGCAGATGTCCAACCACTACCTTTTTGGTTATTAACACAAACACAACCTATACAACCTGCATTACCATTGTTTTGAAGGTTAGCAACTAAATGACCTATATCATAATTCACTTCTCCAATCTCAGAGGTTAAAGTACTTTGTAGCTCTCCATTATAACTTCCCGTTGTACTATAAGGATCAGAAGTTGTACTTGTGTAAATAACATCATCTGTATTTGCTATCAATACCATAGTGACATTAAAGTCCACCTCAAAAATACCGTTAACTCTAGTCATAGTCGTAACAATAGCAGCCAAAGCTTGTGCTTTTGTACCACCATGAAACTGCGTGTATTCTCCAGTGGCTGACATCGCTAAACGATAGGTTCTTAGTATAGAATCATCCGCGTTTCTTTGTGCATAATTTGTACTCAATGTTTGATTAATTTGTTCCGTTACAGAACATTCAAAATCATCATTTCTATTTATACGATTGCTTCTATTAAATACTATATAGCTGTTTGATCCTTGACTCGCAGGTTCAATAAATGTGTTGTTTCCGTTTGCAGAAAGTAGCATTCCACTAAAACCGTTTGGTGTAATACTAAATCTTATAATTGAAGACGCGTTATCTATTCCTTGTCCTGCATAAGACCGAATTTCTGGAAAACGTGCTTGCAAATCTGGATGCATCACAGAAGCTTCCTTAATAGAAAAGCGTTCTAGTTTTCCTTCGGAATTTGGAAAGGACAAAATAGTGTTAGAGTTTACTGAAAAATTATTTCGTTGAGCAACACCATTTAGGGATTGCTTTAATGCTTCTACATTCAAACTAAAGGTTTGAAATTTTTGAAGGGATTTATGATTTTCTTTTATAGTATTTGAGGCCGTATTTTGTTTTTGCCAGAATATTTTACTTTGAGACCAAGTGATGGTCGATGTCATCAATACGATGAACACTATTATTTTAATTTTCACAACGATGAGGATTTATTGCTTTTTTTTCGAAAATAAGCATTTAAAAAACACCAAGTCTTTACTAATCAAACTTTAATGTCTATGTGTAAAAAAAATGCAGAAAAACGGTAATTCAAAGTAAGACTTTACTTGCATCCTACTTTTATAAGCATTTCTATCTAAATTTGATACACACTTTTTAGACCCAATTTTTAAATTTATGTCACAAAAAGCTAGTAACTGAGTTCGACCTAATATTTGATTCCAGTTTGAATGAATTTTTATTCAATTCGAAACTATAATTTAGAAGGACTAACTAGTTAATTTGAGAAATTATTGCAAGAAACCGACGAAGGAGGTTCACAAACACATTAGTAATATATATATTAGTGAGTAATTGGGAAAAATTCATCAAATCTTTTAGAAACCCTAAGAAAATGTAATCTTATTGTATAAAGTGATTAAAATATCTAGATATTTCATCTAATTTTATACTTCAAATCTCACACCTTCTTAAGGTTCTGGAAATTAAATCTTAGGTCGAACTCAGGTTATTAATTATTTTTAATGGTTATTACTTTCCACCATCAAGTTCGTCTTGCCATTTTAGCAAGTCTGCCCAACGACCTTCATAAGCCATTTTAGCTTGCTCTGACCATGTTCTAGGAGTATGCACTTTAAAACGATCACCACCACTGTCTAAAACACTTTGGCATTTATCTACACTACATTCTGATAATGCCTTCCATGTTTTTACATCATGGTTATGAAATAATTCTTGAATTTTTGGACCAATGCCTTCTACAACCGTTAAATCGTTCTCTTTTATCTTCTTGCTAAAAACTGCTTTTGCAGCATCTGCATTAAACGCAATTAAAGCAGCAGCAGGTGCAGCAAAAGAAGCTACAGTATTAGTACTAGCAGTTTTTGCGAGTTTTAAATCAGATTCTAATTGTAATCTTCCTTTTTTACAGGCTTCTAAATCTGCTTCAAGTCTAGCAATTCTGTCATTGCAATCGTCTTGGTTACTTCCTCCTAGAAGTTTTCCTAGTAAATAGCCTAACAGTGCACAAATTGCACCTACAAGTAATGGGATTAATATACACCAATTCATAATTTTATAATGTTTTAAGTTAGTTAATTGTAATTACGGTACGTCTGTTTTCAGTTCTACCTTCTTCTGTATTGTTATTTGCAATAGGTTCTGTTTGACCTTTTGAAGTTGCATCAATGTTGCTACTTAAAATTCCATTTCTTACTAAATAATCTTTCGCAAAATCTGCTCTACCTTGTCCTAAAGTCATGTTCTTTGCTGCAATACCAGTATTATCTGTATGCCCAACCACTTGTACTTTAACTCCAAGTTTATCAACACAACGGGAGATATCTGCAATTTTTTGACGTTGTTCTGCAGTTAAATTAATTTGTGCTTGTCCTGTATTAAAATGTAATACTAATGGTGCTTTTCTAATAGCTTCGCAAGCAGCTTCTAAAGCGTCATCTTTAGCTCCTTCTTTGGAAGTTAAAATTCCAAATTGCAATGGGCCAAATAAGGTGTTTGCATCATCAGGATTAATATCATCATTAAGTTGTCCTCTAGTATTAATTTGCCTAGAAGAAATACCTTGAGATACCAAATAATTTTTTACAGTATTTGCTCTTGCTAAACCTAAATTTGGAAAAGCAGAATTATTAATTTCATCGCTTCGATAATAACCAGTAACGTCAACTGTTTTTAAAGGATTTGCTAAAAGATAATCTTTCAATTTAGAGACACCAGATGTAACGTCTGCTGAAAGCGGTTCTAGAATTGAAAAGTTGGATGTTTTAAAATTAAAGTTGTCATTAATTTTAATGTTGAAGTCTCCATTGGCATCAGAAATGTTAAATGCATTTCTTGTTGCTGAAATAACTTCAGGTTCTGCTACAATATTGGTTTCAGGTTCTGCCTCACTACTTGGATTACAATGACAATCGTCACACAAATAGCAATACAATAACGTACCAATAATGATGGTAAGCAACATACCTAAAAGGTAAGATGTTTTTTTACTCATTAGTTAGTGTTTTTAGTTAATTAACCATCAAGGTATTAAAAATTTAACATCTTTAGCTATTAATCTCAAACACTATTCTTAAAAAAGTTATAATTCCATAAGTATAACTTACCTAACTTAGTATTCCAAGCAGCTATTTTTACTTCACAAAAAAAGCCGCTTCTCTCGAAACGGCTTTAATAATTTTATAGTGAAACACCTCTTAAAGATCAAACTTAATTCCTTGCGCTAAAGGCAACTCATCAGAATAATTCACTGTATTTGTTTGTCTTCTCATATATACTTTCCATGCATCAGATCCAGACTCACGTCCTCCTCCTGTTTCTTTCTCACCACCAAAGGCTCCACCAATTTCAGCACCAGAAGTTCCTATATTTACGTTTGCAATTCCACAATCTGAACCAGCGTATGATAAG
>Ga0209633_10001173_pt1 | contig 28038 bp, 26 predicted proteins | sample Cruoilmetagenom1_FD_187290 | JGI IMG/M metagenome (GOLD analysis project Ga0209633, IMG submission 187290) | Oil polluted marine microbial communities from Coal Oil Point, Santa Barbara, California, USA - Sample 1 (SPAdes) (version 2) | ecosystem: Environmental > Aquatic > Marine > Oil seeps ...
ATTGAGTTTCGAGTTTTTACGACGCCATCATCAGTTGACAATCTCGTAAAAACTATAAATTCCAGATGGCTAAGCAAAAAGCTTCATATGCGAGGCGCGTAAATTTTCTATTATTCCGGCGTACTAAGGTACGTCGTAATGATAGAAAATTTGCAGCAACGAAGTAGATGAAGAGTTTTTACGACGCCATCATCAGTTGATAATGCCAAAAAACACAATCGCTACTATCACAGCGACAAAAAACAGGGCTACTTTTACATTCACATCATTATCTTCATGGTGATCATGATGGGCATCAGTCATAATTTATTCCCCCTTCTAAAAAAATTTACTTGAAGACAACTTCCAGAACCTCCTGCAGTGTCGAAACACCGATCAGTTCAATTTGCGGCTTCCATGTTATTCTTTCCTTATTACCTCTTGGCAGCACAAAACGTGTAAACCCCAACCTCTCGGCCTCTTTTACCCTAACATCGACATGGCCAATAGCCCGAACTTCACCAGCAAGCCCAACCTCTCCACAGACAACCGTGGCGGAAGGTATCGGCTTTTCCATCAGGCTTGATGCCAGGGCGCATATCACGCCGAGGTCAAGGGCAGGTTCATCAATACGTATTCCACCGGCTATATTTAAAAAGATATCATTACCATACATATCAAGGCCAGCTTTTTTTTCCAAAACAGCACAGAGCAGTGAAAGCCGCTGCGGGTCAGCACCAATAGCCGTTCTTCTTGCTGTACCGAGATTAGTAGGACTGACAAGTGCCTGCACCTCCACCAGGATCGGCCGTGTGCCCTCTACGCTGGGCAATACAACAGACCCGGGTTCATCCAGAGGCCGCTCTGCCAAAAAAATTTCTGAGGGATTTTTTACCTCCACCAGCCCTTCTTCCTTCATCTCAAAGACACCGATCTCGTTAGTTGAGCCGAAACGATTTTTTACTGTACGTAAAATTCGGAAAGCATGACTGCGATCCCCTTCAAAATAGAGCACCGTGTCCACCATATGCTCAAGCACCTTGGGGCCTGCAATGGAGCCGTCCTTGGTTACATGTCCTACCAGTACGATCGGAATATCCTCTCTTTTTGCCAGTTCCAAAAGCCTGTAGGCAGATTCCCGCACCTGGGTCACGGAACCGGGGGAGGATGGAATTTCGGCACAGACCAGCGTCTGAATCGAATCGACTGCAAGAAGGCTCGGTTGCATGGCCATGGTCATAGCGATAATCTGTTCCACGCCATTTTCGGTGGCCAGATATTCCTCAGGGTGCATAGCGTTTAGCCGCCTTGCCCTCATCTTGATCTGCCGGGCGGATTCTTCCCCGGAAACATAGAGAACTTTTCTCTTTTCATCCGCCACTGAAGCAAGAAGATGGAGGATAAGTGTCGATTTACCGATCCCCGGTTCACCACCTATAAGAACCACCGATCCCGGAACAATCCCGCCACCCAGAACTCTGTTCAGCTCTTCAATACCGGTACTGATCCTCTCCTCATCCCCATCCGGGGCCATATACAGGGGAACAGGTTCGGTAAAAGAACGGGCAGCTCCTGAAGAAAGAGTTATTTTTTCTTCCTCCAGACTCTCCCACTCCCCGCACTCCGGACAGCGACCGAGCCACTTCACGCTCTGATAGTCGCATTTATGGCATATATAGAGTGGTCTTTTTTTCTTTTTAATTATCGTACTCATGGGTTTCATTGTATAGTAAGCAGTATAAAATGTCACTTATTCTGGCGTTGTAAAAACCTGTTTTTCAAAATGGATTCGTAAAAAACTTCATATCCGAGGCGCATAAATTTTCCATCATTATGGCGTACTAGAGTACGTCATAATGATGGAAAATTTATAGCAACGAAGTAGATGAAGAGTTTTTACGGATCCATCACCCTTTACAGGTTGGCGAAAAGACCTATACTTTGCTACGCATTCCTCTCTTATCGGATATCCGTTCAGATTCATTCGTGCCACTAAATACTATGCAAAAGCAACACCAAACAGCTCCATCCCCCGTCGCACAGTGGGTACCGTTGTCTTCCACACTGATGTTCATGATGCGCCGAAAACGCCTTCTGGGATGGTCTCTCATTCTCTTTGCAGTCACCTTCGCCCTCACCTGGGTCGGCTACCTGTTCACAGTTGACATCATTAACAATCTTACCGGAAACTTCTTCCTTGATGCACCTGGTTCCGATACTATCTGGGGGTGGATAAAACATAAAGGCTGGCTGGTGAGCAGCTGGTTATTTATCTTTGTTTCCAGGATAGTTTCCTTCTACCTGGCCTTTCTTCTGGCCTACAGCATCTCGACCCCTGGCTATGTCTTTCTCAGTACCGCGGCCGAGAAACTGCATGCGGGTGAACATTTTGACCCGGACGCAAGTCTCACTCCACTCGGTGTAGTACGAGATATTTTTGAAGGAATAAAGATTGCTGTTTTTGGCATTGTGGTGACCATCGTCGCTCTTTTTATCAACTTTATTCCCGGTGTAGGACAGGCTGCTGTCTTTTTACTCTACACCTACTACTCAGCCCTGATGTTTATCGATTATCCAGCTTCGCGACGCCGCTGGTCCCTGGGGAAAAAGATAGGATGGCTGCGAAACCATTCCAGTCCAGCCTTCCGGCTAGGAGTTCTGCCGGCGCTGGTCAGTATGGTTCCCCTGTTGAATATTTTTGCTATGGCCCTGCTTTTCCCCATACTGACTATCCACGCCACACTTAACTTTTCTGCCATTGAACTGGCCAAAAAACGATACTATTCTTCATCTTGAGAAGGAGCAAATATGGGCAAAGAAATCGAGAAAAAATTCCTTATTACAAGCGAAGATTGGCGGGAACTGGCCCGGGGAAAACAGTACCGCCAGGGTTACCTCAACAAAGAGAAAGGGCGGACAGTGCGGGTGCGAACCATAAATGACAAAGGATTTCTCACCATCAAAGGTGCTGCCAAAGGAGAGACCAGGCTCGAATTTGAATATGAAATTCCACTGGAAGATGCCAGAGAGCTGCTCCGGGAACTGTGCCATAAACCATTGATTGAAAAAACCAGATATAAAATCCCCTTCGCAGGATTTACCTGGGAAGTTGATGAGTTTGCAGGTGAAAATGAAGGGTTGATTTTTGCGGAAATCGAGCTGAACTACGAGGGTGAGAAATTTTCAACACCCCACTGGATAGGTAAAGAAGTGACCGGCGACCCGAAGTATTATAACGCCAACCTCGTTACCAGCCCATACCGGGACTGGTAACTTTTCCACCGAGTCAATTGCCGGTTTTGTCAGACCATCCCTGTAGCTTTGAAATGGTCATTCACTATACAACTTTAACATGTATTTTTTTTGTAAGGCCTTTGGGGATATGATGACATTTCCCCTTGACCAGAACCATCAATGGATGAGATTCCGGCTCATGGCGATGTAACGCCTTAATTGTATTTCCTTTCTTAATCCAGTGCCGATCAAGTTCAGCGGCAAGTTCGGAGTTGGCAGCGATGGAGCTGATTTTTCCTTTTTCGCCAGGTTTCATGCTGGAAAGTTGCTTCTCTTTTCCATTCACCTCAACAAACACCACATCTCCCGGCAAATCATATTCATACAACTCTTCACCGGCAATAACAAAACCTTCAACATTGACAATGGCGATATGTGCTCCCTGCACTTCAACAAAAAGTGGCCCGGGCCCAGGAACATATTTCTTAACTTCAATAATTGTTCCCACCTTAAGACCTAATGCTAAAAATTTGACCAACGCACCTCGTCCGACTTCCAGTGCAGAAATTGTGCCTAATTCCCCCGGGGCAAGTTCTGTCAGTCTCCGGTTTCCTACAACAATGCTCATAAGAGATTCATAACCCAGGCGAATTTCCTTCCCCCCTGATTGTAATAGGATTTGGGATACATGGCCTGGCTCGATCTCGATTTTAACGCCTTTTTTAATGCCCATCCCAGCCAATAACTTTTTGCCATACCCTCCCATACTTTCATGAAAACCGGTAACCTTTAATCCTCTCTTTCTTTCAGCCATATTAAGTGTTGTCTGCATACTTACACCTCTCTGTTAAATTAACAGTAATCACAACTTGCGGCTTTTTGTGCTTATGTTTGAAACATGTAATGCATAATTCTGAAATGACAAGACTTGATTCTCAAGAAAAACATTGAAACCTACACAAAAATCCCGGCAACATCATGGCAGGTTGAGGAAGTGGCAGTTTATGAATGACCCACGCCATGCCGGGCAAAAAAAAAGAGGGAAATAAATCCCTCTTTTCAACCAATAGACCGCACTTTGCTATTTTACGGTCAATAATTTTTGGTTCTTTTTACATTCTCAAATGCTTCTCCAGATCTTTCATTTTCACGAGTGTTTCTTTCATCTTGGCAAGGCCATACCAAGTCGTGTAATCAGGCATTAAATGAAAAGATGCCTGAAATGTTTTCATTCTAAAGTCCATAAACATTTCATATAACAACTCTTCCAAATGGCTGTCCACCTCGTAGAAGGTCAAGAGATCAGGATATGGAAATGTGGCCTGATTTGTTGTAGGTTCAAGAATCCCATCCTGATAAAGCTTGGCTACCAATTCAATGGCTTCCGCAAAAATTTCGTCAGCAGCTTTAATCATCTGATCAGCATTTTCCATGTTCAGCATGACATAGTTTTCGCTATGGCACTCTTTACATGTACTAATCATTGCCTCCCTTTCAACATTAAACGCTTCTTCAGTTAATCTTGCCATATCTGCAGCTTTGACTACATCCAGTCTGGCGGTTGGTTTACCATCTTTATCTAAAACACCTAATGCTTTCAGAATGCTGACTCGGTAACCCATCCATTCGGCATCTTTTTCAGGCAGCCTGACTGCAAGGAATCCCCATGCAGTCATCACCTTATGATTGCCCTGTGCCATATGGCAGTCCTGACATGTCGGTCCTCTGTGAGCTTCTCTGTCGGTCATGTATGCAGAACCATGTTTTGAACGGGTCCACATTTCCCATTGCGCATGATCAAATCCTGTGTGGCACTGCATGCATGCTTCAGGCTCCAGGGCTTCAGCTTTGGAGAAGGCATGTCTGGTGTGGCAGTTCTGACAGTCCATACCATATTTGTAATGGGCTCTGAATTCACCCGCCAGTCCCTTATTCTTTGTTTCTTCATCTACAATACCCATATTATGACAACCATTGCAGCCTTTCTGGCCTGCAATAAATGCCGTTGGTTGTTTATGGGCAAATCCAGGAAATGCTGTAATAGGGAGAAGGCCTTTGGCATGTTTTCCACTTAAATACTGGTCGGCCTGTTCATCATGGCATTCTTTACAGGTGGCTATTGTCGGTAATTTGGCTTTATCCGCATCCTCTGCACTCATATGGTCTTCACCATGGCAGACATCACAAGTTAAGGTTTCCGACATAGCCCCTCTGTTGAAGTCTTTCACAATCCCCGGTGTTAGTTTCAGGTGACATTCCTCACATTTTGAGGTGACAGCTTGCACGGGTAGAGCAAACATAAGCACTGCGAGTGAAAACACTGCAAATCCAAGATACTTCATAGCTACCTCCCGGGAAAAGTAATATTTATACTGATGATGGCGTCGTAAAAAATCCGATCTCCTTCGTTGCAGGTTTTTCTCAGAACCTCAACATACCATATGTATTGTTGAGGGCCTGAGAAAAACACTACGTCCCGGAGTCTACGCTTACCTGTATATCGAGTGACCTTTTTACGAGTTTATACTGATGGATTATGGAAAAAAATACCCTCCAAATGAGCATATGTCAATATAAATTAGCGAACTGATGGATCAGAGAACTGAGGTCAAACTAGAATTGGCATTTTCTCAATCTCCACTTGAACCTGAAAGAGACCGACCAGGCCATCAAAAAGAAAACACTGCAACCATACAGGCAGAGAAAGTATCATTGCCTGGCTGGCCAGCATGCTACCGACTTTGTCAAATCCAGCAGCAAGGAGTTCCTGCAGCGGAGCACCTATACTGTATGCAGGAATGATGGCACATCTAGCGGGTTGCTATAAATGCCTGGACAGCATTATCGGCAGTTCCTGTATCGATGACATATCTAATATGGTTGTCATTTAAGGCCTGTTTCATTTTATCACCAATATCCTCAGCAATTATAAGGGTTACTCCTTTGGCAACCAGCAAAGTAATAACAGTGCGGCTAATTCCTCCTTGCTGATCCTTAGCCGGATTTTCCATAGCCTCTATAAAATGACCGTTGGCATCGAAAAAGAGAAAAATCGGCGCCCTGCCGGTTTCTTTGCTGATATCCGCATCTTTTGACTTAGCCGTTGCGGGTACTGCAATTTTCATTGTGTCAGCATAAACCCCCGGGGATAATGCAAAAAGCAAAAGTAAAATCAGGCTGAAATGAATTCTTTGTTTGTTTTTGGTTTTCATAAATCCTCCATAATATTTACAGTGATGAATTAGAATCTGAAAACTCAAAACACAATCCCTCATTCCAATTTAACTTTTAAGCCCCTCTTCCTTCTCCGGAATTGAACCTACAGCGGCAAATTTCCGCTCTTGGAGAGACAAAAGAATATCTGCCTCCTCTACAATTGCCTCCATCCTGCCAGTCTCTGCCGCGGGATCAGTAATATATTCATCATAGAACTGTGGGTGAAAATAAACTTTCATTACGCAGGAATCCTCCTTGTTATCTCATACCATCACCTTAAATCCTGGCCCTTTGATATGGTTCGGGCCACCCTATTTCTTCTCCAAGGGTTTTAGCAGCATGAAGCGGCCAGTATGGATTGCGAAGGAATTCACGCCCTAAAGCAATGAGATCTGCACTTCCGTTTCTTAGAGTTCCTTCCGCTAATTCGGGTGATTCGAGCATCCCCACCGCCATGACCGGCAGTTTCAATTGTGCCTTGATCGTTTCCGCAAAGGAAACCTGGTATCCGGGATACATCTTGATCACAGCGTTTTCCATCACACCACCGGAACTGACATGAACCAGGTCGATCAAATGTTTGATCGGGCCAAGCAATCGGCAAATCTCTTCGGGGTGGTTCCCGCCTTCCACGTAATCTTCAGCAGAAACTCGCAAAAAAACCGGCATCTTTTCCGGAGTATACCTCACCACTTCTTCCAAGACTTCCTTTAGAAACAGTGACCGGTCTTCTCCATATGCATCCGTTCTCTTGTTGGTCAGGGGAGATAAAAACTGATTGATCAGATAGCCATGGGCAGCATGGATTTCAATAAAATCAACGCCTGCCTCAACTGCCCGTCGAACCGAATTTCCAAATGCCGAGACAACAACCCTGATTTCAGATTCTGATAATTCCAGGGGAACAGGAGATTGATCATTAAAAGGAATTGCGCCTGGTGCCACTATTGCCTCATCCAGGATGGTTGCTTTCCGTCCGGCATGAGCGATTTGAATCCCTATTTTACATTGATGGGCTTTGACCTGTTGTATCAATTCGGAAAATGGCTTAATTGCGGTATCATTCCAGAGCCCCAGGTCTCTGTCGGAAATCCGGCCTCGAGGCTCAACTGCAGTAGCCTCCGTAATGATCAACCCTACCTGACCAACCGCCCTGGAAACATAATGCACCCGGTGCCAGTCCTGCAATAATCCATCATTCTTCGCAGAGTACTGGCACATTGGAGCCATGGCCACCCGGTTTTTAAATGTCACTCCCTTAATCGTATATGGCTCAAACAATCGTGTTTTCATCATAATCTCCTTATGATACAATGACTAGTAACTATTCTGTTACAGTTCAGAGTTCGGGGTAATCTCTAGCACTACCTGAATAGTCATGAATAATCAAGAATAACCCTAAACTGCAGTTTCTGATAATATATGTTTGATAAAACTAATAACTCCCTGTTTTTTAGTGGTTGGACAAGGTTGATTTTTGCGTATCTCATTTCATTTCTCTTAAGTTTCGCGGTAGGAATTTTCTTTATTAAAGTCCTCAAAACTGCCCCGGAAACACTCTTTGAGATCTCCACAAAACGTCTTTCCTATGCATTTCCAATTTTTCAAACCGGTGCAGAGTTGGGGGTTGATGAAGGAATCCTGATATTTATCTGGAACAGTATGGGTGCTTTAATTACGATTTCATTCCTTTATACTGCATCTCTTTTTAACCCCCACAACATTTCACTGTTTCCGCAAAGTATACGAAAAACATTCTGTGGTAAAAATAGAATGAAGCTTTTCTGTTTTCTGCCGGGATGTCAAAAAATAGAAGAAGAGTCGCTTCGCAGAGTATATGTATGGCTGATGGTACCCTTGCTGGGGATGATTTTACTTGGTACGGAAAGCGGCCTGACTGTCTCGACCTCCAGTTACATTTTCGGCTCATATTTTATTGGCTTTGTCTCCCTGATTCCACACGGAATAATTGAAATTCCAACCATAGCGCTGGCGGGAGCTGTAACCTTTTCCGCACACCTGTTAATCAAGGAAAAGGCCAGAGAAAATATGACAGCTGAAATTTTTGAAGATGTGGAACGTTATAAAAACAAAATACCTTTACAGAAAATTATTCTGCTTGTCATATTCTGCCTGTTCTTTGCCGGACTGGTCGAAGGTCACCTGACACAGAAATTATTTGACGCCCTGCTGTGACTCATCACTCCCCTTCCCTTACCCCAATCTCGTTTTGTTCAGATAAAAATGTATTAGCTTGTGCAGCTCCATGACAACCAGTACAGACAAGGCCAGCCCTAACAGTAACAACCAGTTTTTGAGCGAAACAGGGTGTGCGCCGAGTACATTTCCCAACCAGGGGGTATACATGGCGCCAATATGTATCAACTGGGCAATTGCAGTACCGAAGAGAAGCACATAATTTCTCAGTGGATTATGACGAAATAGTGAAAGTGTCTCCGACCGGCTGTTAAATACATGCACATTCTCAAAGAGTACCATCAACAGCAGGGTGCCGTTTCTTGCCTCATCAATGGTATAGCCATGATCGAGCAACCACTTGAACAGTGAAAAGGCGACAATGCCTATAACCAGTGCAGAGAGAATCACACGTTCGATCATCAGGCGGTTAAAGATTCCTTCCTGGGGTGGCCTTGGTTTTTGGTGCAGCTCTCCCCCTTCACCTGGTTCAAATGCCAGGGCAATATCCTGTATGCCGTTGGTGACCAGATTGAGCCATAGCAACTGTACCGCCATCAGAGGAAGCGGCATACCTGTGGCAAGTGAAAGGGTAAATAACACCAGCTCGGCTGCGCCGGTGGAGATCAATAAAAAGATAACTTTCCTGACATTCGCGTAGGCGATCCGTCCTTCTTCAACACCGGCGACAATGGAGTCAAAATTATCATCCGTTATGATAATCTCAGCTGCTTCCCGGGCTACGTCTGTGCCGCTTTTTCCCATTGCGACTCCGACCTGTGCTGCACGAATGGCGGGGGCGTCATTGGCTCCATCACCGGAAACAGCTACAAAATGACCGTTTCGTTGTAAGGATTGTACAATGTCCAGCTTCTGCTGCGGTTCCACCCGCGCAAAAACACGGGCCTGACGGGTTAGCCGGTCCATTTCCATCAGCCCCTTCCCATCGGCCATCGCCTGTTTCAGGGCAGACCCGGTGATGACTTGGTCAGGTGACTCGACCAGCTCAAGCTCACAGCCAATTGCATATGCCGTTGACGGATGATCCCCGGTGATCATGGCCACTTTGATTCCGGCATCCCTGCAGCTTTTAACCGCACCTTTTGCTTCAATGCGGAGAGGGTCAATGAGACCGAGCAAGCCAATAAATTTTAAGTTTGTCAAATACTGCTCAGTGAAATCTTCCTTTTCCGCAATTTCAACTTCCCCGGACGCCAGTGCGATAACGCGATATCCTTCCGCGGCTAACTTGTCAGCCTGATTCAACAACAGGGAGCGATTAATCTTGACTGTCTCTCCCGCTGATGCCATATAACTGCACATGGGGAGCAGTTTTTCAATGGCCCCCTTGACAAAACCGTATGGTTTGCCGTTGACCATATTCAGACTGGCGCTGAACAGCCGCTCTGATTCGAAAGGTATGATGTTCAGTTCCGGAAAGATGCTCGTACTATCCTCTCTGACAAACCCGGCTTTATGTGCCATAACCAGTAACGCAACATCTACCGCATCTCCATGATGCACCCATTCGTTATTTCGGCGGGCCAGCAATCCTTCATTGGCCAGCACGGCAGCACGGCATATTTCATGCACCAGTGCCTGCTGCTCCATATCAGGTATACCTTCAGAGGTCAGGATAATGCCTTCCACATTTTCACCTGCACCCGTGCCCTCCCAGACATCCAGGCCTGGGAATGCCAGTTGACGAACGGTCAACTGGTTGACTGTCAGGGTGCCGGTTTTATCTGTTGCGATATAGGTGCATGAACCCAATGCTTCCACTGCAACAAGTCTGCGCACAATGACATCACGCCTTGCCATCCGCCGCATACCTATCGCCAGGGCAACTGTCAGGGCCACCGGCAATCCTTCCGGAATAATTGAAACGGAAAGGGCTACGGAGGAAAGAAAAATCTCATATAAAACCATACCGCGGTAAAAGGCCACACAGGCCATCAACAGTACTGCCAGACTGGCAAAGATAGCGATCCGGTGGGTGAATATTTCCATACGAATCTGCAACGGTGCTTTCGCATGTGTTATGCCCAATACAGATTCAGCAATGTGACCGAGCTCGGTATAAAGAGCAGTAGATACAACAACACCCTGCCCGCGCCCGCGGCTGACCATGGTCCCTGCATAGGCCATATTACCCCGATCACCAAGTGCGGTGTCCACCGCCAGAATCACGTCATGGTTTTTCATTACTGCTATTGATTCGCCCGTTAACAATGATTCATCGATCACAAGATCGTGGCAGCTGAGCAATCTGATATCCGCGGGAACGCGGGCGCCGGATTCAAGTGAAATAATATCGCCGGGTACAATTTCGTCAGCATTGACTTCATAGGTTTCACCATCGCGCAGGACATGTACATTTGCAGTGACCAGTTTTTGCAAAGCATCGGCGGATTTTTGTGCAGAATATTCCTGAATAGTACCGATGATGGCGTTAATCAGCAAAACTCCTCCGATGAAAGCTCCATCTGAAAATTCTCTAATGATGATGGAAACCAGAGCTGCAGCAAGTAAAACGTAAATCAAAGGGCTGGCAAACTGATGCAGGAAAACCTGGAATACACCGGGTGGTTTGCTTTCAGGCAGTGCATTACGACCGTATTTTTTCAGTCTGGCAGCAGCCTCCTGCAGGGACAAGCCATGGCTGGGGCTCTGCAGTCCAGCTAGAACATTTTGGCCCGATTCTGCATATGCTGCTGGGTTTTGTGACAGTTGACCGGAATTGAACAGATCATGTTTGTTCATATTCACAAGAAATTTCTGGAACAAGTTTAGAGGCGTTTTTCAAGTTCTACAACCACCTGCCGCATCTTGAGAACAGAGTCAGGATTGAGAGAGATCGAATCGATCCCATTCTCAACCAGAAACTCGGTGATTTCAGGATAATCTGATGGAGCCTGACCACAAATACCGATATACTTTCCCTCTTTTTTGCAGGCATCGATAGCCATTTTAAGCATCCGTTTCACCGCTTCGTTCCGTTCATCAAAAATATGTGCCACCAGGGTGCTGTCACGGTCAACGCCCAGAGTGAGCTGTGTCAGGTCGTTTGAACCGATACTGTAGCCGTCGAATACCTTTAAAAATTCATCGGCAAAGATAACGTTACTGGGGATCTCGCACATCGCATAGATATCCAGATCATTTTTACCCTGGATCAAACCCATCTCATTCATTATAGCGATTACCCTGCGACCCTCGTCCGGCGTCCTCACAAAGGGCAGCATCAGCTTGACGTTGGTCAACCCCATATCGTCACGCACTTTTTTAAGTGCTTCACACTCCCATTTGAAAGCCTCTTTATACGCCTCGGAATAGTAACGGCTGGCGCCACGAAAACCGATCATCGGGTTCTCTTCATCTTTTTCGTAGGCTTCTCCCCCGGGCATATGTTTATACTCATTGGACTTAAAATCACTGGTGCGTACAATCACCGGATTGGGATAGAAGGCTGCCGCAATCATGCCGACCCCTGCAGAGAGTCCATCGATAAAAAAACTCTTTGGATCACTAAATCCCTGCATCAGTTGTTCAATCTGTTCACTGTCTTTAACAAATCGACCTTGATGCATATCGTAAAGCGCCATCGGGTGGGCTTTGATATGGTTGTTGATAATAAACTCCATGCGGGCCAGTCCGACCCCCTGGTTTGGAATCAAAGCAAGAGCCAGAGCCTTTTCAGGATTGCCGACATTCATCAAGAGTTTTGTTTTCGGCTCTTCCAGATCTTTCAGATCGATTGACTCAAGTTTGAAATCGACCCGTCCCTCATAGACATGCCCCTCTTCACCTTCGGCGCAGCATACCGTCACCTCCATACCATCCTGGAGGAGTTCCATTGCATTGGAAGTACCGACAATAGCAGGCACCCCGATCTCCCGTGCCACAATCGCTGCATGGCAGGTACGCCCACCCTTACTGGTCACAACGGCCGACGCTTTTTTCATCAGCGGCTCCCAGTCAGGATCGGTAATATCGGTAACGAGAACTTCACCTGCCTTAAATCGAGACGCCTCGCTCAGATCGCGGATCACTTTCACCACGCCAACACCGATCTTCTCGCCGATTGCCCGGCCGGTCAGCAGCCGGGTGCGTTTTGATGTATCCTCCAGCACTCTATATTTTTCAATACTATCAGTTCTCCTGGAGCCCAGCCTCCTGGAATGCACCGTCTCGGGACGTGCCTGAACAATATAGATCTTACCGTTATCACCATCCATGGCCCATTCTATATCCATCGGCATGCCATAATGTTTCTCGATAGCAAGTGCATGACGCGCCAGTGTTTCGACTTGATCATCACTGAGTGTAAACTGTGCACGCTCATCAGGGGTGGTAGAAACATTAAGTGTTTTGCTCTTTTTATCATAGATCATCTTCATCTCTTTTGAACCGAGCTGACGCTTGATGATCGCAGTTTTGTTCTCTTTGAGTGTCGGCTTGAAAACATAAAATTCATCAGGATTAACCCGACCTCCTACAATATTCTCACCCAGTCCGAAAACACCATTGATCATAATCACATTGTCATTACCGCTCTGCGTATCAAGTGTAAACATCACTCCACTGCATGAGAGATCACTGCGCACCATCTTCTGGATACCGACACAGAGTGCGACCTTGCGATGATCAAACCCCCGGCTGTGACGATAGCTGATGGCACGGTCGGTAAAGAGGGAGGCAAAACATCTCTTTACATGTAAAAGTAGAGAATGTTCACCACGAATATTCAGATAGCTTTCCTGTTGTCCGGCAAAACTGGCATCGGGAAGATCTTCAGCAGTAGCTGAGGAGCGTACGGCAACATCAATTTCTTTCTCGCCGTACTCGTCTGAGAGTTGGGCGTACGCTATGATGATCCCGGCTGCAAGTTCCGGCGGCAGTTCCTCGTCTAAAATCAGCTCTCTAACCGCTTTGCCGCATGACTGGAGCTGGGCGACATCCTCAACATCCAGATCCCCGATAATTGATTCAATACGTTTGGAAAGATTATTTTGAGAGAGCAGCAGTCCATACGCATCACGGGTGGTCGAAAAGCCATGGGGAACACTAACCCCCAGGTGGGCCAAATGTTGATACATCTCGCCAAGGCTTGCATTTTTTCCGCCGACCAGCCCGACATCATCACTGTCAACCGTTGCAAAAAACCTGATATATTCCATAGGGTCCTCCTTCATTGTTTCTCCCTTAATAATATCATGAATCCGGCCCCTTTCCAAACCTTACCCACCCCCGGCATCACCAAAAAACATTTCTCCTGTTTGTCCGATGTTCTTCCCCTGCCGGCAGTAATAAAGCATTAAATTTAATATGGACATTTGCAGGATATTTGATAGGATTGCTGAAAAAATAGCGCCAGGAGGCACTATGACAATTTCCAGAAGAACCTTGCTCAAAGTGATCGGAGCAGCCGGGCTGGTCACACTGGCACCGGCAGTAAGGAGTGAAGCAAAAATCGGCCCGGACTCCTTTGCTACCCTTATCGATCTCAGTAAATGTGATGGCTGCGAGGGAAAAGAGACTCCACTTTGTGTCTCTGCCTGCAGAACAGGGAAAAAGGATCTGTTTCCCAAAGTGGATAAAGATCAGCTGCTCAATTACTGGCCTCAGAAAAAATACGAGGACTGGTCGGACAAGCAGCATTTGATCGACCGTTTCACTCCCTATAACTGGCTCTTTATCCAGCAGGTAGAGGTTGACGGAAAGAAAATTTCTATTCCGAGACGGTGCATGCATTGCGACAATCCGCCCTGCGCCAAACTCTGCCCTTTTGGTGTCAAACATAAAACAGCAGAGGGGCCTGTATATATTGATCACAGCCTCTGTTTCGGCGGCGCTAAGTGTCGCGCTGTCTGTCCCTGGCATGTCCCACAGAGGCAGGCAGGAGTGGGTATCTACACCCTCTGGCAAAAATATTTACCGGTTGCCGGTGGTGGTGTCATGTATAAATGTGACCTTTGCAGGGATCTGCTCGCCGAAGGAAAAACACCCTACTGCATGGTTTCATGCCCGCAGAAGGCAATGACAATCGGCCGACGTGAGGACATTTTAAACCAGGCCGCACAGTTAAAAGAAGATAGGCATGGCCATCTTTATGGCATGGATGAAAATGGCGGCACCTCTACAATCTACTTTTCACCGATAGCTTTTGACAAAATAGATAAGGCCTTATCCACCAACCATAACCCGAAGGAAAAAAGCAAACCTGTTCCCCTTCACAATGCGGAAAACATTCTCGAGAAACAGAACCTGTGGACACAGCTCAGTCTTGTAGCCCCCATTATCGGTGTGGCTGCCGCCCTCGGTCTTACCAGGGGTGAAACCGCAGAAACGGAGGATAAATAATGGCAACACGCATCCGCCACTCGCTTACTGTTCGCATCACCCACTGGGTCGTCGCACTCAGCGGCATCCTGTTGCTCTTCTCAGGTTTTGGTCAACTCCCTCTGTATAAGCGCTATAACCTTATAAAGGTGCCGGGGTTCGCCTGGTCAAGCAACTATGAAATCACCCTGGTGATTCACTATCTGACGGCCGCCGTTTTCACCGCCGCCGTCTGTTTCCACCTTGTCTATCACTACCGCAGGTGCGAATTCAGTATCCTGCCCAGGCGAGGGGATATCGGTAACTCCATAAAGGGATTTAAGGCCATGTTTGGGCTTGGAGAGGAGCCTTACCATGAGAAGTTCCAGGCCAAGCAGAGAGTTATCTACACCATCATCGGAACCACATCCCTGCTGCTTATTGTCACAGGATTAATCAAGTCCTACAAGAATCTCGGCGCCATTGTCCTTGACCCGATATTTCTGCAGTGGGTGGCCATCACCCACACTGTAACCGGCGGGATCTTTATGATGCTGTTTCTGGCCCATGTTGCCGCCCTGCTGTTAAAGAACCACAGGCCGATGATTCCATCCATGATTACAGGAAGAATTGACAGGGGGTATGCAGAGAAACACCATCCGGGATGGTAAGAGAAAAGTAAATGTTCAGGAGCACCTCATCTTCATCCATTTTGGCCTTCTCGAATAGGCAAACTATGCTTCGAAGTCCCAAATGAACAAATATGAAGCACTCCAGAACATTTACCTCCAGGTAGACTAACCCACTTTAGGACCTTATTCCTAAAACCCTGTCATAAAAAACAAAAAACTTAGAAGTGTCTTTTGAAGTTATGTGGTCACATATACTTTCAAGGTACTTATCCCGTTCATCGGGGTTAGGATAGTAACAAAAAAAGCTGATACCCTCAGCGGGATATCAGCTTTTTAACAATGCAACATTAATAATTTTCGTCCTCTTACTCCCCTTCTCCTGCCAGGGTAAGGCCAAGATCAAACGCCCTCTTGTTCATCTCCAGAAAACTTTTCGGTACCTTGTCACCGATAGCCTTCATTACAGATTGCGGCCGCAGCAGTTCGGTGCTGCCGATCAAGGCACCGAGTACACAGATATTAAAAACAATTGGTTTGCCTATTTCTTTCATTACAGTCTCGTACATGGGCAACTCTGTCTGCCTTGCATCTACCTTTTTAGTTGTTTCAACAAAACGGCTGTCAGTGATCAACGTTCCACCTGGTCTGATAATAGCAGAATAGAGGTTATACGCTTCCTGGGTCAAACAGACCAGAATATTTGGCTGAACAACGCCGGGATAATTAATAGGTTCATCAGAGAGAATAATATCACTCCGGGTGGCACCCCCTCTTGCCGCAGCGCCGTAGCTCTGAGACTGAGCGGCTTCCATACCCTCGTACATAACTGCAGCCTCCGCCAGAATAATAGCAGCTGTAATTACCCCCTGACCGCCTGATCCTGAGAATACAAGTCGAATATGCTTCATGACGTTTTCTCCTTCATTGCAAAGGCAATTACCTTCTCATACTCTGCACAATATTCCGGTTTATCCGTATCAACAAAGATACCTCGCGGGGTCAGGACCGGATTTTTTTCCAGAGCCTTGGAACCTATCTTTGCCGTATTAGTTTTATGAAGCTCAAGCATGGATACGGCATCCCCTTCCTTGTTCTTCCTGCCATAATGGGTCGGACACTGGGAGAGGATTTCAACCACCGAAAAACCTTTATGCTGTATTGCCTGTTTCAGGATATCGGTGGACTCTTTTACGTGATAAGCTGTTGAACGGGCAACAAAGGAAGCCCCCGCAGCCGTAGCAAGCTCAACCACATCAAAATTATTGTCTATGGTGGTATACGGGGCGGTAGTTGCCTTAATACCAACACCGGACAGAGGAGAAAACTGACCACCAGTCATACCGTAAATACGATTGTTCATGACAATTGCAGTGATATCAATATTTCTTCTTGCCGCATGGATGAAATGATTTCCACCGATTGCAAGGGCGTCACCATCTCCCATGGGTACAATGACATTAAGGTGAGGCCTGCTCAGTTTCACTCCTGTAGCGCATGCCAGTGCACGTCCATGCATGGTATGCAGAGAATGAAAGTCAACATAACCGGAAATTCTGGCGGAACACCCTATACCAGAGGTCATGACTATATCTTTTTTTTCCAACTCCAGCTCTTCGATTGCGCGGAGCAGGGAGTTGAGAATAGTACCATGCCCACAGCCGGGGCACCACATGTGAGGGAAAAACCTCTGTCGTAAATAATCTTTAACAGCCATATTATACTCCCCTCCCCTGGATAACTCGAAAATATGTCTTTATATCTGAAGGCGTGATAAGTTTTCCGTCGATACGATTGCCGAGAAAAACCCGGCCCGGCTTCCTCACTGCAGCTTTTACCTGGGCAAGTACCTGTCCCATATTCATCTCCACCACCAAAACGGCTTTGGCACCCTCACATTTCTCCCTCACCAGTTCCCTGGGAAAAGGCCAGAGAGACTGCAGTTCAAGAACCCCCATCTTTTCACCTCTTTCCCTTCTCGCTTTTGCCAGGTGAATGGCTGATCTGGCCGACGAACCGTAGGAGATCATAATATACTCCGCCCCTTCGAGATAATGTTCTTTATATCTGGTTATCGACTGGACATTGTTCTCTATCTTGTCAACAAGATGTCTGAGCAGTCCACTGATCACCTTGGGATTAGCTGATGGAAAGCCCCACATATCATGAAAAAGTCCAGTCACATTAAACCTGTGTTCATCGCCAAAATCTGACATGGGTAGACGGCCATCTTCCCTTGGCAGATAGGGGTGATAGTCCACATCCCTGCCAAGAGATGTCCGTAACCGATTGACAACCTCAAGTTCTCCTTCCTCTGGGATAATAAGTTTTTCGCGCATATGTCCCACGGCTTCATCAAGAAGAAGGATAACCGGTGTTCTGTAAGTCTCTGCCAGGTTGAAGGCATCGACGGTAATCTGAAACACATCCTGATGATTTGAAGCAGTCAGGGCGATGATGCTGTGATCACCATGGGTTCCCCACCGTGCCTGGTTAATATCGCCCTGGCTGACATGGGTAGGATTACCAGTGGATGGCCCTCCCCTCTGCACGTTGGCAATAACGCAGGGAACTTCAGTCATGCAGGCATAGCCGATGGCTTCCTGCTTAAGAGAAAACCCGGGACCGCTGGTGGCGGTCATTGCCTTTCTACCGGTAAGGGATGCGCCGACAACGGCACACATGGAAGCAATTTCATCTTCCATCTGAATAAATCTCCCACCACTCTCCGGCAGCCGGGTAGCAAGATGTTCCATTATTTCAGTAGATGGAGTTATCGGATAGCCGGCAAAAAAATCAATACCCGCATACATCGCCCCCTCAACACATGCCTCGTTGCCCTGGACAAATCTTATTTTATTCTTCATTATCCTCACCCTGTTCTGTAAATACCTCGATTGCGAGATCCGGGCACCGTAATTCACACATCTTACAACAGATACAGTCCTCCGGCCTGACCGCCACTGATTTCTCTTTGGTGTCAAGCTCCAAAACCTTTGTGGGGCAAAAATGAACGCATATTCCACACCCTTTGCACCATTCCCGGTTTATCACAATTTCCTTGAGTTTCTGCCTGGCCATACAATCCTCTTAAATGTTGACGGCATTATAAATAGCCTAGATTTCTGACAAGCGAAGACTATGAGAACTCTTCTTCTGCTCAGCTATCTAAAATTACGAGCTTTTACTAAACTATCAAGCACGATAAACTCGTAAGAACTCAACTTCTTCGCTATCGCGTCATTCCCGCACTCGCGGGAATGACGCGGCGAGGAGTTTTTACGAAATTATCAAACACTGATTACCCTAACTTAACCCGAGACAATTCATCTTCAAACGGTTTACGGTGTTACTTTCACCTCCACACAGAACACGTTTGCAGGAAAGTGAATTCTTTTCCTACTCTCTATACCAAACTCACCTTCTGTCAAGTATCAAATGCAGACCAACCACTTTTTTCGCCCTACTCTTCTTCCATGAACGGGTAGGAGAAATTTGAAGGTGGCACAAATGTTTCCTTGATTGTCCTGGTGGACACCCATCGTAATAAATTGGCCATAGATCCCGCCTTGTCATTTGTCCCTGATGCTCTGCCTCCACCAAAGGGTTGCTGTCCCACAACTGCTCCAGTGGGTTTGTCGTTGATATAAAAATTTCCGGCGGAATTTTCCAGTTTTGCAAGAGCAACGCTCACTGCGCCTCGATCACGGCTGAAGATACACCCGGTTAGCGCATAGGCGGATGAACTATTACACAGATCCAGGGTCTCCTCATATTTGTCATCGTCATAGACATAGACGGTTAATACCGGACCAAATATCTCCTCCGTCATTGTCCGAAAGTGTGGGTCACTTGCCAGGATTACCGTTGGTTCAATAAAATAACCTTTACTCTCTTCACAGTTCCCACCTATTATAATCTCCCCGCCATTATTCTTTTTAGTGTAGTCGATATACTCAGCAATAGACTCAAAAGCTCCCTTATCTATTACAGCACCGACAAAATTTCGAAAATCAGTTGGCGGTCCCATTTTTATTTTCCCTATCTGCTCCCTGAGTCCCGCCTCAACATCCTGCCAGATACCGGCGGGAATATAGGCCCGGCTGGCCGCAGAGCATTTCTGCCCCTGATATTCAAATGCGCCTCTGACCAATCCTGCAACCAGTTCCTGAACGTTGGTGCTGGAATGGGCAAAAATAAAATCCTTGCCGCCCGTCTCGCCGACAATGCGAGGATACGATTTATAATCACCAATGTTTGTTCCGATGGTCTTCCACATCTGTCGAAACACTCTGGTGGATCCGGTAAAGTGCACTCCTGCCAGATGCTGATCATTGAGACATATCTCCCCTACACTGGAGCCTGATCCGGGAATAAAATTAATGACGCCTGGAGGTAAGCCGGCTTCATCCAGGATCTCCATGATGAGATACGGAGTATAGACAAGAGAGGATGCCGGCTTCCAGACAACCGTGTTGCCCATGATGGCAGGTGCAGTGGATAAATTCCCGGCAATTGCAGTGAAGTTAAACGGAGTTACCGCAAAAACGAACCCTTCCAGTGGTCGGTATTGTATATGATTCCAGACTCCAGTGGATGACTCAGGCTGTTGCCGGTAAATCTCCTCGGCAAAACGTACGTTAAACCTGAGAAAATCAATCAATTCACAGGCAGCATCAATCTCAGCCTGAAAAACCGTCTTACCGCCGGCAAGCATGGCACCGGCGTTGATTAGTGATCTATATTTAACCGCAAGCAGTTCCGCTGCTCTTAGAAAAATAGCACACCTTTCTTCCCAGCGAAAATTCTGCCACATGGCTTTTGCGGCAACAGCGGTATCAATTGCAAGCTGAACCTCTTTTGGACCAGCCTTGTGATAGTGTGCCAGTATATGTTTGTGATCATGGGGCATTGTGACCCTGGCCAGGTCACCTGTTTTAATTTTTTCGCCACCGATGATCAGTGGAATTTCTATTTCTCTGGAGGCCATCTCCTGCAAGGCCTTTTTTAATTTACTTTTTTCAGGGCTTCCGGGACCATAGGAGAGAATCGGCTCGTTTATCGCCTTTGGTGTCTCTATTACGCAATTATTCATAAGATTTTTCATCGTATCATCCCTTTTTAAACAGAGATTTTATAACTACCCCAGCCATTTTGGGATTCTCTTTCAATCGTCTGGTAGAATAGCCAAACCACTGTTTTCCAAACGGTACATAGACACGCATGCGATGTCCCTTCTCAAGGATAGATTTTCGCAGGGCCGGAGTAACCCCATAGAGCATTTGAAATTCATATTTATCACCTGGCACCTTATACTTTTCGATTAATTTATAAGCGCCTTCAACAAGACGAATATCATGAGTTGCTATAGCCGGGTACATATTTTCCTGAAACATCAGCTCCACATCCTCGAGAAAGTGGGCATTGACCTCCTCATATTTTTTATAGGCTATCTCGTCCGGCTCAATATAGATACCCTTGCAGACGCGCAAATTGACAGGAGAATCTTCACTGTTCAGATCTTTTAAATCCAGAATGTCCTGATGTGTACGTTTCAGGTAGGACTGAACGACAAGACCAACATTTTTGGGGAACTCTTCTTTCAGTTTTCTGAACATATCGAGTTCCAGATCGGTGCATGGAGAATCCTCCATATCGATTCTGACAAAATTCTCAAAAGATACTGCCTTAACAACAACCTCACGAATATAGTTGTAGGCTACATCCTTATCAATAAGTAGTCCAAATGAGGTTGGCTTAAGGGAATAGTTTCCATTTACTCCTGCTTTTTCCGCCGCCTTGATTACCTCAAGGTACTCCTGCTTGTTAGTCTCTGCCTCCTCAAGCGTTGTTATGAACTCCCCGAGTATATCAATTGTAGTCAGGATGCCTTCTTTGTTTAAGTTTTTGGCATTTAAAATGGCTTCTTCAACCGTTTCCCCTGCAATATATTGCTTTGAAAACATCCACACCAACTTCTTTGGCATATGGGGAAGAATTCCGGCAATCATTTTATTGATCATTACAGCACCTGTTATTGTTTGAAATTTCTAAGAACTCTCTTCAGAGTACCACATTATCCGGCAAACAGACAGCAGGATACGCCAGTCATGGTCACAAATGCAAACCCTGCACCCACATATTGTGCACAATATGTGCACACAACACTGGTGTTGTATAATAATCACCTGCGTTCCTATTTGTCATCCATACTTTTGCTATATCTTTCCCATAAATAATAACCAGCAGCCAAGTGTATACAATATTTTGATACAATCCGGGTGATTATTCTTGAGATTATGGTATAATCATCAAAAGTTCAATCAGATACCCACCCAATCACAGCACTCGATCTTATTATAACCATTTGGCAATACCTTTTTACCCACTCACCTTAAGAGTATTCTTTTTGAATAACAGGGAAAAAATGATAATGGAACAAATAAAAAATAACTCGGAAGAGTTAGTCTACCAGAAACTCAAAAGCGCCATAAGAAAAAGATATATTAAACAAGGGAGTCAACTTGTTGAAGTGGCTTTGGCAAAACAGCTAGGCGTCAGCAGGACTCCTGTAAGAAGTGCCATTAAGCGCCTGGAGTCAGAAGGACTCGTCAACAGCATACCCAACAAAGGCGCATTCGTTATTACGCCAATGTTAAGAGAGATAGAGGAGACCTTCCTGGTTCGGGCCCAGCTTGAGAAGATGGCCGCGCGGCTCACTGCTAAAAAAATAACCAAAAATCAATTAGGTGTACTGCAGGAACTTATTGACACTGAAGCCCAGGTCTTTGATAAGAGCAATCTCGACAGCTATTTCGCAATCAACGACACCCTGCACCTGAAGATCGCTGAATTCTCCGGAAACAAAGTGTTAAGCAGTTATGTGCAGGAACTGCTGGACAGGACGCGAATCTACCTGATTCTCTATGATCCTTTCTTAAAGCTTGAGTACAGCCCTACAGCAGAACATCAGAAGATTGTAAACGTACTGAAAACCCGTACCCCAAAAGAGGCCGGGAAAGCAGTGGAAAAACATATCAAAAGCTCTATTGAGGGCCTTGGAGCAGCAGAAACATTGCCGGAGGATTATCTATCAATCTGACAGGGAGGCTCAAACCAGTTCAGCCATAATTCTATTTGCCAGAGGGAAGCCTTTCTCTGTTATATGCAGCCGATCCTCTGTAAGCCTTAGCAGGAGAAGGCCAATCAAGCGGCTCAGGGTGTCGCCATAGTGCTCTTTCAAGTCAATGGTGTAGCGATCATACAACTCCCTGAGGGAAACACCCTGAGTCATCCTCAAGCCCATAACAACAGTTTCCCGGAAGGATGCCTCTTGAGATAGTTCCTCACTTTCAACAACCGCACTTCCACCCCTGTTAATAAGGTCTATATATTGTGCAGGATCGGCAACACGTTTATCCCGTACCCCCTTCAGATAACTCACACTGCCTGCACCAGCTGCAAAGTATTCCCTGTTTCGCCAGTAGTTGATATTATGACGACACTCAAAACCCAATTCAGCATAATTAGAGATTTCATACTTTTTCATTCCAGTTTCCTGACAGAACTGATCCGTCACCGCATCCATTTCAAGAATTTCATCCTCATCCGGCAAAGACAGATTACCCGTGTCAATGTATCCCTCAAGAGGAGTTGCCGGTTCTATTGTCAATTGATACAGAGAAAGATGCTTTGGGGTAAGGGAAATAGCTGTGTCAAGGGATCGCTGCCAGGAATCTCCATCCTGCCCCGGTAAACCATACATAAGATCCAGGTTGATATTCTTAAAACCCGCCTGGTGAGCAGCCCTTACTGCCTGCTCTGCCTCCCTGCAGGTATGACACCGCCCCAGAATGCAGAGTTCCTGATCATTAAAGGACTGCACCCCAAAAGAGAGCCTGTTCACTCCGCCCTCTCTCAGCGCTATTAAATCACTTTCGCGGACAGTACCGGGGTTTGCCTCAAGGGTAATCTCAATATCCCCTGTAAAACCAAATAGACCCTCTACCTGTTTGATAAGATGCACCAACTGAGCCGATGTTAGAACCGTCGGTGTTCCCCCGCCGATAAAGAGTGTTGCCAGGGCGCCCCGGTTTCCCTCTATAGCCATTCCTGCAATTTCTCTCTCCAGGGCGGCAAGATACGGTTCATACAACGCTTCCTTTCCCGCACTGGAATTAAAATCACAATAACAGCACTTCGTTTTACAAAAAGGAATATGGAGGTAAAGAGATGCCATCAGCTGCTGATAGTCTGCATAACCGAAAGACAATCCCTGCTGATTGACTGCATCAGCCCATTATCGGCAAAACTATAGGAACCATCACCGATAATAAGATGATCCAGGAGCTGCATCTGCATATAGTTGCAAACCAGCCAGAGCGTTTTAGTCAGTTTGATATCCTGCGGAGACGGTTGCAGGGAACCGGAGGGATGATTGTGAGCTACAATCAGGGCAGCCGCGTGAAACAGTAAGGCTTTTGATACAATTTCCCGGGGATAAACGGTATTAACATTCAAGGTCCCTTCTGCCACGACCTCGGAATCGATAATGGCATGGGATGAATCCAGATAAATAACCGTAAAAACCTCCTTCTTAAGGCCCCTCATTGAATGAATAAGGTATTCTGCAACCTCAGCAGAAGAGTGAAGGTAGCGTTTGCCGTATAAGCGCTCCTTGAGGTAATGGCTTGCAACACCATGGACAAAATGAAGGGCAAAGCTATTCTTGGGCCCGACACCTTTTACATCCTGCAGGGCGACAAGCGGTGCCTCAAGGACTTTGGAAAAAGAACCAAATATTTTAAGAAGCTGCCTGGCAGCCTCTTTACAGTCCGTGCGTGGAGTACCAAAAGAAAGCAGAAGCTCAAGAATCTCTGCATCACTAAATCCGACAAGTCCTTTATCAAGGAAGCGATCCCGCAGTCGACTCCTATGACCGGCGCCCTTTTTCTGCCACTTGTTTTTGTCCACCTTTACAACATCACCCTTTCAGTTCTCTGGCAAAAAGTTCATTTGCAAGTTTAGGGTTTGCCTTGCCCCTTGTTTTCTGCATCAACTGCCCGACAAAGAAGCCCATAAGCTTATTTTTTCCCCCCCTGAACTCTTCGGCCTGACCAGGGTTAGCGGCAACAATTTCCCTTACCAGAGTAAGCAGTTCGCCTTCATCTGAAACCTGAAGAAGATTCTTCTCTTTGACTATCTTTTGCGGGTCTTTACCACTTTCCATCATATCGATAAAAACCGCTTTGGCAATCTTGCCGCTGATAGTCCCCATGTCAACCATCAGCAGGAGTTCCCCCAGATGGTCCGGAGTCACCTTGCACTTCCCAATCTCATCTCCCTTCAGCTCTCGAAGCAGCTCTGTCATCATCCAGTTAGAGACCTTTTTTGCTGGTGCTCCCCCACTTGCTGCTGTCTCAAAAAAATCGGCTAATTCACGATCTCCGGTTAAAATTGCAGAGTCATATTCCGGCAGTCCATATTCCTCAATAAACCTTTCCCTGCGCTGATCAGGAAGTTCAGGCAAGGTTGCCCGAATTTCCTCTATCCACTCCTCACTGATCTCAATGGGAACCAGATCTGGGCAGGGGAAGTATCTGTAATCATGGGCATCTTCTTTCCCCCGCATTGATTCTGTACAACTTTTATCCGGGTTCCACAGCAATGTTTCCTGTGTAACATTTCCCCCGTCAAGGAGGATATCCCTCTGCCTGCGAACCTCATACTCCAGTGCATTTTGAACATTTCGAAAGGAGTTCATATTTTTAAGCTCAGTACGAGTCCCCAATTCTTCCTGCCCGACAGGACGCAATGAAATATTAGCATCACAGCGAAAACTGCCCTCCTGCATATTGCCATCACAGATATCAAGATAGCGAAGAATGGAATGGATCTTCTTCAGATAACTATAGGCCTCCTCCGGGGACCTCATATCAGGCTCGGAAACAATTTCAAGGAGCGGCGTACCTGTACGGTTAAGATCCACATAGGAGACAGGCTCCACCTCATCGTGGATGAGCTTTCCTGCGTCCTCCTCCATGTGCATCCTGGTGATACCGATAAATTTTTTTTTGCCACCAACTTCAACTTCTATCTTGCCCGGACCGATGATCGGCAGATCAAACTGAGATGTTTGATATCCCTTCGGTAAATCGGGATAAAAATAGTTTTTTCGGGCAAAGGTGTTAGTTCGATTAACCACCGAATTGGTAGCGAGGCCCATTTTAATTGCAAACTCAACTACCCTTCTATTCAATACAGGAAGCACACCCGGCATACCAAGACAAATTGGACAGGTATGGGTATTGGGCGGTGCACCGAACACAGTTGAGCATCCACAGAATATTTTCGATTTCGTTTTCAACTGGGCATGTATTTCGAGCCCAATTACTGTTTCAAACTTCATAACTCTACTTTGTTGTTTTCTGACCCGAATAAATCGGAACTTTAAAATGCTTGGATAAGTGGTATGGAAGTATATTCAACCACATAATTTTAAACAACCTCCCTCAACTTCTTGTTTTTTATTACAGAAGTTCAGAGGTAAGGTACTAACACCCATGAAATGAATTTCAGAACGAAGCAGGAAAGCAATGTAACCGGGATTTGGAGGAGTGTCGCCAAACGTCCTCGCAGGCTGTGGATTGTTGTGTCAACACTCCTCCAAACCCCTCTTTGTCCGGGGAGCAACATAACTTTCATATAAACCCGACTAGTCGGAAAACTTTCAGTCACGCTGGATAAGTACCTTGAAAGTAAAATGAACAACATAATTTCAAAATATACTCCTTAGTTTCTTGTTTTCTGTTACAGAAGTTCAGGAGTAAGGTACTAAATACATCTTTACGTAGTTACCTGCCTACAACTGCTTTATTGATCCAGGCCTGAACTTTTGGCAGTTCGTCATGCCACTCTTCACCCACCCGTACCTGTAGAAACATCAGGAAAAGCTTGTTCACCATCCGAATTAATTCCTCAAAGAGAAAGATACGCTCAAGGATCATACCCTCAACCTCTTCCGGGTTTTCACTCTTGTCGCTTTCAGTCGTCTCTGTTTTCGGCAACCGTACGCTCCTGAACTCCATCAACGCTGCAGCCAGAGTAAAACCGAATTCGTAATTATTAAAGTCCAGCCGAATTCTAGCCTGTTCAAGCTTCTTCCCCATCTGCAGCCCTGTCCTTGCCTCTTGTAATTCAGCCTGCAAACCAGAACATATAATCTTTTCACTCGACTCACCCTCACCGAATTCCAGAAGCATATGTTTTTCAAAAACTAAAGTAACATCCCCTACTTCCGGCACCTCGACAGTCCCTCCACGCTCCTCACTCTTCCACCAGAGCCAGGTGAGGAATTCCTGGCCTAAAAACCGTTTTTCTGCTATGAGATCGACTAAATCCATGATTACTTTGATACCTTGAGTATATTATTAACCCCAACAAAAATTGACTTTTCAACACTCCCCGGAGGAGCAAAAGAACAAGGGGAATTTATAAAGCACCACACCAGCACCCGGTCTCATGTTAAACCAGGACTTGCGGAGTCACTTTGGACAGTAACGAATGACTCTCTTCATCAAGCAGGTGTTCTGCTATTGTGTAGGGAATTTGTTGACGGACGAAAAGGCCAAAACTTTCTTTAAAAAAATCCTCTAAAATTGCATGAGCTTTCTGGTTTGTTGAAAAAAACAACAGTGTCGAGTCAGTAAGATTCCAAGCCAGTTCATATGTTGAGGGAACCGGAATAGCTTTTCTCATAAGCTCTACCTTGATTCTCTCCTTTATTTCAACTTTCATGGTTCGACTTAATTTTGGAATCTGACGTTCTTTTTTGACCCGCTCCTCTTCTTTCTGTACAATTTTTTTTAATATTGCCGGAGAAACCTTCCTCTCATCTACCCTTAGCGTCAGGGTGATATAATCTCCGGCAACATGTGATGCAAAATCAAACTCAGAATCAAACATATTAAGAATAGACACCCAGCCAATTGAATACTCATCATAGGTATCGTCGATATCCTGAAATGAAAAGAGATCAATCCTCTCAGCGATGTAGTCCAGCGGGTTTTCAGGTAAATCACCTTCCACAGTAAACCGTACAAAACTCGCAGAACCTTTTAATAATCCCATACAAATCCTTTTTTGTTTTACCACGGGAAACAGATCGGAGCATGCGCCAACCTTGATTTTTATCTTACCTCAGGTTGGCAATTTCTCCTGGGTTTTTATGAAATCGCTCTGCCCCCTGCCCTGAGGTGTTTAAAATTCAGACTGATTAACACAAGATGAACTCGTAAAAAGTCCTCTGCTTCGTCATTCCCGCGCAGGCGGGAATGACGGGACGGCGAATAGTTTGGGTTTTTACGAGTTTGTCAACACAAGATAATCTAGTAAAAACTCGAAATGTTTGATGGCTAAGTGAAAACTTCATCAATACGAGAGACATTATCATAATCAACCGTCG
>Ga0209633_10001174_pt1 | contig 28028 bp, 21 predicted proteins | sample Cruoilmetagenom1_FD_187290 | JGI IMG/M metagenome (GOLD analysis project Ga0209633, IMG submission 187290) | Oil polluted marine microbial communities from Coal Oil Point, Santa Barbara, California, USA - Sample 1 (SPAdes) (version 2) | ecosystem: Environmental > Aquatic > Marine > Oil seeps ...
AACCTCATAAATTTAAGCCCGTTTACAACTATGATTGTACAAAAATGGAAGACCCATGTGATGTAAATGAATCTATTTGGTATCGTAATTTTACTGTAAAAGGCTATTTTAAAAGTCCGTTTGAAAATCGAATAGCTATTTTAGTGTTTAAAGAAACGAATGGATTTGAAGAACCCTATGAATATCCATTTTTTGTAGGAACTCATTTAGAAAAAGGATTTATGGATATAGGTTGTAAACAATAAACAGATGAAATTAGCAGAAAACACCATACCAACCAATGTTATAAAGACAATGCTTAGCATCCTTACAGTTACAGAACTTATAGAAAGTATTGTAAATAATGGAAAAACGGTTACATTGTATGGTCAACCTTTTACCAATAGAAAAGGCGAGCCTATTTTATTAGATGCTCAAACTTTTAAAAGTATAGGTATCGGTTTTTTTGCAGACAGAAATAATGTTTATGGCTTAACATATACTCGAAAATCAAATTCGCAAAAGATCTATTTAACCCCAATAAAAAATGTAGATATTGATACATTTCAAAGTTTAAGCTTGTATTATGCTAAAGATGCCAATCAATATTACTACGCTCAAGGTGGTAAAATAATTAAAGAAAAAAACTTAGTATTATTTAAAGACGATTATTTAAATAATAAATACCCAGATAGAACTACCACAAACCAATGGATATCAGAAATTGCTTTGGGTAATGAATTTGTATATGTACGAGGTAGAAAATTAAAAAATGCCGATCCAAAAACATTCAGAAGACCACAACAGTTTTATTTTACCGATAAAAATTCAGTCTATTTTAAAAATGGACCAAGTATAAAACCAATTTTAGGAGTAGATATGAATTCGCTCATTTTTTTTTCTAAAGGATTTGGAACGGATAAACACAAACATTTATACGCACATGAATCAAAACAAGAGCTAACCACTTATGACTTTGAATTCTATAGAGATGACTTTGAAAAGTTAAGAGGAACAATCTCAAATGATTATTGGTGGTATAAAATGGAAAGTGGAGAGGTAACAAAATCATAATAAATATAATCCTAATACTACTGACAATACTCAATATATCTTGTGAATTACAACAAAATAATGACATGAATTAAGATAAAATAAAATTCTACCCAAAAGATTTAGTTTATATAAAAAGTATTGGAAGCTCGATAACCATCCGAATTAGGTAATCACCCCATTTTTCAGGGAGTTCATTTTAACGGTTTTAGGTGTTTTAATCTTAAGTCAACTACCTCATCTTTGTAAAAAAAACTTGCACTTATAAAATAGACGCTAGCGAATACAAAATAGAATTATACAAAGGCACTAATGGTCGTGGTTTTGTCGTTAACTATATCAAAAACAATCCATTTACTGAATTGATAGTGTGTAAACCCAATTAAAAAATGAAAAAACTAAAATCAATAAGCATTTTATTACTACTACTAGTAAGTACTGTTAGTTGTGCTCAAAACCAAAAAATGAAAACAGAAGTTGACAAAATAAAAGAATTGGGTAAAGATTCAATTATTCAATTGGCTATGGATATTTCTTCCTTTCGTTTTGAAAAAAGTAATTTTGAAAGCATAACGATTAGTGCCAATCATGAAGATGTTTATGTGAGTTTCAACAATCCGGTTAAATACATACCTCTTTCTATGGATTATTTAACTGACTTACATGTTTCAATAGTAAACAAAACTGTTAATTATGACATTATTGCTAATCCTATTGGAAGCGTTTCTACCGCAAGTGCTCAACCACGTTTCTACATACCCAACAAAAAAGTAATTCAGTTTGTATTTAATGCTATAAATAAGAGTAAAGAAGTAGGTGATCCCAGTACTGATAATATTGAATTCAACATGACTATAAAAGAAAAAGACACCTATTATGATGTTTTAGTAGTTTCAGGTGTTCAAGAATCAAATTACAAAGTAAAAAAAGAAACAGGAGAAATTTATGATGCAATACATGCACATCTATCTAAAATGCCTTTGCCATTAGAAGAAGGTGAAGAAGAAACACAAGATCTTACGTCTTATTTTATAGCTCAAATTAACACAAAAGCGTGTATAACTAACGCTGTTTTAAAAAATACTTTTGAAAGTATATATGATAATATTCAACATAATAGCAAACCTGTTGTTGATGGTGAATTAGGAAATGTAACGTCTAGTTATAAATCAAATAATATCAGTTTTTCACATCTTAAGTATCTCGATGAATTTCCAGAAGTAATTTCAATTTATGACGGTAATGAGGCTACTACTTACTATTTATTTAAAAAAGAAAAAGAATCTTTTAGTATGTATTATGAAAGACATTTTTCACCTCAACTATTTAACGAGCAAAAGTATAAAAATAGTGTAGCTCATTTTTGTAAAAAAATTATAAATAAGGATTTTAAAAAGAGTGATATGCCTTCTAAAATTACCTATCAAACCTTAAGTCAAATGAATCGAGATGCTTTAATCAACTTGGCAAAAAATAAAGTAGACAAACACCTAAAGCTTTTAAAAGAAGAACCTTTTAATTATACAAGTATAGATACGAAAGTGTTAAAAAATTCAACGGCATTTATCGTTTATTTTGAGCAAAGTTTTAAATATGTGCCTTTGCATTCAGCACATTATTATGGTTTTTATGTGAATTTATTAGAAGATGATATATCTAAATTAAACAGAGACAATGAAGCTGCTAATGCTGCGGATAGTTATTACAGTCCTGCATCTCAAGATCTTGAAAAAATAGCCTTTGTAAAAAAAGCTATTTCATATAAAGAAGGAGAAAACGTAGTCGTATATGAAAAGGAGAAACATTACGAACTAGGTTATGAAACCAGTGGAGAAAAAGTAGATAAAAAAACAGGTAAAGTATTTGGTTTCTGGGATAGAATCTATACTCCTGAAGAAGACCCACTAGTTGAGATGCTAGCGAATCCTTGCCCGACAAAAAAAGAGTTAAAAAAAGGGTTTAAACATGTAAAGCAATTGATTCTTAAAAATGGAATAAAAATAATGGAAGATGGTGATAACTATCCAAATTATACCTATAAGAATTTTTCGTATCGAAATATTTCAGAAAAAAACTCTCCAATGGAAGTCATCTCTGTTGAAGATAAAGCTGAAGATGCCTTCTATCAAATTATTAAAAGTGAGGGTACCTATCAAATTGAAATTAAAGATTATCAACAAACAATTGCTTTACAAAAACGTAAAGCTGCCTTTGAGCATTTTTGTACTCATATTTTAAGTCTAACCAAAAAATAAACAAATGAAAATCTTAATAGTTCTTATCGCAGTATTAAGCTTTAATCATAGTGTTTTAGCAGATAGCCCACTAACTTCTACAGAAATTAGCAGAGCATATCTAAATGTTCCAATAGTAATTAAAGCATCAAAAGCTAAAGGTGAGTTGACAGTAGCGTTGATGAAGTACCTTAAGAAAAAATCCAATCCGATAGCTATTAAAATAGCCATCATAAACGAACTAGGTTTAAATGCCATTGGAGGGTTTGTAGATGAAAATTCAGATTTTGATAGTTTACGAGAGGGTGTAGACAGAAAGGACAATGCAAGTATTTTTTATGAATATCTAAATAAAAAGAAAAAATATACAACTATTAACAAATTTCTAGATCAGGCAGATGGTGATGAATTGATTTGTATAGCGTATTTAAAAGCAATGGACAATCATGATGTCATAGATGAGGCTTTCCTTTTTGCAAAAAAAGCAAAAATTAAAAATCCCAACAATTACACAACGCATATCATTTGTGCTCTAATTGAAGCACAACAAGCTATGGATACAGATTGGTGTTTGGCGTATACTACAACCAACAATGTGCGTACTAATAAACACTTAGATAAAGATTTAAATACAGATGCCATTAACATCATATTTGAATATATGGATTTGTATAAAAAAGATTGTAAGACAAAAAACACCCAAGAAAATTCAATGAAAAATCATCAAAAAGCAATAAGTCGTAATGAAGCCATACAGATTGCTAAAAATGATGCGAATGGTTTTTTAGGTACTTGGATTGATTGTTCTTTAAAAAATGGGAATTGGCATATTAATTCTCATTCAAAATCAGCAAATCCACCAAAATACTATGTTATTAATCCCGAAAATGGTAAAATTTTATTACGATTAAACAATACAGATCATCCTAATCAAAAAGAAAAATTAAATGTCTATTTAAAAAAATCACAAGAAAATACCATGGAAGATTATAAAAAAGCCATAGAACTAGCAGAAGCATTAATGATAAAAAAGGAATTAGTTTTAGATGAATATAACCTTGTTAGACTTCAAAATCAATTTTTATATGGTAAGGATGAAGGTATGACAGCATCTTCAGTGTGGGAAATTATCTACAAAACAAAAAATACAGTGGGTAAAGATGAATACCGGTTAAGAGGTGGTGAGATTTTTATTGAAGTAGATCTTAAAACACAAACCTCAAAAATTACAGGGTGGGGTGAATAAAAATAGTAATTATGAAAAATAAAACAAGTTTAATATTTATGTACATCCTCATATTTTCATTGTTTAATTCTCAGGCACAAGGTAGTAATGATTTTACTATTATTATGAAAGAGGAAGCCAAGCTATTGAAAAAAAATAAGGTACTTTATCAAGAGTATTTGGCAAAAGAAGATAGTTTATTTCTTAAGTATACCCATCTTTTAAAAAACAGACCTCAATTACACGTACACAGAAGACCAAATTTAAGTGCAATAGAAGCACCCTTAGCCTATTATTTTATCCGTTTTAAAAACGCTAAAAACAAAGAGCGTTATAGAGATTATCTAACTGCAATATCAGTATCAAAAGATGATAAAAACAAAATAGATTTTATATTTTACATAAAAAAGAACCATGAAAATTTAATTGAATACTGGGATAGGTTTATTGTAGAATTGGTAAATACAACTTGGGTAAATGCGTATATTTCTTCAGAACCCTTGCGTGTAGAAGATGAAAAAAGAGTAAACGACCTTTTGAGTCATCAAAATTTAAAAACATACCCAAATAGAATTCCTGATAGAATAATTAAGGTGTGGGCAGATAGCCTCAATAAAGGTAATAAAGAAAAGTCATACCGTTACTTAGTGAAATTGTATGCTAATGGAGATAATTTCTTTAAGGATGCTGATTTTGAGCTTTTGTATAAATTAAAACCTACCGAAACTATAAATGAATTAGTAAACCATTTGTATTATGAACCGCAATCTTATACGTTTATCACTAGAAAAGATGGAACCACTCAAAAAATTGCAACCAGTGATACAAATCGACCTAATAACAAGACAATTCGTTTATTTGCTGATTTTACAACAAAAAATAGACCTGCAGCAAATAAATTAATAGCACTCAGAAAAGAAATACCACTAGGCGAACAAAAATATATAAATACAGCCATTTATTTTCTAAATCCTGAACAAGGTAAAAAGGAAGTAGTATCCTTTCTAGAGAAAGAAATTCAAGGGAAAGTTGCATTAGAGGATAATTATTTTAATGCAAGAAAAGTACTTAAAAACTTTACAACAGACTTATGTAAATCTTCAGAAGATATTTCTATTCTGATCAGTTATTTAAAATCTGACAAGCTTGATATTTATGGTGATATAGTACGTGAAGGAGTTTTAGAAGCTATTTACAACGAATCGTCTAAGTATTTTGAAGAAGTACTACTCGCTTTAAGAGCACATAAAGCTAAAATTGGAAAAGACAGTAAAGTTTTAAAACAGGCAGAAAAAATAGAAGTTGAAATGAAGAAGAGTAAATGAAACCATTAAAATTATACAGCCTCATCATAATCTTACTATTAGGAGTCTTAATCTCTCAAATCAAGGTTATACCCTCTTGGGAAAATGTACAGACTGTACTTATTGTTTCTGTTTTTATACTAGCCTTAGTTATGGGTTTGCTATACCTTTTTAAACTTTGGAGTAAAAAAAATAAAGACAAAAAAATAAATCGAACGCAACAGCTAATCCGTACCAGTATTATCGTTGCCTTATTTCTGTTAGCTTGGTTATTTGTAATACCCAATCTTAGTAAACCAGAATTGGTTGATAAACTTACCTTAGAAAACAAAACCATTTATGTGTATAATGAAAGCTGCTTTCCGCCAGATAGTGAATGCGAATGTGATTATTATGGTAGTCTAGTTTATACTAAAAATCAATACCTGCCCATTATGCATTTAGTCTTAAAAACTGACTTTTATGTTGGGAGTGTACAATTAAACAACGGAGAGCTCATAGCCAAAGCATCAGATAGTTGTACCAAAGATTTGGGTAAAATGGAAATGATTAAAGAATGAGGATAATAACTCGAAACAAAATGAAATATTTTTTTAGCATAACATTACTATTACTACTTTCTTGTAAGACAGAAACAGAGCTAAATACGAATGTAACCCATAAACAGCTTCCAAATAACAAAGTACTAGAAGTGCTAAAAACGGAAAAAACCGCTACACGAAAAGGTGTTTTTACGCATTCAAATTATGGTTCTACCTATAGTTTTGAATATCAATTTACCATTAATAAAAACGAAGTAATTTGGAAAGATAAAGGAAGTGCAGTGCCAAAAACAATCGTTTTCTGCAATGACACTATCTATATTAAATATTTACAAAAAAAGAGTGTCCCCTATCAACAAATTCTAAATGACACAGTTAATCAGACAAAATACAAAGATACCATTGTAGAAAAATATGATAAATTTATTGATAATAGGTATTTTTTTAAATGGTTTGATAAAACCTTTTGGAACGCTATCTCAAAAGAAAAATACGATGCAAAAAAGTCAAGTTGTAATGCATATAGCATTCCTAATGATGACGATTTTAAAAATCTAAAAAATCCAAAAAAAGGATACGTTAATTACGAAGTACTAAAAGATTCTGTTATTTACCATTTTGTTTTTCGTTCTGGAATTAATTTATATAAAGGAGAGGCTGTATCTTTTACCGTAAAAAATGCAGACCCAAAAACATTTGTAGAGCTGACTCATAAATATGCAAAAGACAGTTTACATATCTATCATAAAGGTCATAAACTCAAAAAAAGAGACCTTAACAGTTTTAGAGTAATTAATAGATTAACCTCAGCGGATAAATATGGAGTTTATTTTGATAATAAAATTATGAGAGGTAGTCATGGTCCTAGCTTTAAATATATAAAACGCAATTATGGTATAGATAATAATAAGATGTACTTTTTTGGTCTAAATTTTTATAGGGTATTAAAAGGTGTAGATTCAAAAACAGCAAAAATATTAGATTGTGACACGTGTTCAGATCGCTATGTAGTCGATAAAAAACATGTGTATTACGAAGGTAACTTAATTAAAGCTGCTCATGTAAAGACATTTAAAAATATAGTATATGATTTTTCAAAGGATGATGAGCATATATTTTATAGAAATGATATGCTAAAAGATGCAGATTATAATTCCTTTCATATCCTTAAACAATCATTTGAAAAAGGAAAGGTAACTTTCACCACAGCAGACAAAAATAATGAATACGGCTATGATCATAATAGCCAATTAGTCATTCAAAAAAAACTTAATTAATACAAATTTATGATGATTCACACTAAAACAAACTTAAAAAAACAGCATTTAACTAGACTAACTAGTGTTGCACTATTATTAATACTTTCAATAACTAGCCATAGTCAATCAAAACAAACCTTAAGCAAACAAATTTGGGAAAGAGTCCAGAGCTGCTACGCTAATTTTGAAGACACAAACGATGATGGGAAATTAGACGATACCGAAATAATAGACGATGCTGAAAATGGATATTTAAAAGTATCTGGAACCATTGGCACCTGTGGTTGTACGTGTTCAAAAACAATAGCAGCCTTTAAAGATAATGATGGAACATATACTTTTCTAGAACAAGAAACATCAGATTGTTCATGGTCACATAAAGTTTCTTCTAGTAGAGATTTAGAGGCCATTTTACCCAAAGATTTTGGTATTCATACATTTATACCTTCGGTTGAAAACGTCAATAAGAGTCAAGCACTATTTTATTTAGATATAGACGTTCCCAGAACAGGAACAGACACTAAGGTAAGCCTAAAAATGATTCCAATAGGAATGAACATCCAAAGCGATAATCTCTTAGTTTCTGAAATTTCAGAAGATAGTAAAATGAACTACTTACAAGAATTACAATTTATTCCACAACTTCTTACTGAATTGAGTGAAGAAAGTATTCAGCTTATCTTAAATTATCAATCTGATAAACTCTCAAAAAAAGATACTGATTTGATAGTTGCCACACTAAAAAAATTTAATAAAGACCCAACTATTGATTGGTTCGAAAATAAACTAAATGACCTTAAAAAAATATATGACATATACCTTTCCATTGAACATAGTACAGTAACTCTTGGATGGAATAAAGCGAAAGCAAAATTTTACATAAAGAATAATGGCGAACCGGTTATGCCTATAGCATTTGACGAATTCTTAACGAACAAAGATATTCTTAGGTATTGGATGGCTATTTGTTAATAGAATAATTCACATCGAAATAAGCGAATATAAAATATAGTTCAGCACTTATCAATTGGTGTGAAGTAAAAATCAAAAATAATGGTAGTTTTATAAAAACAAATACAATGAAAAACAGATTAACAATACTCTTTTTAGTTTTATTAGCAATAACAACACAATCTTGCACAACTGACACACCTGATAGTTACTTTGGTAAAACAACATTAAATGTTAATAAGTATTCTCAAATGGGAGCTACAGATTTTCAACGCATGAGGGAATTTCATGACCAAAATGCATTATATGCTAAAGTTAATGATGAATTTATCCCTTCCGATAGTTTTGAAGCACATATCAAAACATATAAAATATTTAACATAGAAACGGATATTGAAAATATAAAAAAATTAAAACCAACCGAAGAAACTAAAGAAATGATTAATGCCTCTTTAGCGGTGTTTAATTTTATAAAGTCTAAATATGAAACAGATTATGTGAAAATAGCAAAACTAATGGATGAAAAAGTTGGTAAAGAAAAAATTGATGCCGCTATTCAAAAATTCGAAGAGCAAAATTTAAGTAAACTCGATAAGAAGTTAAAAGCATTATTTGATATAGCAATGCCTTATGCAAAAGAAAATGGAATGGATGTGAAGTTCTATTAAAAACTAAATTTTATGAAAAGTATAAACTGGATACTAGGTATTTTTATAATCTTATTAGGAATAGTAGCCTATGAATTCTCAATAGCACCTATGCTTTTACTACTTATTGCAGGTGTAATTATGTTGCCACCAATTGCAAAAATTAGTGATACTAAATTTAAAACGAAGCGAATTACTAGAAATAGTATTGTAGCAATACTGATGTTTATTGCGTTTTATATTATAGGTCAACAAGAAATTAAAAAAAATGAAGACAAACAAGAATACAAAATTATTAGAGAAGACACTTCAGCAAAAATTTGACAAATGCAATGAAGCAACATTGTTTGTAAGCCAAAGAGATATGGTTGGCGGAGCATTTATTTTTTTCGCATTAAATGTTAAATCAATAACCGTAAAATGTAATGCTACAGGGAATGAAATTCCAAAACGCCATTGGAACGAACAAACAAAAGCAGACGCAGACAAACTTTCAAGTCAATATAAGGTTTCAAAAACGGGATGGCGTATTCTTATTTCTTTTTTTGTTATTGGAATTAGTTTTGTTCTTTTTTCGGTTTTTTATGCTTGGAATAAAGGAAATAAACACAAGCAAACCTATAGAGGTAAAACAGAGGAAGAAAAAATACGACTTAGAAAGAATCTTGATACTGGAGATTTAGTAAAGAGTTTTAGTGCTGTTTATAAAATTGAAACAATCAGTGACTCAAAAGTAACAGTACGAAAAAGTAGTATTCCAGTTTCAATGTCTAGTATTAATGATCTTATTGATGAAGAAAAATATGCTAAAAATACATTTACAAGTGATATAATTGAAATAAACAAAACGTCATTTATAAATATAGGTATGGTCAATAAGAAACTGAATGATGAATATGGAGGAGAGCCAATTGCTGATATATTAGATAAGTAAAATGTTTGAAGAAAATCAATTATAAAATTTTAAAGAAAAAATACTTGTAGTTTGTAAAAAGGATGAATTTTAACAATAATAGAATTTATAAAATACGAACCTAGAACTGATAGTTTTCTAAACTATAATGGCTACAATAAAAATCATAAAACTCATATCATTTATCATCATTTCGATGTTATTTATCACTTCAGTATATATCTGGTTTGATGAAATTGTTGGTAAACATGTCGGACCGGCTGGTGTAGGTATTGGAGTTTTTATCCTTGCAATAATGCTCGTTTCTGGTATCATCACCTTAGTTATTTTACTAAAATCACCAAGATTATATACCTATGTCTTTTCAGGTATAGTAGCCATTGTGTTCCTAACTCTAGGTGTCAAACAAATTATAATAATGAATGATGACAGGATGATAATGATAGAGAATACCAAAAATCGTGAAGCGGATATAATATTTGATAAAGTGTGGAGTTTATTAAATGCACCAACAAAAGCAGAAGCATTATTAAAAACCATTACTGATAATACCAGGCAGATTAACGAACAAAAAACAGCCATTTATTTGGCACTTTCTCTAAAAGAGGATATCTATAAAAAACCTTTTGTTGATGCCATTTCACAAGACCCCGAAAGCGGATGCGATGTAGTTAATTATCTAACCGAAAATTATAAAGTCAAAACCGAAAAAGAATTTCTAAGCCTTTATAAAGTTTTTAAGAAATATGGAACAATAAACAATTTATATGGTTGTATTTCACGAGAGCAAGAAGAAAATTTTACTTTTGAATCGCTTATTACAAAAAAATATTACACAGCAGCAATCGCTACATTAGAATTTCAAGAAATATACATTCTAAAAGATCTTATAAAAGCACAAAAAATTAGTGATAATAAATATCGTAAACAAGCAATAAGTACCATTTTAAATCAAGATAAAACCTATTATCAACCACGGAACGAAACGTATACCATAAGCAATTTATCACCAATAGTACTAGCATTAAAAGAGGAAAAAGAATTTCCAGCATATCTCATTATTCTAGAGCAAAAACTAAAACAAGCACTAGATAAATCAAAAGTAGATACTAAAGTTTGGAAATACTATAATAATCAGCCAACTCAAGAAGCATTTATAACGATGCAACAGTTTTTAGGAGCCGAGCATTCTTTGATTCAATTAATACCGAAGCAGATCTCTGAGTTTTACCAAAACCAAGAACAAGAAATTTTAAAACATGGTAAGGATAATTATATCTTGTACCGTAATTTTTTAAGTCAGATGGAGGGTGATTTAGAACATGTTCATGCCTATACGTATGAACCTCATCGTATTTATAGTAATGGAGCATTGGTACATGAAGGTGTGACTAACAATTATGGCTATATTAGTTATAAAGCCTACGGAGCAAAAGCAACTGATTTAATTGAGATAGAAACATATCCAACAGGAAAATCGCAACAAAAGGTAGGTTGGCTATTATTAATGGCACCTTGGGATACGTACAGTGGTATGCAAGATAGAAATGATGCCATAGATATACATGCATCACAAGGGTATACCAAAGAAAAAGCAAAAAAAACTAAAGACCTTTTTGATGCTTACTTTGATGAGAAGTGGTGCATAAAAGAATAAATTAAAACAAGAAAATGAGTATAAGCCATCGTGTAATTTATGTAATAACTGCCTTGCTTATTGGGTATACATCCATTTATGTATTTAATGTAATTATTTGTGATATATTAAATTATAACCCCTCTTTGGACCCCGTTATAAATAGAATGTATAATGATGGAAAGATAAATGCGTACATCATTTTTGGTGTGTTTGTGTTATTTAGTCAGTTCTTTTTATATAAGATAATAAAAACCATAAAGTGGAGAATAATTACTTCCATCTTGTTTATTATTAGTTTAGAAGAAGCTTTTTTTGAAATTGCATATGGCTTAAGAGTTCTATTTGGCCCAACTGATATAGACATTAGGTTTGTTCTTATACTATACCATAAACAAACTATTATATTACTTAGTGTATCGATAATTATATATTACTTTTTGCTCAGATTCTTGGGAAAGAAAAGTGCTCTTACAGAAGTATGAGAATTAATATTTTCACGCTCACCCAACTTTCAGGAGTATAATTTTCACAGTTTCAAGGCTATTGTTCATAAAGTTTAAAACTCACTTTTGTATACTTATTTAATAGTAGTATCGTTATATTATAAAGCATTTAAAAAAAATTAAAACGTTTTTAATTTAGCAGCCTGCAAATATAAATTAATCGTTTGCACATATAAAATTAGTTACTATCAAATGAGTAAAAAATTTATCTATTCTTAAATAAAATTGTAAAGACATCAAGAAATTTAAATTTAATAAAGTCTATTTTTTCATTGCAGCAATGCTGTTAGCAATAGAAATTTATATTGGTATATATGTTAAAGATAGCTTTGTCCGTCCGTATCTAGGCGATTTTTTAGTGGTGATACTCATTTATTGTTTTTTAAAATCTTTTTGGAAAGAAACACCTTTAAAAGTGGCTCTGTATGTATTGCTATTTTCTTTTATTGTGGAGTTTTTACAATATTTTAAAATTGTAGAAATTTTAGGATTACAAGAAAACAAATTGGCAAGTATTGTTATAGGTACTTCTTTTGCTTATGAAGATTTGTTAGCCTATCTTTTAGGAATAGTAACCGTTTTGATTGTTGAATATAGTTTTAAAAAACAGTAATTATAACAGAAAAATAAAATTTAAAGCGTTATGAAATTAGCGACATGCAAATATAAATTAATTGCTGACAGATATAAATCAGTTACTATCAAACGAAAAATAAAATTTACCTTTAGATTCTAAAATATATAAAATATGAGCTTAAGCAATCAAGAAACTTCATCTTTTGAGTCTTTTATACCTTTTCTTATAATAATAGGCGTCTTCATATTCTTTTATTATGGCTATAGAGGAGTTGTAAAAAAGAAAACCATCTCTTTATACAAACATAGAGGATTCTCGGCGAGCGAATCTCAAGAATTATTTGGTAGTACCATTACTGGAACTACCGCAGTTATATTTGGAATTATTTATATTTTAATGGGCTTACTATTTCTATTTTTAGCATTAAAAATTTTTAACTGGTCTACCATTTTTGGTATTTAACAATAGTAATTAAAAAACTGAAAAATAAAAATCACACCTTCTTAGAAGGTGGCTTTGAAAAACCCCTAAAAGGGGTAATGAATGACGTAATTGAAAGCCTAATTCATTATATGAAAGCAAGACCTAGTAGGTTTTAAAAACCTACTAGGTCTAAAAAACAGGCAAAGCCATCAGAACATTACCTTGCCCAAAGGACAAGGTTTTTTAAAGTGAAATAAAATAAAATTTAAAGCGTTTTTAATTTAGTAGTACGCGAATATAAATTAATCGCCTACACATATAAATCACTTACTTTCAAACGAGAAATAAAATTTATCTTTAGATTCTAATATATAAAATATGAGCTTAAGCAATCAATTTCGATCCGTAATTCAATGGGAAGATCCTAATGAAAATGAACTATTTATAAAATTTACCGATCGTGGTGATGAAATAAAAAATGCCTCAAAATTAATTTTACAACCAGGTCAAGGCTGTATTTTAACCTACGAAGGTAAAGTAGAAGGCGTCTTTGAAGAAGAAGGTATGTACGATTTAAAATCAGACAATACACCTTTTTTTACCACCATTAAAAAATTCCTTTCTCTGCGTGACAGTAGTGAACATGTTATGGGTATTTGGTTTTACAGAAAAGCTGATATTTTAAATATGCGTTGGGGTACACGTGTGCCTATTGCCTATACGGACCCCATCTACACCTTCCCTATTCTACTCTCTGCATTTGGTAATTACAGTATTAAAATCACAAAACCTCAATGGTTTTTTGAGAATGTAATAGCAGGTGAAGAAACGTATTGTCATTCAGATTTAAAAGAAATTTTTATTTCTAGAGTGACACAACCTATTACAGACTACTTGGCAAATGCAAAATTTTCATATGTAGATATTGATAGTAATTTAAATACGATTGCTATTGAAGCCCAAGAAAAAACCAAACAAATTTTTACAGATTTAGGTTTTGAAATTTTAGATTTTAGGATTGAAGGCTCTCAATTTGATAAAGAAACCTTAGATAGAATTGCAAAAATATCTGATGTGCAAGCAGAAGTATTGGCCGCAAAAATAGCAGGTATAAACTATACTGAACATCAACAATTACAAGCTATGCGTGATGCCGCAAACAACCAGGCAGGCGGTGCAGGAATTTTAATGGGAATGAACACAGGCAACGCAACTAGTAATTTAATGAGCCAAGGTACAAACCAACAACAAGAAGCTCAACAACAAACCGAATCTCCCATGGATAAACTCAAAAAACTAAAAGAATTATTTGAAATGGAACTCATTTCAGAAACAGAATATATAGAGAAGAAAAAAGTAATTTTAGACACCCTATAAATTAACCTTAAAAACTTGTAAAATGTCAACCTACTACCAACCATCAGGAAGATTTTCACCTTCCTCTTTTTTATACTTTATCCTAGCTTCAGCAATTGCAATTCCTCTTTTAGCACTTGCTTATACGTATCTAATTTGGTATATCCCATTTTTTTATATCAATCTTTTTATTACTGCAGGTTTTGGCTTTGCTGCAGGCATAGTTATAAGCCATTTGGCAATTAAAATAGGGAAAGTAAGAAACGCTACATTAGCACTTATATTTGGTCTGCTTGGAGGTTTAATTGCTCTCTACTTCTCTTGGGCAATATGGGTTGACCTTGTCTTTAATATTGGTGAAAGTTATGGAAATTCTAGAATTGGCATCACTACAAGTAATATTGAATTTTTACAAGTCTTCGGACTTATTCTTAATCCTGATACTCTTTTCGAATTAATAGCTGAAATCAATAAAACGGGTACATGGGGAATAAGAAGTACTCCTGTAAGTGGTACAATGCTTACAATAATTTGGGTAATTGAATTTTTAATCGTTTTAATATTATCTGTTATGTTTCCTTATATTAAAGCTAAAACTCCTTTTTGTGAAATGGACAACAAATGGTTTAAGGAAGAAGAATTACCTGCTTTTAATTATATAAAAAACCCTAAAGAAATGGTAGTTAATCTTGAAAATTCAAATCAGAATAGCTTTATCAACCTGCAACCCAGCACTACATCTGAAAATGAAAGTCATAGTATTTTCACACTCTATTCTTCTGAAAAAGGAGAGAATTATCTAACTATCGAAAATAAACAAGCAAAAACTAACGATAAAAATGAAATTGAATTTGACAACAATGAGTTTGTTGAATATATTTCAATAAGTAGTGAATTAAGAAACAAATTATTAAAATAAAAAGAGTCACATTATAAAACATAAACATATGGAAAATGTATTGCCAAGTTACAAAAGACCAATAGCAAGTATAGATGACCCTACAAACAAAGTAGAACATTGGAATGTTGCTATTGATGCCTTTGACGAAAAAGATTTTAAAAAATCAATTATTGAAGTCATCAATTATATGAACCCAAAATTATTAGAAGGCATAGACATTTCTAAAGATATTGAAATTGTGCAAATGCAAGGCTCTGCTGAAGTTCATGTTATGGTAACAGACAAAACATTTAGTGTAAAAGCTCCTTTTTTAAAGATTACTGACAAAACCAATAAAATTGCATTATTGCGTAAAGTTTCTGAAGTAAATTTTACGCCATTAAGCTTGGCTCAAATTCAATTAGAAAATAATGAACTTTGGTTTGAATATGAAATGCCTATTGAGCTATCTCAACCGCATAAAGTATATGACATTATAAGAAACGTATGTGTTTATGCTGACGATTATGATGATATATTTATTGAAAAATACAATGCTGTTTTCTACAAAGAATCAAAATCCACACCTTTAACAGCATCAGAAAACGAAATAGTTTGGCAACAAATAACAGCTGTTTTTGAAGATTATAAAAACTACACCCAGTTCTTTAAAGACAAACGTTGGGATGATTTTCAATGGGATAATTTAGCCATATCTATGTTAAAAATTTCAAATATGCCTTATGTACACGGTAAGCTAAGATCTGATTTGATTGAATATATTGGAAATCTATTTAATAGCGATTTAGACTTTAATTTTAGAGTGGATAAATGTGTGAACTTCATGAAAAAGTTAACTGAGAAACCTCGTGAAGAAATTATGAAAAATGTATATCATGCAGAACAATTTATTTCATTACGATGGAGAAGTTCAGCACAAATTATTACGGACAGATTAAAACATAATTTAGAACGTGTACAAGATTATGAAAAAGAAGAGAGTAATTTTAACCTCTCATATTATTTGCAATTCAACCTATTAAAGTTAATTTACGATTACAATTTAGAAGACCATTATAAAAAAGCTATTGAAGATGTTTTAGAAGAAGTTGCTGGTCTATGCCCAACTGATGCAGCACCAAAACTGGCAAAAGTATTCCACGCTTTACAAAGTGGTTCTATCAATAATCAAAACGGCCGAAAAGAAAGTAAAAGTTTCTTTTCCAAATTGTTTAGCTAATTTATAACGTAAATAAAGTTCAGAATAAAACACCAAAAAATGAAAAATACAAAAAAATCTATATATAAAATAATTACAGCTGACGGTACAGGTACTGGATTTAAAGTTGTAAATCACGATTTTTTAATCACCAATTACCATGTCATAAAAGGCAGTAAAATGGTAGCTGTAGAAGATCATCACAACAATAGATATTTAGCAAAAGTAGCGATGGTAAACCCTGAAGTTGATTTAGCCTTTCTACACGTAGAAGACTTAAAAGCAACCAAAGGCACCATTAAATTAGAGGAGGAAAATCAAGTTTCAAATCTGCAAACTATCTTTATTAATGGGTTTCCATTCGGGATGCCATTTACTGTTACTGAAGGTATTGTTTCTTCTCCTAATCAACCCATGAGAGGTAGAAACTTCATCCAAACAGATGCCGCAGTAAATCCTGGAAATTCTGGAGGACCAATGCTAAATGAAAACGGTGTTTTGGTTGGTGTTACCACTTCAAAATTTACTGAAGCAGATAATGTTGGTTTTGGTATCAAACATACTGATGTGATTAAGCAAATAAATGAATACCATTTTGACGATGTAAAATATCGAGTAAAATGTAATTCTTGCGATAACTATACTATAGAAGAAAGTGAATTTTGTTCAAACTGTGGTAATAATATTGACAAATCTGTATTTGAAGAATTTGAAAAATCACACTTTGCTAATTTTACAGAAGATGGCTTAAAAGAATTGGGTATAAACCCTGTATTGTGTAGAGCAGGGAGAGATTTTTGGGAATTCCATCAAGGTAGTGCTCTAGTGCGTATTTTTGTAGTCAATAACAACTATTTATATGCTACTTCTCCTCTTAATAGGGTGCCCAAAGAGAATTTAGAAGAATTATTGACGTATGTCACTTCAAATCAAGTAGCTCCGTATCAATTAGGTATTTATGAAAATAAAATTTTCCTTTCGTATCGTACGCACTTGTCTGATATTTATTCTCTTAAAAAGGATGAAATTAAAAATAACATGATTCGTTTGGCAACAAAAGCAGATGAGTTAGATGATTTCTTTAGGGATAAATATGGTTGTGAAAAGTCTATGGAAAGTAAATCTGATGACGTAAATTTAGTCATGGACGTTCAGCAAGAAGCTGCCGAAAAAGAAGAAGTTATACAACAGGATGATGTCGTTGAACAAACTAGTAATCCAGTTGAAAAACTGAAAAAGTTAAAAGAAATGTTTGAAATGGAACTCATTTCTGAAGCCGAATATGCTGAAAGTAAAAAAGCTATTTTAAGTAGCATGTAGACCAACCATACTGTAGAATGAAAAAAATAATTATCCCAATTTACCTTATAACTTTGTTCATTGGCCTTAACTCCTTTTCACAATCTGTTAAATGCGGTGACTTATTCATGCAATATGGTGAAAAACCAGAAGAATTAGAATTTATAGCGTGTAAAGAAGGGAAGGGGCAGTTGATTGTTGAGGCTACATACCATGTTTCAGGTAAAGAAGCTGAGAAAGTTGAAAAATATCTTATTAAAAAATACGGACTAGGAAAACTGAAATTTATCTGCTGTGGTTGGGAACCTGAAAATGGACAGAATGGACAGATTAAAAACACTAAACTGACAAAAATAAATACTGATTATCATCTTCTAATCACAATGTTTGCAAGTGCAGAAGACAAGGATGGTAGTTTTGAATTAAATCGAGACAAAATTAAATTTTTCACAATAATTGTTAAAATAGTTGATGTATAAATAACTATCTTTAAAAAATGAAACAATAAATAATTTCTTGAAACGAACCCAGCCTGCGGCAGGCAGGTATCCTTGAGGCAGAGCCTAGAGGAATTATTTTGATTAAGTCACACACAAAAATGACAATATGAATGTGCCATATGAATGATAAAAACCAGCCTGCGGCAGGCAGGCAATAAGTATAAAACATGAAATCTATTCATTATCTATTTTTAATATTCTTTTTAGTTTTAGTAGTAGGTTGTGATAAAGTAACAAAGACCACAAAACTTTCTGACAATGAATTTATCGAACTTATTTCTGATAATAATTTCAGAAAGACTATACTAAAAATAGATAGTTTAACTAGAGTCAACAACTACCCTATTCATCAAACAGGGCTATTATATTATGAAAAAGGTAGGAATTTAGGACATTTAGAAAAAGATGTTGAAGCTATCGTTAGTTTAGAAAAAGCACTGACCATCTTTAAAAAAGAGAATAATCGAAAATTTATTGCTAAAACAAATATGTTATTGAGTGTCTCTAATGGTTTTCTTTCAAAAAAAGAAAAAGCTTTAAAGCATATCACAATAGCTCTTAACATTTATAGAGAAATTGAAGATAAAAAAGGTGAAGCAACATCACTTAATTCTTTGTCTCATATCGAATACCAATACAATAATTTTGACAAAGCAATTACCTACCTCAAACAGGCTTCAGTTATTCAGTTAGAAGTAAATGACAATGCTGCTTTGGCAGCATCTTATAATAATATTGGCTATGTACTAGAACAAACTAAGCTTAATGATAGTGCTATTGTATACTATAAAAAAGCAATACAACTCAATAAAAAAATTAAAAGACTTAACTCAGATCCGCAGCGAAACTTAGGCTATCTCTATGCGACTAATAAAAAACCTGAAAAATCTAAATCACTCTACTTAGAGGCTCTTAAAATTGAAGAGCAATCAGGTAAATTAGCTCTCCAAAAAGATATTTATGATGCATTACTAGAAATTTCTATTAAGGATAAAAGTTTTGAAAATTCATTGCTATACGTTGCAAAAAGAGATTCTGTGAGTGAGCTGCATTCAACGTTAGAAAATGAAGAAAAAATCAAATTGGTAGAAAATCAATATCTATTAATTACTAGTGAAAAAGAATTAGAACAAGCAAAAAAAAGTAACACTAAAAATAAAATAATCGCTACCATTTTGGCAGGTTCTCTGTTGTTTTTGGGTTTATTCTTGCTTCAAAGAAATAAAAATTCAAAATTAAAATTTGAGCGAGAAAAGTTACGCTTAGAGCAAAAAATGCTCCGTACTCAAATGAATCCGCATTTTATTTTCAACGCACTAACTGCCATACAAAATACACTTTTAGATGGCGACCCTCTAAAATCTAGCACGTATCTCTCTCGTTTTGCCAAATTAGTACGACAAAATTTTGAATTCGTTAACAAAAAATTTATTACTTTAGAAGAAGATTTAGATGCACTGAAAAATTATATTGAAACACAACAATTACGTTTTGAAGATAAATTTGATTATGAAATTCGAGTGGATGCTGAAATTGACACCACATTTGTGAAAATTCCACCTATGTTATTACAACCCTTTGTAGAAAATGCTATTGAACATGGTTTAAAACCAAACAGAGAAAAAGGGTTATTACAAATACTTATTTCAGAAAAAGGAGAATTTACATGTTTTAAAGTACTAGATAATGGTATAGGCTTTGAAAAGGAGAATGTTTCAAATGATAGAGAACATGCTATTGATGTATTTTTAAAACGATTAAAACTTAGAAATTTAGGGGAAGAAAAACATTTTGCTATTCAACCCTTAGAAAACAAATCAGGAACTCAAGTAACCATTTTATTAAAGTTAGTGTGATGGGATGTAAAATGCTAAGAATAGTAATTATTGATGATGAAGTTAATGTGAGAAGAGTCATCAAAAAACTACTGAACTTAATCAGTACAGATTATGTGGTTGTAGGTGAAGCTCCTTCAATAGCTGAAGGCAAACGTATCATTGCAAAAACCAATCCTGACATTGTATTGTTAGATATTGAATTAGAAGACGGTACGGGCTTTACCTTATTAGATCAAATCCCGAAAATTGACTTTAAACTCATATTTATTACCGCTTACAATCAATATGCTATCAAAGCATTTAAGTTTAATGCATTAGATTATTTATTAAAACCTATTGAACCCAATGATTTGAAAGAGGCTTTGGCTAAAGCTGAATCGGCAATTGGCTCAGAGAATGAATTAAAAGATCTCTTACTAAATTTAGAGCAAAATAATAATTCTGAGACCAAAAAAATTGTGATTAAAACAACCAACAAGACCTATTTTATTGATGTTTCAAAAATTATATATTGCCATTCAGAAGGCTCATATACTAATATTGTATTCGAAGAATCAACAATACTAGCTTCTAAAAATTTAAAATATTTTCAAGATTTATTATCGGAATATTCATTTATTAGAACACATCAATCCTATTTGGTCAATAAAATACATGTTACGGGTTTAGAAAATGACACCATTGTCTTAAATGGAAATCTAAACATACCTATTTCTTTACGAAGAAAAGCAGAAATTAAAGCTTTATTAGCTGATTATTAAAAGAGACCACGTTCTTTTAATTACGTCATGTCAGTTCGAGTGATTTTATAAAAGCAAACCCTTTTGTTTGTTTTTATAAAATTGTATCGAGAACCTTTTGCTGTACAAATTATCAAGTTCTAGATACAACGTCTCTTTGTCATTTCACTCAAACTGACATTGTAATTTACATTTAGAATAAAGAATAAACAAAAGGTTATAAGAAGTCCTTTGCGAATATAAACTCTAGCCTTGCACTTATAAATTACTCCAATTACTAAACAATATCTCATCTATTTTTGGGTTTTATTAAGGTTTGTATATAAAACGGTTTAAAACCTGTATTTACAAGTCATAAACCCAACTAAAATGAGTCAACCTAATCACATAGATACACCTAAATTTTTAAGACTTTTTGTGTTTTCAAAGTTTAGCCTTACACTACCCTTAATTATTGCATTTTTTCTAAGCAGTAGTCATTTATCTGCACAATTTATCACCACTTGGAAAACCACCACCGCAGGTGAAAGCATTACCATACCCACTTACCCTACAGAGTCCTATAACTACACTGTAGATTGGGGAGATAGCAGTCCAATTACAACACATACTACAGATGTAGCACCAACGCACCCTTATACAACAGCAGGAGAGTATACCATAAGCATTAGTGGTGCTTTTCCACGCATTTACTTTGCAAATGGAGGTGATAAAGACAAAATAATCGCTATTAAAAAATGGGGAACCAACCCATGGTCTTCAATGTATCAAGCCTTTTTTGGCTGTAGTAATCTGGCAGGGCAAGCTTCTGACAAGCCAAACCTTGACAACGCTACAAATTTAAGTTATATGTTTTACCTCGCCACTTCATTCAATCAAAACATTAATAATTGGGATGTTTCAACAATTAAAGACATGTCTTCAATGTTTGTAGGAGCATCATCTTTTACTAGTGACCTTAACCTCTGGGATACTGGAGAAGTAACTACAATGTACAACATGTTTTGGGATGCAACAGTTTTTGATGGAGATATTTCTACTTGGGATGTTCGAAAGGTCAAAAGCATGGGAAATATGTTTAAAGGAGCAACTAATTTTAAAGGTGCTATTGGTGGATGGAAAACGTATGCCTTAGAGGGATTGGGAATGTCAGGTATGTTTTATAATGCTGAAAAATTTAATAAATATATTGGTGAGTGGGATGTATCAAGAGTGACTGACATGGTAGATGTTTTTAGAGGAGCCAAAGCATACAATAAACCATTAACAAATTGGGATACTGGTGAAGTAAAGAAAATGAGAGGGATGTTTAAAAATGCCAAAGCTTTTACTAAAGACCTCTCAAATTTTAACACAGCAAAAGTCACAACAATGAGCGAAATGTTTAGTGGAGCTATTGTTTTTAACGGAAATATTGATAATTGGGACACAGGACTAGTAGATCATATGGGAGGTATGTTTTCTGGAGCCTCAGCATTTAATAGAGATATTAGTAACTGGGATGTTTCAAGTGTTGAAAGGATGAACTCTATGTTTGAAGGGGCAACATCTTTTAACAATAATAATACAGCACTAACATGGACAAGTGGTACAAGTACATCAGAAGTTACTACTATGGAAAATATGTTTAAAGAAGCTACTTTTTTTAACCAAGATATTAGTAGTTGGAATGTTTCTTTGGTCAATGATATGAGTTATATGTTTAAAGAAGCTACTGCTTTTAACAATGGCAATACAGCATTAACTTGGACCAGTGGTACAGGTACATCACAAGTTACTGAGATGGATCAAATGTTTTATGTAGCAACTGCTTTTAACCAAGATATTAGTAGTTGGAATGTTTCTAAAGTTAAGACGATGAATAATATGTTTTATCAAGCGACTAGCTTTAATAAAGATATTAGTAGTTGGAATGTATCTAAAGTTTGGGATATGACTTCTATGTTTTATGAAGCTACAGCTTTTAATAATAACAATGCAGCTTTAACTTGGACAAGTGGTACAGGTACATTACAAGTTACAGGTATGACTTATATGTTTCGTAATGCAACTTCTTTTAACCAAGACATTAGCAGTTGGAATGTTTCGAATGTAGAGAAAATGAGTTACATGTTTCAAAATGCCACTATTTTTGATCAAAATTTAGAAAGTTGGGATGTAACGGGGGTAACACATGCTCCAGGAATGTTTAAAAACATAGCACTCTCCACAGAAAACTACGATGCTTTATTAAAAGGTTGGAGTGCACAAAACCTAAACTCAGACGTTAATTTTAGCGGAGGTTTAAGTCAATATTGTACCGCAGAAGCAGAAAGAGCAATATTAGATGGCAAATGGGGTACAATTACTGATGCTGGTAAAGAGTGTACAACAGCCTGTTCAGTACCAACCTTAGAACGAGATGCCTTAATAGCACTATATAACAGTACTGATGGTGCAAACTGGACGGACAACACCAACTGGAATACAGCAACACCCGTAAAAGATTGGTTTGGTGTAACGGTAGATTGCGACAACAATACGGTAACAAGAATAGATTTAAACAATAATAAATTAAACGGTATAATCCCTCCTAAAATAAAAGATTTGAATAATCTTTCTGACCTTCGTTTATACCGCAATCAAATATCAAGTACAATACCTGATGAAATTTGGTCTTTAACTAAATTAACTACCTTAGAGTTAGGAGGAAACGATTTGACAGGTGGAATCTCTCCATTAATAAAAAACTTAACACAACTTTCAAATTTAACACTATATCAGAATGAGTTAACAGGAGAGCTCCCAACTGAATTAGGACAGTTAACTCAGTTATATCAAATCAATGTAAATACTAATTTATTAAAGGGACAAATTCCCAATTCACTTACAAATCTTCCTAATTTAAGTCGTTTAAATTTTGATAAAAATAACTTTCATGGACCTATTCCTAATTTCACCTATTTACCTCCACTAACTTGGTTTGCTTTTGATAAAAACAATTTTCAATTTGGTGATTTCGAAAACGAATTTGCCACTTATAGAGGTATTTCAAATACATTCTATTATTCTCCTCAAGCCAAAGTAAATACAGAAATAACCCTTTCCAAAACTGTTGGAGAAACTGTTGACATGGAAGTAACCTGTAGTGGCGACAACAATGTATATCAATGGTATAAAGGCACAACACAGTTAACTAATGGAGGTGATATTTCAGGAGCAAATCTAAAAACATTAACTATAAATAATCTTAAAGCTTCTGATGCAGGAATATACCATTGTAAAGTAACCAATTCCTTGGTTGTAAAAACTGATGGTACACCGGCATTAACTATTTTAAGACATAATATTATATTAAATGTTACTGCTGGAGCAGCCCAAACCTATGTGCCAGACGATAATTTTGAACAAGCACTTATAGATTTAGGTTATGATAGCGGACCATTAGATGATTATGTACTAACCGCCAACATCAATATACTAACAAGCTTAACGGTATCCAATAAAGCCATATTAGATTTAACAGGCATTGAAGATTTTGTTGCTTTAAGAACATTGATTTGTAATGACAATTCGTTAACAAGTCTAGATGTTAGTAACAATACAGCATTAACAAAAATTAATTGTTCTAAAAATAACATATCAAGTTTAGATTTTAGCACAAACACTTCTTTGACTGATATTGATTGTAGTCAAAACAACAACCTTTCATCATTGAATATCAGTCTAAATAATCTAGTGACTACATTAAAATGTTATCTTAATAATCTAACTGGTTTAGACGTAAGCCATATGACAAATTTAAGTTGGTTTTCTATATACGATAACCCCTCATTAAATAGTGTTAATGTCAATGGTCTTTTAAATCTAACAAATTTTTGGTGCCACAATGGTGATTTGTCCACTATTGATGTATCAACGAATTCTGCTTTGAAGGTTTTTTCATGTGGAGAAAATCCCTTGGGGAATGTTGACGTTAGAAATAATGGTGCTCTAACAGATTTCTGGTGTTACAAGAACAATCTTACAACCTTAGACATATCTCAAAACCCTTTATTGACATATCTTGCTTGTAACAACAATCTATTATTGACTTCCTTAGATCTGAGCAACAATCTAGATTTAGAAACATTGAATGTCTCACTAACCAAAGTGGTATCACTCGATTTAAGCAGCCATTCTCAATTGACTAAATTATATTTTAATTCAAATTCTGATATCACTACATTAGATTTAAGAAATGGTAACAATACAGCAATAACAACTTTTTCTGGCAATAACACGCCAAAGCTTACTTGTATCTTTGTAGATGATGCCACATACAGCACAGCAAATTGGACTAATATTGATGCAGCGTCAAAATTTGTAGAAACCCAAGCAGCGTGTGATGCATTAACAGCTACTCAAACCTATGTGCCAGACGATAATTTTGAACAAGCACTTATAGATTTAGGTTATGATAGTGGGCCCTTAGATGATTATGTACTTACTGATAATATTAAAGCCCTTATAGGATTAGGTGTCTCAGGCAAAGGAATAGCAGATTTGACTGGTATTGAAGATTTTGTTGCTTTGAATAATCTTAACTGTTCTAATAATGATCTAACTAGTATAGATATCTCAATGAATACTAAGCTACAATCATTATCATGTTACACAAATAAATTAACCGAAATAAATACAGATAGTAATCCTGATCTTTGGAGAATTCATACATGGTCAAACCCTAACTTAACAACACTTGATGTTACAAAAAATAAAGAATTAACTGATTTACAGTTTACAAACTGTAAAGTTGCATCCATTGACCTTTCTCAGTGTACAAAATTAGTAGATTTGTTTTGTGGTAATAACGAATTGTCAAGCCTAAATGTTGATAATAACATTAAACTTAGAAGAATAGGTTGTTATTACAATCCAATTGTTGGGTTAGACATCACAAATAATGTAGAATTACTGACTTTACGAGCAACTAGTATAGCAACTAGTGCAATGGACTTTAGTAAAAATACAAAACTAAAAACATTAATTATTGATCAGAATGGTTTTTCAACCATAGACCTATCAAAAAATAGTGCTCTTACAGAATTAAATTGTCAAGGCAATAACAACATCTCAGTTTTAGATTTACAAAACAATGTTGCTTTAAAAACATTAAATTGTCACGTAAATAAGATCGAAAATTTAGACTTAACCAACAATGTAAACCTTGAATATTTAAGTTGCGGAAAAAACGAGATGAGCACCTTAACAGTTGCCGCAGGAAATAAACTGACAAGCGTTTATTGTGAATACAATAAATATACCTCATTAGATTTTTCTCAAACAACAGCACTTGGTAGGTTTCAGTTTGATCATAATCCGTTATTAGAAAATGTAACTTTAAAAAATGGCAATAATAATACTCTTGAAGATCATGAGTTTCATGCTAACAGCTGTCCTAAACTTACCTGTATTTTTGTTGATGATGTAAGCTATAGTACAAATACTTGGTCACGTGTAGATATTACCTCTACTTTTGTTGAGACACAAGCTCAATGTGATGCATTATCAACACCCACCAACACCACCGACTTTATCACCACTTGGAAAACCACCACAGCAAATGAAAGCATTACCATACCAACTAAAGGTGGCGGATATGCATATACTGTAGATTGGGGAGATGGCAGTACAGATGCTATTACTTATACAAGTGATGCCATACATTCTTATGATGATGCAAATGAATATACTGTAAGCATTAGCGGTACTTTTCCTCGTATTTATTTTAATAATAAAGCAGGAGATAACAAAGACAAAATAATCTCTATAGACCAATGGGGAGATAAAGCATGGACATCAATGGCTAATGCATTTTCTGGTTGTAAAAACTTAGCTGGCTTAACACTTATTGCAGCTCCTGACCTTTCAATCGTTACTGATATGTCTTATATGTTTAAGGCTTGTAGTTCTTTTAATCAGCCTATTAGTAATTGGAATACAACAAAAGTTAAATTCATGCATCAAATGTTTTATTTCGCAACATCTTTTGATCAAAACATCTCTTACAACCAAAGTAATGATACATGGAATACTAGTAATGTAAGTAACATGCATAGTATGTTTGAAGGGGCTACAGCTTTTAATGGAAATATTGGCAATTGGAAAACAGGAGCAGTTACAGACATGGCACGTATGTTTATTAATGCTAAGAAGTTTACCCAAGATTTAAATTGGGATGTGTCTAGTGTTAAAAAAATGAACAATATGTTCAGTGGAGCAACTATATTTAATGGAGACATCACGCAATGGGACACCTCAGGTGTTGATGATATGGAAGGAATGTTTGTAAATGCAAAAGACTTTGATAGAGATATTTCGTTTAAACAAAGTACGGGTGCATGGAATACAGTTAATGTTACAGATATGCATAATATGTTTTTATCAGCAATAAAATTTAATAAAAATATAGGCAATTGGAATACAAAAAAAGTAATCAACATGTCTCGAATGTTTGATGGAGCGGTTGAGTTTGACCAAAATCTAGAAAATTGGGATGTTACAGGTTTAATCCTTATCACTGGTTATTATGGTGCAGATAATATGTTTAACAATGCAAAACTCTCTACACCTAATTATGATGCTTTACTGAAAGGTTGGAGTGCACAAAACCTAAACCCTGATATTAAATTTGATGGAGGCTTAAGCCAATATTGTACCGCAGAAGCCGAAAGAGCAATATTAGATGGCAAATGGGGTACTATTACTGATGCAGGTAAAGACCCAACTTGTGGAACAGCAACACTAGATTGCCCAGCCATAACCTCTGCAACAACAGATGTTGCTTTACTTCCAAAAATAACTTGGGATAAAGTTACGGGAGCAACCAACTATAGTATTAAAATTATTAAAATAACTGACAATACAGTATTTGCTGGTGGAACTCTAGATGATGTATCAGAATATATAGTTACAAGTGATTTAGA
>Ga0209633_10001176_pt1 | contig 28026 bp, 27 predicted proteins | sample Cruoilmetagenom1_FD_187290 | JGI IMG/M metagenome (GOLD analysis project Ga0209633, IMG submission 187290) | Oil polluted marine microbial communities from Coal Oil Point, Santa Barbara, California, USA - Sample 1 (SPAdes) (version 2) | ecosystem: Environmental > Aquatic > Marine > Oil seeps ...
GCGAAACCGGACGGTTTTCAAGGTGGGTGCAACGCATTAGCCGAAAAGCTACGCAAGCTCACTCGGTTCGAAGGTAGGGCATTGCCCTTACATTTAATACCCGCCATGTACCAATTGTTCCAAACAATATCACCAGCAAGGACGAAAGCGCCAATGCGCCGAAAACAGCACTTATGGCAAAAGAAAATTCCACATCAATGATTTTTGTCACAACAATATAAGCGCCGATTGTGCCGAGAATAACCGCAAGAAGTGCAGTTATTGATGCCAGCAAAAAATATTCCCAAAAATGCACGGCGATGATCCTCAGCCGCGTCGCACCCAGCGTTTTTAGCACCACCGATTGATAGATCCGCCGCCGTTGCGCCGTCGCCAATGCCCCTGCCAAAACAAGAGCCCCCGCAAAAAGCGTAATCAGCCCCGCCGCCCGGATTGCAGTCATTACCTTTGTGAAAATTTTCGCAAAGGCATCAATCGCATCTCGTACCCGTATGGCCGTCACACCAGGAAATGCTGACACCAGATTTTGCACGAGCCGCGCTTCAAGTTTCAAATCCTGAGCATCAGCAAGCTTGATTGTCGCCAGAAGATTATGCGGCGCCCCGCGCAGCGTATTGGGAGAAAAAGTCATGACAAAATTGATAGCCAAAGATTCCCATTCAAGTTCTCTGAGATTTGCGATCTTCGCCGTGATATCACGACCAAGTACATTCACCGTGACGCTGTCACCAACCTTGAGCCCAAAGTCCCTGGCAATCTCCGCTTCAAACGAAACCAAAGGCTCGCCATCATAATCCTTGGCCCACCATTTGCCTGCGACGACTTTCGATCCCTCAGGTACACTGTCCGAATAGGTCAATCCCCGGTCACCACTTAGAACCCATTTGGAACGTGAAGGAATTTTCATATCATCCGGCGATTTACCGTCAATCTTCACAATTCGTCCGCGCAACATAGGCGCTTGTGAAAAAATCACTCCCGGAGCCACACGCAACACAGTTTTCTCCAAGGATCCAATGTCGCTTTTATCGATATCAAGAATAAAATAACTCGGTGCCTTTTTCGGCACGCTGGCTTCAAGGTCGCGGACGATCGAATGATCAACAAGCGCCACCGCAACCAGTAGTGTCAGCCCGCTGCCCAGTGAGACAACAACCGAACGCGTCAACGCACCCGGCCCCGCCAGATTGGCAAGTGCGAGTTTTAATTCAGGTTTGGAAGGCTTGGGCAACGCCCCCGCCAACCAGCTGGCAAAAATGCCCAGTGCAAAAAACACGGCAAACAATATCATCGAGCCGATAACAAAATAAACCGCCAGACGAACCGATTGCGCAGTGAGAATAGCAAATCCCGCCAACGCAAAAATAGAGAGAACCGTCGCTCCAACCGCGTCCCACCCAGGCCACGTCTTGTCCGCCCCAACCTCATCGCGAAACAAAACCGTCGCATTGACGTTCCGCGCTGCACCCAGTGGCCACAGGATAAATACAAGTGAAACCAGAAATCCGTAAGCCGCCCCGGTCATCAGCGATTTAATTGAGACACCAAGTTCAATCGCAACCGGAAACTGCCCGCCAAACATGGCATTCAACCCGATTGGCAAAAGAGCACCCACTATCAGACCGATAACGACACCGAGTCCGGTGACCATCAAAACCTCGAGCAAAAACACCATGAACACAAAGCGGCTTCCCGCACCAAGGCTTTTAAACGTCGCAATTGTTTTACGTTTCTTTTCGACAAATGTCGTAACCGCATTGGCAATCCCGACACCACCAACGAGCAGTGCCGTCAATCCGACCAGGGTCAAAAACTGCGAGAACCTGTCAATGGCTCGTTTAATAGCAGGCGTCGGGTTCCGCCGATCACGCAAGCTAAACCCCGCCTCCGGCAATCCCTTTTCAAGGTGATCCTCAAATCCCGCAACATCATCGTCCCCCGCCTGTTCCTCATTTAACTTAACCTGATAAGTCCAGCGGATCAGACTACCAGGCTTGTTCAAACCGGTGGCGTCAAAGGTTTGATGTGAAAACAAAACTCTCGGCCCAAATATAAAGCGCCCCCCCAACCGGTCCGGTTCACGCTTGATGATACCAGCAAGCTTTATGTTGGAATTGCCGATCTTTATGGTGTCGCCCAGCTTCACCCCAAGTCGTTCGATCAATATCGGATCAACGACCGCCGCCCCATTCTCCTGAATGAGATCACCGAAATCTTTACTACCCTCAACTTCCAACGCACCATAGAGCGGATAGGCAGTATCCACGGCCTTGATCTCAACCATGACCTGATTGCTACCGTCACCAAGACGTCCCATCCCACGCAACGCCGCCGACGTGCTAACAGCACCTTGTTTGCGAAGCCAGCCAAGCTCATGCCCCCGCGCCGCCTGATGACTACGCGTCAGTGTTATGTCGCCACCGAGCAATATCTGCCCCTGCGCACGAAAGCCGGCCCCAAGCGCATCCGTCAATGCACCCACACCCGATATCACGCTCACTCCAAGCGCCACACAGGCCACAAATACAGTAAACCCGCCAAGTCCACCTTTAAGGTCGCGCCACGCCAGCCCAACGATCTTCCCCGGCGACATACCTTGCCCAGCCATTACGACACGGCCTCAATCAGCAAATTCTGATCCTTCACAATGCGCCCGTCCTGCATATGAATAACCCGGTCGCATTTCTCAGCAAGCCCCTCATCATGGGTCACAAGCACAAGCGAAAGACCGTTCCGCGCCCGAAGCTCAAACATCAGATCAATTATCTGTGCTCCCGTCGAAACATCGAGATTTCCAGTAGGTTCATCGGCCAGCAAAAGCTTCGGTCCCGGCGCAATAGCCCGCGCAATAGCCACCCGTTGCTGCTCGCCACCCGATAGTTCTGCCGGAAAATGTCCCATACGGTGCGAAAGACCGACATCATCCAGACAGCCACGCGCAATCTCCCGCGCGCCGTTAACACCACTGAATTCTAGCGGCAAGGCTACGTTTTCAAGAGCCGTCATGGTCGGCACAAGATGAAAGGACTGAAAAACAATACCGATATGTTCGCCCCTGATCCGTGCCAGCTCATCCTCTCCGAGCGATGAAAACTCGGCACCTACCACATCAACCTGACCAGAACTCACCGGCTCCAGTCCTGCGATAACCATAAGCATGGTGGTCTTGCCTGAACCACTGGGTCCGACAATGCCAACCGCCTGCCCGCCTGAGACACTAAGATCGGTACCCGACAGAATTTCCACCGGTCCCGCCTTGCTTTCCAGCGTCAACGAAACATTTTTGAGAGATATAATTGGACTAGTCATCGGTATTAAACGTTCTCCATCAATGATATCCGTCTAATGAGCACCATAAATCATTGCGACAATTACACTACATCACTTTAAACTTATAATTTTGGCCCCAAATAAACTCAGACAATTCGAACAACCAATCGGCCTAAATTATCAATAACCGAGAGAAATGTGCGCATGATAAATATTCCAACCATAAGCCATGTAATCATGGCCGCACTTATTTTCAATTTTTCGGGTCCGGTGTCCGCCACAAGCGCACCCCTAAAAAAGTCTATTAAGATCGTAGCATTTGGCGACAGTTTGACCGCAGGATATGGATTACCGAGAAAAGCAGCATTCCCAATTCAGCTTGAGAAAAAATTAAAAGCCCTGGGAAAAAGCGTCTCCGTATCAAATGCGGGCATCTCCGGCGACACAGCAAGCGGCGGACTGGCACGCCTCGATTGGGCCATACCTAAGGGAACGAATGCGGTCATTTTGGAACTTGGTGCAAATGATGCCCTGCGCGGCGTCAGCCCGGCAGTTACCCGCCGATCGCTCGATAAAATCATGTCCCGCCTTAAAGCCCGAAGCATAAATGTTCTGATCACCGGGATGATTGCACCACAAGGCATGGGCGACAAATATGGCATGGCCTTCAATTCAATCTATCCTGATCTCGCAAAAAAATATGACGCGCTCTATTATCCGTTTTTTTTAAGAGGTGTCGCACTTGATCCAAAACTCAACCAGCCCGACGGCATTCACCCGACCGCAAAAGGGGTTGCCGTAATTGTTGAGAATATCGCGCCGAGCGTGCTCAGCCTCATTAAGCGCGTTACAGATGAAACATCCATGATTGCAGCCGACTGACCCAGGCTGGAAATCAAACAAGAAATTATTAAAGGGGACCTATGGAATATCGCAAGTTAGGAACAACCGACCTTGATGTCAGCGCACTCTGTCTTGGAACAATGACGTGGGGTGAGCAAAACTCTGAGGCCGACGCCTTTGAGCAAATGGATTATGCCACAGCACAGGGCATCAACTTTATCGACACCGCCGAAATGTATCCCGTCCCTGCAAGGGCCGAAAGCCAGGGCAGCACCGAAACAATAATCGGCAACTGGATGGCGGAGAAAAATAATCGTGACAAAGTAATCCTTGCAACCAAAGTTGCCGGACGATCAAATATGGTTTGGCTGCGGAACCAGGCCGAAGAGATACGCCACACACCGTCCCAAATGCGTGAAGCACTGGAAAAAAGCCTGACCCGCTTGCAAACCGACTACATAGATCTCTACCAGCTTCATTGGCCAGACCGCCCAATGACGGCATTTGGCAGTCTCGCTTTTGTGCCAGGTGACGGAGAGGAGGAGGAAATCGCGTCCATTCTCAAAACTCTTGGCGAGTTTGTCGCCGAAGGCAAGGTCCGCCACATCGGCCTGTCCAACGAAACACCTTGGGGTGTGAGCCAATTCCTGCAAGCATCCGGCGAGCATAATCTCCCACGGATAGCTTCCATTCAAAACGCATACAACCTTCTTAACCGCGCCTTCGAAACGGGCTTGTCCGAATTTTACTTGAGAGAAAAAACTGGCCTCCTCGCCTACTCTCCCATGGCCTTTGGTGCACTAAGCGGAAAATATTTAGGTGGCAAAAAACCCGACGGCGCCAGACTGACCCTTTACAATCAATTCACCCGCTACACAAAACCCAAAGGCATTGACGTAACGGAGAAATATTACAATCTGGCCAAACGCAACGGGCTCGACCCGGCACAGATGGCGCTCCAGTTCGTAACAAGCCGTTGGTTTGTAACCTCAAACATCATCGGGGCGCGAACCATGGAGCAACTAAAATCAAATATTGCCTCCGTCGATCTGATTTTGAGCGAAGAGCTGCTCAACGAAATCGAAGAAATCCATATCAACGACTCTAACCCTTGCCCATAAGCCAACCTCAATGTTTGGAAGCTCAAACTGAAATCTCCCCCTATCTCGAAAGATCCCAACAATGCCGCGACTTTTCTCTGGCATCAAAATCCCGGCCAACATACAACCTGAGCTCGCCGACCTTCAGACCGGCCTTGACGGAGCGCGCTGGATCGACCCAGGCGACTTTCATGTCACCTTGCGATTTGCCGGGGATATTGACGGTAATCAAGCAGATGAATTTTCAGGTTTTCTGTCTAACATCCACTTCACACCATTTGAAATCACACTCCAGACAATGGGATCGTTCGGCGGCAATCGGCCGCGCGCTGTGTGGATTGGGATCAAAAATTGTCAGGATCTTATCGATCTGCACCACGCCCATGAAATGGCAGCCCAGCATGCGGGGCTCAAGCCAGAGTCGAGAAAATTCGTACCCCATATCACACTCGCCCGCCTGCGTAATATCAGCCCCGCAGAAACCGCCCGATATCTCGAAGAAAAGGGACTTGCAAAACTGCGGCCATTCACCGTATCAAAAACCATCCTGTTCTCCGCGCGCCCCGGTGGAGGCGGCGGTCCCTATAAGGTCGAAGAGACCTACCCCGCGAGCGGCGACTATGACGACGAAACTTATGATGAAAGTTATAACGGAGATTAAATCAAAGATCAGCCAACCCGATTTTGATCGATATGCGCGAGCAATCCGCGCGATGCCTCTTCAATAAGATCAAGCACATGATCAAAGCCATTCTCCCCGCCGTAATAGGGGTCGGGTACTTCGCTCACTCCCAAATCAGGAGCGAAATCCAAAAAGAGGTGAATTTTCCCCCGCATTGTCTGTGGTACAGCCCCAAGCAGAGAATTCAAATTTTCCTCATCCATCGCCAGAATGTAATCGAACGCACCAAAATCATCCCCGCGCACCTGCCGTGCACGTAGCGAAGAGATATCAATATCGCGGTTTGAGGCAGCTTTGCGCGCCCGGACATCCGGCGGACTTCCCGCATGCCAGCTCCCCGTACCCGCAGAATCAATAAAGAACTCGTGTTCCCGGTCAGCATCTACCACAAACTTGCGAAACACACCTTCCGCACTGGGCGACCGACAAATATTGCCGAGACAAACAAACAGAACCTTGTATTGTGACATTTACTCACCCGTGACTTGCGAAACTCACCAGCCCAAACAATCTCTGTTTGAGGCCGGCCAACAAGTACAATCTATTGATGGATCGACAGAAATGGCACCCAAACTTAAGAATGATGAAAAGCACGCTGCTCTAAAAAATCTCACCGGCTGGACTTCACTCAAGGACCGAGACGCGATTTCAAAAACTTTCAAATTCAAAAATTTTAATGAAGCATTTGGCTGGATGACCCGTGCAGCATTAATAGCTGAAGGAATGAACCATCATCCAGAATGGTTTAATGTCTGGAACCGTGTTGACGTAACCCTGTCCACACATGATGCAGGCGGGGTGACCGAACTCGACATCAACCTCGCCACTCAAATGGACGAATTATAGAAACAAAGTTTAGCCCGAGTTTAATAGCGGTTACTGCGCCACCAGTTTTTCATCCGCTTGGCACTCATCCGGTAACGACGGCGAGCCTGCAACCGCTTCATTGCAGTGCGCGAGTTGGCAACTGTACGAACGTGCGGACTTTCACCAGATGCACCTTCAGCTTCTGCATCAGTAATGGCCAAAGCATCGGCCTCCCCGTCTGCTGAAGCTGGCACAGGATCAGACGCACCTTCGACCATCCCGGCAGAGACCTTATCCGTATTGGCAATTTTATCACCCAATACTTTACCCTCGGCCAAACCATTGGCATCATCGTTAGAGACGCGAGACGGCGCATCATTCGAGCGGGTTTTTGTAACGGTACCACCACTGTTATAATAAATCTCCGGACGGAAACTATCTGTCATATCGATCTTAACCGAAGCAACCTTAACGTGGGACACTTTCACAAGCTTCGCACGGCGGAGCCCACGGTCCATCTCGTCTGCCGCATATTGTTCATGCCTGATAATCTCGGACTGTGCCCAGGGCTGTTCCTTACAGCGACAGCTATTCTCCGTCTTCTTGCGGTACTTATAGGCGAACTTCATCGACGAATATTTTTTGCCTTTAAGGTCGACCATCGTGTCCACCGAGCCACTGGCATTCGAATAATAAAACAGTTTGGCTGGCACTCCACAACTCGACTCGCAGATATTATTGTCGCGCCGCAATCGGCTTCTTTGTGTCGAATTACTTACAGGAAAATAATAACCATCGCATGTTCGCACACACATCGTCCGATATCCCGAAGGTCTGGAAGCTTGCCGATTATACATGTTACCGCCCCCCCATCCGGCAGGTCGAAAACTCTTCCCCCGTGGATACACCCGATAAGCGCGACCATCAGAACCGTAAACAATATAGTAATTCGAGCCGCCAAAACCTGGCGCCGGCTGCGCCCTCACGGCCTGCTTTGGCCCGAAAAAACCAAACATTGGTTTTGGCCCGCCCGTCCGGTAAGCTTTTTTATTAGGCGCTCGATAAACTTTAACTTTCGGCGGACTTTTCACTGCACGACCAGGAGCGGCTTTTTTTGTCCGCACACGCCCCTCATTAAAACCCGTAAAGTCGAAATTCACCTGAGCCAACCGCACCAGCTTGCCTGTAATAACAGAAGTTGAAATTTCGACTTTAAGGTTGGGAAAATTAGCAATACTGGCCGCGCGAGCAGAGACAGACTGCCGGCTCAAATTTTTCAAATCAATGGGAGAAAAATGGTCAGACACCCTTGCTTGCGCACCATTCGGGAGCGTCAATAAAAACAGTGAGCTGACAATTAAACAACGGAAAATTCCAAAATGGCGGAATCCAGACCCAAAACCAGATACAAACATACTCATACGCAATACTAACGAGTGAAGTCACAAAACAAATACTAAGCAGAAAATATCTGCTTGCCAATAAGTTCTAGACCCAATTCACCAACAAATTGCAAATATTGTCTGATCAAAGAGTAAATTTCTGTTCCAGAGATGATTTAATCGAGACCCAGTGCCTCGCTAGCCCAGCGCGGTCGTCTGGTTACTTTAGCGCGACGCACCTGGCGCCTCTTGATAGCGCGCACAGGCTTCAACCTCTTGGCCTGGACGCCAAGACGCATTTTCCGCGCATCATCAACCTTGACCAAGCCGCGAGGCCGCTCATTTGCAGCGGTTTTTATCGAGACCTTGCCAGCCCCGCCCAAACCGGTGCGCTTCTTATCCAGAGATTGCGATTTAACGACACGTTTAGCGCCTCTTTTAACGGATTGCGAATTGCGTCCATCAACAAAATCAGGGTCGACAGTTGACATCGTACGCAATCGACCAACATGCACCAGTCGTCTCTTGCCAGCACGAGTTGCATGACGTCTCCGGTGCTTTTTTGCACGCCCCGTCAATGCCGCAGCATAAGCCCGGTGTTTGGCCAAAGACGCCTCTTCCCAGGGATGCGGGCTGCATTTGCGGCTCAGTGCATATTCTTCGCGGTAGCGCCAGGCGTTTTCAAGATCGCTATAGCGCCTCCCCTTGAGATCGACCATTTCTTCAGGACTGCCACCGGCATTGTGGTAAACAAAAAGCTGTACAGGCTCAGCACAGCTACGCCTACAGGTCCGGCTATCCTTTTTAAAACGCCCACGCGTTGTGGCAAAACTCAGCGGCCAATAATACCCATCACTCAATCTGACGCAAAGTGTCCGATACCCACCAGCAGTGATGCCAATAGTATCGCTCAACCCTTTGCGTTTGTTCGGCTGAAGAAAGGATTCAAACCCGGAGAACATCCCAAAAAATCCACCACTCCCCCGTCTCGTGGTAAAGACACCAGACCGAGTTGCCGCTTCAATTTTTGCCGCCCGCAGTTTTTTTGCCTGGGCAGCGGAAACATTATGAGATTTTTTCTTCCTCTTGCGGCCCCAGTATTTCTCACTGGATATCTGGCCAAGAAATGAATCTTCATCCATCAAGGGAACCATCACGCCAGAAGACACAACAACGTCTTGGTTCAAATCTGAAACAAACGAGGGAGCAAAGGGTTCCAGAGCAATTGGCGCGCGCGCATCCGCACCGATTTCCGCATTATCATGAGCGCTATAAAAGCTACGATTGGGAGAATTGTTGGGCGATAAATTGGAATGCACCAATAACAATAGAAGGAAAGCCAAAAACACATGACCCGCAGGTAGGTTTTTGGCTTTTTCAATCACGCGCCCGCTTGGTTTGGCGCACCAATACATCTTACTTACTCCACTACCACCCTAATGTCACAAAAAAGGCCACAAATGCAGCCTTCCCCAAAAAGTGTAAACAGCTGCAAGAAAATATCCAAGGTCTAAAAAGACCTATGGTCAATTGCAAAAGGTTTCTATTGTGAAAAATACTGCGATTACAGATAGTTCCACAACAGACATTTTTTTAATATAACTGTTGAATAAGGCCGAACTGGGAAAATCTATTTTGGAGCCAGCCTGATTGCACCATCAAGCCGGATACATTCCCCGTTTAACATGCCGTTCTCGCAGATTTGCCCAACCAGTTTTGCATACTCGCTCGGGTAACCAAGTCTGGATGGAAACGGCACAGAACGACCAAGAGCTTCTGCGACCTCATCCGGCAGCGTATCAAACATTGGCGTATGAAAAAGACCCGGCAGGATTGTCATAATGCGAACCCCATCCCTGGAAAGATCCCGCGCAATTGGCAGCGTCATTGATGCCACCCCACCTTTTGACGCAGCGTAAGCCACCTGCCCGATTTGACCGTCCTGGGCAGCAACCGACGCCGTGCTGATGATCACACCGCGCTCACCGTCCTCCGTAACGGGCTCCGCATCAACCATTCCCATGGCGCTTAAGGTCGTCATGTTGAACGATCCAATGAGATTGACCTCAACGACCTTTTTAAAGCTTGAAAGATCATGTCCCTTAACAGCACCCGTCTCCCGGTCGCGTGAAACTGTTTTCCGGCCAAGTGCAATGCCAGCACAATTGACCAATATGCGTTCCTGACCATGCGCCGACCGCGCCGCGTCAAATGCCGCCATAGCACTTGCCTCATCCGCGACATTGCACGAACAAAACACACCACCAATCTCACCGGCAACTTTGTTCCCAAGCTCCTCATTAAGGTCAAAAACCGCAACCTTCACGCCCGAGCTTGCAAGCTCGCGTGCCGTTGCCTCGCCTAGTCCCGATGCACCACCCGTTACAACTGCACAGATATCGCTACCAAGTTTCATATTAAATCACCCTAAATCTAAAAATTTGATCTCAAGAAATAATTGCGCAATAGCGCCCAAAATATTCTAGGCTTGAGTTAGCCAATCCAAATACCTATGTCTAGCCAAACAAACTGGCTAAACGAACAAACTGGCTGAATGAAACGCAGGGCTTTGATCAAGTTGATGACCAACAAACAATACACCCAATCGCGCGACGGTTCTTTCCATGCCGACCGACAACTCCCGGTGAAGGTCGAGAGGCAGGAGGAAAAGGTCAAACGCGGTTTTTGGAAAAAACTCAAACGCGTCCTCTCCCGTGTTCCTTTCGCCGAAGACCTGATCGCAGCATATTATTGCGCAATGGACAGTGAAACACCCACCAAAGTACGTGCAACACTACTTGGCGCTCTGGCCTATTTCATTTTGCCCCTGGACTTCATCCCCGATATTATCCTCGGGGTTGGTTTCACCGATGATGCGGCAATTTTGGCAGCCGCCATTGCCACTGTATCTTCCCACATTTTGCCGAAACACCGCGATGCGGCCAAACAGGCCCTGAAAGACGATGATTTCAGCGATGGGCCATCTTCAACGGCATAGCCTGACTTGACTAAAACTTCTGCTTTTGAGTCAAAGTCGAGAAGACGCTATTGCGAGAAGCGTAATGGACCATTTGCCATTGAGCCACAGATGCGTCGACCCGGTATCGCAGCCTTAAAACTTCAAATTTGTGAGTCAATAAACAGGAAGCGTCGTGTCAAGGAGCGCAGTGAACATCATGTTCATGAGCACCACAGATAGGTCGACCTAGTATCGCAGCCTTAAAACTTCGAGATTCGAGGCAAGGTCCAGGAGGTGTTGTTTCGAGAAGCGCAGTTGACTAAAATGTCAATGAGCATCAGAGAAACAAAACCGACGCAGAGATTGACCGAAGATCGGAGTTTTACATCTGGGGAAGGATGACGACCTTCCCCTTCGCCTCCCGCCGCGCCAAAACCTCCATCGCCTCACTAATCCTGTCGAGCGGATAGGTACCAAATATTCGCGGCACCAACGCACCCGACGCACACCAGTCCAGAATCTCCTTTGAATTGGCAGCCTGTATTTCCGGGTTCCGCTCAAGCATCGCCCCCCAAAACACACCAACCGCATCGCAACCCTTAAGGAGCAACAGATTGGCGGGCAGTTTTGGAATATCTCCCGACGCAAATCCAATAATCAGCAACCGCCCCTGCCACGCCATCGCCCGAAGTGCGGCCTCCGTATGAACACCGCCAACGCAGTCATAAACAACATCGACTCCCCGACCATCAGTCAGGTCTTTAAGCGCCTGTTTAAGATCGCAATTCGAGTAATTGACGAGCTCATTCGCACCATGCGAGCGGCAAATCTCAAGCTTCTCGTCTGATGACGCAACCGCAATGACCCGCGCTCCCATTTGGCGGCCAAGCTCAACCGCTGCCAGCCCCGCACCGCCAGCTGCACCAAGCACAGCCAATGTCTCCCCGGCCTTGAGATGACCGCGATCTTTGAGACCATAATATCCAGTACCGTAGGTCACCGGGATGCCGCACCCGGTAATAAAATCGACCTCGTCAGGAAGCGGTGTCAGTAGTTCCTGGCTTACGCAGACATATTGCCGCGCCCCGCCCCAACCCAGATAGGCAATAACCCGCTGGCCAATGCGAAACGTCTCGACCCCGGAACCCACTTGCTCAATAACCCCGGCGATTTCCCCACAAGGCGAAAACGGCAGTTCAGGCTTAAATTGATACTTTCCCCGGGTTACAAGATTATCAAAAAAATTGAGCGCCGCTGCCTCAACCCGAACCAAAACATGCCCCTCAGTCACAGAAGGCTTTTCGATTTCTTCTACGACAATAGAGCCAGATCCCTCTAGAACCTTGCAAAGCGCTGCCCTCATCTCACATCTCCCATCCACAACAATCCGTTCATCTTCGATCAGCATGAATTCATTGAAAATTGCTTTTTCACAAATGAAATCTTGCACCACACCCGGAATTCTTACGGACAAAGGTGCCATTTTCGCCGTAAATCAGAGATATCAGCTATCGCAACCGAGCGGTCTGCGGAAAACTTGTCAACTGAGGCTCTGGCATATCAGAAAATATGGCGCTATATACACCAAATATATTGTCAGTAACTGAGTCGGAATTGAACCGCAGATCCTCGAATAAACACGCCCCTTGAACGAACGAGACATAAAAAATGCAAAAAATACTGATTGCCCTGCTACTCCTTACCGGCTCATCAATGATGCAGGCCTCAAATGCCAACGCCCAGGCACCAAAATTCCTTCAACAGTTTAATGACTGGTCATCCTATATTCGGGACGGCAGCGGCGAAAAAATATGTTTTGCGGTTTCGCAACCAAAAGACTCTGAGCCCAAAAAGGTCAATCGCGGTCAAATCGTCTTTTACCTGACGACCTGGAAAAAGGACAATATCAAAAATCAGGTCAGCGTAAAAATCGGTTATCCCTTAAAGGATGGCAGCAAGGTAACAGCTATAATCGGCGCATCATCCTTCACGCTTTATGTCAAGGACGACAAGGCATTCATTGAAAAACTCGAAGACCAGACCAAACTGATCGCCGCCATGAAAAAGGGTGCGAAAATGGTCGTTAAAGGAACGTCAAAACGCGGTACACTTACAACCGACATCTATTCATTGTCCGGTATTACAGCGGCCCTGCAACATGTTGCTCAGTCCTGCGGCTAGCTCACAGGCTCCCGGCCTCATATAGGATGATTAAGTCCTGCGCCCTAATCAGTCGCGCAGGCCTTTTAAGATCAAAAGTAAAATGACAACGACCACAGCTGAAGAAATTGATTTAGCCGACAATGGGCCAGCCGCCAGGGATGTGCTCAAAACCGGGCGAAAAGATATGACTTCTCACACGTCCATTCTTGGCCTCGATCGGGATCAGCTCAAAAATATTCTACGCGAAGAGCTCAAAGTACCCGAAAAACAATTGCGCATGCGCATATCGCAAATCTGGCGCTGGACCTACGCTTTTGGCGCGCTCAATTTTGAAGACATGAGCGACCTCTCAAAAGACATGCGCAATGAGCTCGCCAGACGTTTCTCAACAGCCCGCCCGGAAATCGTAACCGAACAGATTTCCGAAGACGGTACCCGCAAATGGTTACTGCGCCTGCCGTCAATCGATGGCGAACCCGCTCCCGAAATTGAAACCGTATATATCCCGGAGGCTGACCGCGGCACACTCTGCATATCCAGCCAGGTCGGCTGCACATTAAATTGCACCTTCTGCCATACCGGAACCCAAAAACTGGTGCGCAATCTCACGCCTGGTGAAATCGTTGGCCAGATCATGCTTGCCAGAGATCGCCTTGGCGACTGGCCTGGTGCAGACGCTGAAATCACATCAGGCCTGCCGAGTTCTGAGCGCAAGATCACCAATATCGTGCTCATGGGCATGGGCGAGCCCCTGTATAATTTTGACAATGTCAAAACCGCCATGAGCCTTGCATGCGACGGTGATGGCCTGTCTTATTCCAAACGCCGTGTAACATTATCCACATCAGGCGTCGTGCCCGAAATTGCCCGTTGGGGCGAGGAGGCAGGCACCATGCTCGCCATATCGCTGCACGCCGTGAACGACAAGCTGCGCGACATCCTGGTTCCCATCAATAAAAAATACCCGATCAAAGAGCTCCTTGATGCCTGTCGCGACTATCCAGGCCTCTCAAACGCCAAACGTATCACCTTCGAATATGTCATGCTCAAAGGGGTGAACGACAGTGCACACGATGCCAAGGCACTTGTTCGTCTTCTGGCGGGCATACCAGCAAAGATAAATCTCATCCCGTTCAACCCATGGCCCGGCACACCGCTTGAATGCTCGGATTGGGAAACGATTGAGAAATTCGCCGAGATCGTCAACAAAGCAGGTTATGCAAGCCCTGTCCGCACACCGCGAGGACGCGATATAATGGCTGCTTGCGGTCAGCTTAAATCCATGAGCGAGCGCGAACGCGCGAGTACGCGGCGAGAACGCCAGAAACAAACAGAAGCCGCAGAAAATACAGAAAATACAGAAAATAAAGTGGATTAAAGAGGGCTGACATGATCTGGAGAGCAATCCTTCGTCTGATACTCGTGCCGCTGGGCTTTATACTCGCGCTCTGTGCTGCCCTCTTTGTGCTCTTCACCCTTGGTCAGGAGCGAATCGTTCATGAGATGGCGGGTGGTGCCATAAGCGATGACTGGGTTGAAATCACCACCACCATCATGACCAATGCCGAGCTGTTCCTAAGTCTCGCTTCAGCATTCACCATCGTCCCCGCACTCCTCCTCATCATCATCGGTGAAGTGTCACGCATCCGGTCCGGCATCTATTATATCGTCGGCGGCGGTGTGGTCCTGGCAGCCATTCCCGTTCTCGCCCGTCTGGCATCTTCAACCGAAGCCTTCATTCTGCCATCCGCCACGATATTGCAGATTTTCGCGACCGCAGGATTTGCCGCAGGTCTGGTCTATTGGTTAATTGCAGGACGCACAGCTTAAGGCTATCCTAATATTTCGCACATAGTCTGGAACTAATCCGCTATCATTCCCAGGCGGTTACGGCATTCAAGGTGCCAGAGCACAACAATTATGCAACCGCGTGACACGCATAATTTATCGCACAAAAAAATCGGCATACCAGCCGACCTCAACCTTTTAGAACGGCATGGCAATCATGGTTTTCGACTTCAACGCACAAATGAAACTGGTACAAAGCATCACGCAACTGACCATGAAAAACATGAGCACAGCCGTTGAAAATGCTGCCGCTCAAGCGAGCACAAGCGAAACAACGACCACAAACCGCACCATTGCCAATAATCCATTTGCGCAAATGATGGACCCTGCCAACTGGGCCCAGATGATGCAACCCGCGCCATTTGCGGGCTCCACATCCAACCCGTCCTCCACAATGCAATCACTGTGGTGGCCCCTCAATCCATCATTTTTAAGCAAGAGCCAACCTCAAACGATGGGCATGTCGAGCTTGGGCCTCCCCAATATGGCGATCCCGTTGGGCCTTAATCCATTTGGCAATACAGACACCCCATCGATTTCCCTGCCCATATTGAGCGCCCAGTCACCTCTCGCAGCCGGTAATAAATCTGAATGGCCTGATATGTTTTGGTGGCTTGTTCAAAACAATGACAAAAACGCCCCTTCTCCAACTGATGAGAGTGCGGCAAGTGCAGCTCCATGGGCCATGATCATGGATCCCTTTGGCCTCATTGACGAACCCCAGCCAGAGCCTGAAGAAACTGAACCAGAAGATGCCACACAAAATCTCTTTGAAATGATGTTTGACCCGTTCGGACTGATGAAATCCGACAAGAACAGCACGACCAAAAAGACCAGGCGCTCGGTTAAGACCCGACGGACACCAACCACCCCGCCACCAACTCCGGAAATATTTCCAAACACTGTCAACTATCTCGATCCCTTTGGCTTCATGAAAGCACAATCAGAAAATTCCGTTACCAACTCAACGGGCGACAGTCGCAACATGTTTTTCGGCTATCAACCAAACGCCAAACATCCATTGATGAATGACGGCAGCCCAACCGGAATGTTCTACCTCGCAATCGCATTGCCGAAAGATATTGCGAACATTAACCCGCACCTGCCACCCTGGAATCTCGCGCTCTAATTCCCTGAAGTCAAAACCGGAATTTGTGATCCGTTAGTCAAATATCGCATACAATATCCTTGCCCTAAAGTGATTCCGATCTATAGTGCGGGTCGATTTTGATGAATTAAATCCAACCGGGGATGAACCGAATTGAGCGATATAAATAAAGTCGTGCTGGCCTATTCAGGCGGCCTTGATACCTCCATCATTTTGAAATGGCTGCGCGAAACTTATGATTGCGAAGTTGTGACATTCACCGCAGATCTCGGTCAGGGCGAAGAGCTTGAACCTGCCCGCAAAAATGCCGAACTCATGGGCATCAAGGAAATATACATCGACGACCTGCGCGAAGAATTCGTGAGAGATTACGTTTACCCGATGTTCCGCGCCAACGCGCTTTATGAGGGCATCTATCTCCTCGGCACGTCTATCGCCCGCCCCCTCATTGCCAAACGTCAAATCGAAATTGCAAAACTCACCGGCGCCGACGCAGTCAGCCATGGCGCTACCGGCAAGGGCAATGACCAGATCCGGTTTGAACTTGGCTATTACGCCTGCAACCCGGACATCAAGGTCATTTCGCCATGGCGCGAATGGGACATGGTTTCCCGCGAAGACCTGATCGAATTTGCCGAAAAGCATCAAATTCCGATCCCAAAAGACAAACGCGGCGAAGCCCCCTTCTCATGTGACGCCAACATGCTGCACACATCATCCGAAGGAAAGGTCCTCGAAGACCCGGCCGAGGAAGCCCCGGAATATATTTACCAGCGCTCGATCTCGCCCGAAGACGCGCCCGACGAGCCAACCTATTTAGAAATTGGCTTTGAAAAAGGGGACGCGGTCTCCATCAATGGCGAGAAGATGAGCCCGGCAACGCTATTGGAAGCCCTCAACCAATATGGTGGCAAAAACGGCATTGGCCGCATCGACCTTGTCGAAAACCGCTTTGTCGGTATGAAATCCCGCGGCGTCTATGAGACACCCGGCGGAACCATTTTGCTTGCCGCCCATCGCGGCATGGAACAAATTACCCTCGACCGGGGTGCGGCTCACCTGAAAGACGACCTCATGCCGCGCTACGCCGAGTTGATTTATAACGGCTTCTGGTTTTCGCCTGAACGCGAAATGCTCCAGGCCCTGATCGATCACTCTCAACAGCATGTAACAGGATCTGTCCGCATAAAACTCTATAAGGGAAATGCAGACGTCGTTGGTCGCACGTCACCATACTCGCTCTATTCCGAAGAACTTGTAACCTTCGAGGATGACGCCGGTGCATACGACCAGAAAGATGCTGCAGGCTTCATCAAGCTGAACGCTCTGCGTCTACGCACATTGGCAGCGCGCGATAGAAAAATATGAAACCTTTAATAAGAATCGATCTGACCCGCCATACCAATCCATACATTGTCTGGATATCACGTATTGCCGCCGCCATACTGATTGGTGCAGGAAGCCTATATTATTGGAAAAGCGGTGTTGCCACCACCGATGAAGGACGGATGACGTCCTTTCTACTTGGCACCTTGCCCATTATATACGGTAGCCTGATAGCGCTGATGTCGCTAAAGTCTGACATTGAGAAGCGCATAAAATTCCTGAATAATATGGTTGGCCTCCCGCTCATCATGGCACTGGCATCAATTGTCATAGGCCTGATTTTAACCGCACTCAAATAATCTCATCGAGTATCATTCTAGCCCGCATTTCGATCAGGCATGAATATGAGGCGCTTGATTGAAATTCGCGCGTTTGCTCTTGCGCATCTCCTCGCGACGCAGTGCCTGTGCATGAGTTTCCTTCAGCTCATTATAAGACAGGTTAATCCGGCCCAGCATATCGCACGCATATTCAAGGATTTCATCTGGCAAATCTTGATGCGCATACCGGTCAGGATGATAAGTCTTGGCCAGCTTATGATAGGCCGAACGCACGGCTTCCATATCCGCGCCATGCGCAACACCCAGAACCGCATGAGGATCAAACTCCCCCTGCTTCAGTTTCCGGCCCTGCAACTGGCTGGCCTTGGGAATATTGGTTACACTCAATGACCTGATCGAGGCTTTGGCGAGCAAAAGATGATCGCCCCGATATGGCTCAAATGAGATGAACCGCCCTTCGCTATTGAGCTCTTCGTTCACCGCACGGGTTTTGGCAACCATCATGCGGCCGCGCAACATGGACCCATCATCCAGCGTAATTCGTACCGGGTGAGCTTGTTTTTCTGTCCCATTTCCCTGGTTGATATGATTACGTTCGAACATGATTTCAGCCTTTCTAGACTCTAGCTGGTTTAATTGGGATCGGATCAGTATAAAAAACCAGAGCGATTCAACGAAAACAGACCCGCTCTAGTGCCAATTTGAAACGACCACGCATCGTTTGACCAACCAAATGCAGGAACCATGCTAATTTTAATGGGTCTCTGCTGCGGCAATCACCCACTAGCGGTATTTCCTACAATATGCTAACTGAGCGCCAACATAAGTTTTATAGGCAATTGCAACGCGCCCGAGTGAACCCTTGAGTGAGCAACGGGCGCGGCTCAATACACAACCAATCGAAATATTTTAAACAACATTCTGTGGTCGAGAGACGCACCACGACGGATTGCAATTGGCAAACGCCATATCCGGTCTCTCTCACCCAATGTTACATACTGAAAGTACGACAATGGAACTTCGCAACATCGCCATCATCGCCCACGTTGACCATGGCAAAACATCACTGATCGACGTCCTGCTAAAAGAAACCGGCACGTTTCGCGAGAACGAAAAAACCGACGAACGGATGATGGATTCCAATGATCTGGAACGTGAACGCGGCATCACCATTCTTGCCAAATGCACAAGCATCGTCTGGAAAGACACCCGTATCAATATCGTCGACACCCCGGGCCATGCCGATTTCGGCGGCGAGGTTGAGCGTATCCTCAATATGGTCGACGGCGTCATCGTTCTCGTAGATGCAGCAGAAGGCCCAATGCCGCAAACAAAATTCGTTGTATCCAAAGCCCTTAAACTTGGCCTCAACCCAATTGTCGCTATCAACAAAATCGACAAGCCTGACCAACGCCATGATTTCGTTCTCGACGCTATTTTCGACCTCTTTGCAGCCCTTGACGCCAATGAAGACCAACTCGACTTTCCCGTGCTTTACGGTTCAGCCAAGCAAGGCTGGATGGCAAATACACCAGACGGCCCACAAGAAAACATGGGCCCCCTGCTTGATCTCGTACTCCAGCACGTCAAACCACCAGTAACCGAAGAGGGCTCCTTTCGTATGCTGGCAACCACCATCGAAGCAGATCCATATCTCGGTCGCATTCTGACAGGCCGCATTTCATCGGGAGAAATCGCCGCAAACACCCAGATTAAAGCGCTCTCCACGGACGGAAAATCTGTCGATAAGGGGCAAGTCACCAGGGTTCTGGCTTTCCGCGGCCTCGAACGTCAACCAATTGACGTTGGCCAGGCTGGCGATATCGTCGCCATTGCGGGACTTAAGATCGCAACCGTTTCCGACACCCTATGCGCCCCCGATGTCGATACGCCAATCATCGCCGACCCGGTAGACCCGCCAACTCTTGAAATGACATTCCGGATCAATGACGGACCACTTGCTGGCCTGGACGGCGATAAGGTGCAGAGCCGTGTGATCCGTGAACGGCTGCTCAAGGAAGCCGAAGGCAACATCGCACTCAAAATCACTCAAACCGCTGACAGTGATTCGTTTGAGGTCGCAGGACGCGGCGAACTCCAACTTGCCATTCTGATTGAAACCATGCGCCGCGAAGGGTTCGAGCTCACTGTTTCGCGTCCAAAAGTTGTCCTTCAAATAGACAAAGAAACTGGTCAGGAACTCGAGCCTATTGAAGAAGTAACCATCGACGTCGATGAAGAATTTACCGGTGCCGTCGTGCAAAAGCTCTCCGAGCGCCGTGGCGATCTCATCGAGATGAAACCGTCAGGTGCCGGGCGTCAACGGCTCGTACTCCATGTCCCAACCCGCGGCCTTATCGGTTATCAATCTGAGCTTCTTACAGATACGCGCGGAACAGCGATCCTCAACAGACTATTCCATGAATATGTACCCCATAAAGGACCTATTCGCGGCCGCCGCACCGGCGTATTATTATCAAACGGCAATGGCACAGCTGTTGCCTTCGCATTGTTCAACCTTGAAGATCGTGGACCAATGATGATCAACCCGCAAGACCAGGTTTACGAAGGCATGATCATCGGCGAACACGCCAAGGGTCAGGACCTCGCGGTCAACGTCCTGAAGGGTAAAAAGCTGACCAATATGCGCGCCTCCGGTAAGGATGACGCAATATCGCTCACACCGCCCATAAATATGACACTTGAAAAAGCGCTTTCATACATTGGCGATGATGAATTGGTTGAGATTACTCCAAACCATATTCGCTTGCGCAAACGTCTCCTCGATCCCAATGATCGCAAACGGGCCGAGCGCGCCAAGGCCTCGTAGAGTGAGCAATACCCTCAACGCATCCCTGCGCCAGCTATCAGTATCATTCCGTGGGTGATGCAGGGAGGGGGCGGCTTCGTCTACAGGCAGAAAATTCTAAAAAAGAATAAAAGCGACCCGGCGGGGAGGAACCACCGGGTCGTTTTTTGCATAGACTGGTTAGGTAGTAATGGGCGCGTGACTATTGCGTACCTTGACTAACCTGCTCCCAATAGCGGTCTGTTCCAAAATGATCAGCGTCATTCGGTACAAATGAGCCTGTTCCAGCAACCGCACTTCCTGCTAAAATTATGACGGCAAATGTTGATGCGATAAGTGTTTTCATGAGTAATCTCCTGTGAATCAATGCTGTCTAAAGTCGGTTTCAGTTAGCTGTTCTGCTCAACGTGTTCCCAGTAACGGTCGGTTCCAAAATGGTCGACATCATTGGGAACAAATGTGCCGATGCCACCAGCCAAAATCATAATTGCGAATGTAGATGTGATAAGTTTCTTCATGAGTAATCTCCTAAGTCTTCACCGGTCGCCGGGAGGAATTTCCCGTTCGATGATCGAGATATAGCCAGGAAAAATTCAATGAAAAGAGCATCATTACACCGTGTGAAATGATGTGATCGCGAGTTTATTTTGTGTGATCGCGATGTGATTTCAGCTGCATAATTCGTGATCAACCCGTGATCAAAGGCTTTTCGCGAAGCGAAACGCCAACACCATCGAGTTTTTTCTCAAGAGCGACTGGCGTTCAAGGCGTTTCGAAGAAACGCCCCTCAACTCAAATATATACGGCAGGAGCGGCAGTCGGCTCGAAGAGACGATGAGAGCTCCGCCCAAAGCATTTCACAGAAAATAATAGCATCGCTGAGAGCGTTCCAGATAGCGGAGCACCGCAGAGACGGTGATGACGTATTTATTGGCACAACCAACAAATCAAAACTCCTGATTTTGAGTCAAGAAACAGAAAGCACCGTATCGAGGAGCGGAGTGAACTTTGTGTTCATGAGCACCGCAGAGACGGTGATGACGCATTTATTGGCCTAAATCAGGAGTTTTACGGGCTTTGGCGATGGCGGGTAAAAACTTGGTCTCAATCGAGTGCTCTGTAATCGGCCCGACATGCTTGTAGGCAACACGCCCCGAGCCATCGACCACAAATGTTTCAGGCACGCCGTAAACACCCCAGTCAATTGCCGTTCGCCCGGCACGGTCTGCACCAACCGCATGGAAGGGATTGCCGTATCGCCCGAGAAACCGGCGCGCGTTTTCCGGCCGGTCCTTATAGTTGATGCCAAAAAGCGGCGCCTTGCTTACTTCCTGAAGACGAACGAGCAACGGATGCTCTTGATGGCACGGAATGCACCACGACGCCCAAACATTGACGATTGAGACTTTGCCCTGCGTCAAATCAGTATTTGAAAACCCGGTAACAACCTTCCCGCGCGATTTAAGCCCTTCTACAGGTGGCAACGTAAACACAGGCACCGGTCGCCCAATCAACGCGGATGGGATTTTCGACGGATCCCCATATTGAAGGGCATACCAAAAGAAACCGGCAAGGCCGACAAACAAAATAACAGGCATCCAGAACGCGGTTCTTGATTTGGGTTTGCGGGAGCCACCTTTAAAGCGGGGATGCATATGTCCACGAATTCGCGCCATTACTTGACCAAATCTTCATTTGACCGGGCCGAACGACGGCGCACGCCTTGCGCCTCCAACCGGTCGAGCAAGGATTGCTGTCTCTTCCCGTCCCAAATCAGCCAAATGACAATACCAATCAGCGACGCAAACACAACGCCGTATGAAACCCAAATGAAAGCTGCATGTTTTCCAAGATCTAACATTCAATGTCTATCCCTATTCCGCAGCCTGAACGGGTTGCACCGCCAGTGACTCGTCCACTTGCCGCACCCTGAGTGACGCCACACGCCGCCTTAAAATCTCGTTTCGCATCGCCTTCATATGCAGCGCAAAAAAGAGCACGCTGAACGCCAGCGCCATAACAAGCAGCGAATATAGAATACTCGTATGGATGCTTGCCCCGCCCGAACGCACCACACTTGCCGGCTGATGCAATGTATTCCACCAATCGACAGAGAATTTGATAATCGGAATGATAACCGTACCAACAATCGCCAGGATCGCCGTCAACCGCCCGGCCAAAGTCTCGTCCTCAATGGCATTTCTAAGAGCGATGAGCCCGAGATAAAGAAAAAATAAAATGAGAAATGATGTCAGCCGTGCATCCCACACCCAATAGGCACCCCACATCGGCTTACCCCAAAGCGAGCCGGTTACAAGCCCTGCAAGTGTAAAGACCGCTCCAATGGGTGCTGCCGCCTTCGCCGACACATCCGCCAGCGGATGCCGCCAGACAAGAAGCCCAATGCTCGACGCCGCAATGACCCCGTAACACATCATCGCCAGCCAAACGGACGGCACATGAATGAACATGATACGTACCGTTTCGCCCTGCTGATAATCAGGCGGTGCCACAAAGAACGCCATATAAAGACCGACACCCAAAAGAATGAGTGTCAGGCCGATCAGCCATGGTAACACGCGCGCCGAAAAATTCATGAACCATGTCGGGTTGGCAAATCTCAGCATCACATTCTCTCATTCATTTACAAAAACTCCCATTCATCCAATCAGCGCCACACTCAACGGAACTGCATACGCAACGCGGCACCAGCAGCCCACGGCGTTAAAACAACAGCCGCCAGACTAATCGCAGAAAGGATCATGAATGAGGCAGCAAATGTTGACGGCCCGGTTATAACCGACATGATACTCGATACGCCAAATATTAATATAGGAACGTATAGCGGCAGGATAAGAAGCGAAAGCAATAATCCCCCCCTCCCAAGCCCCAGTGTCAACGCCGCACCAATCGCGCCAATAAAGCTCACTCCAAGCGTGCCAATCAATGTCGTCAACACCAACACGCCATAAGCACCGCCATCAAGGTTGAGCAATAATCCAAGCACCGGTGCCGCCAACGCCAATGGAATACCCGTTGTAATCCAGTGCGCAAGACTTTTGGCAACAACAACCAGTTCCAGCGGCAACGGCCCAAGTGCCATAATTTCCAGTGAGCCGTCCTCAAAGTCATTCATGAATATCCGGTCGAGCGACAAAAGCGCTGAGAGCAAAAGTGCCACCCACAAAACCCCGGGTGCGATCCGGCCAAGAAGCTTGAGGTCAGGCCCAAGCCCAAGCGGCATAATCGCGACCACAATGAGATAAAATCCCAGAGCCGTGGCAACCGCACCCCCTTCGCGCAGGGCAAGTCTTATATCGCGTTTGATCAGAGTGAGAAATCCGCTCAATTTCTTCTCTCCCCTGATCCATAATCAGCCCCATACTCCCGCCCGCCATATGCATGCGCTCCAAGTTCAAGTACACGCGCAGCCTTGAGGCCAAGCTCAATATGCGTGGCGGCAATAACCATTCCGCCCCCACGAACATGATCATTAACAGCCGTCGACACATATGATTGCGATGCCGTGTCGAGCGAAACAGTTGGCTCATCAAGTAGCCACAGGGGCCGCTCTGCCACCAAAAGACGCGCTAGACAAAGCCGTCGCTTTTGCCCCGCCGACAAAAAACCCGCAGGCATATCAACAAGGTCAGTTAGCCCAAATCCGTCCAGTGCCCGCTCAATTCGCGCTTTCTCTTCTTCAGCTGACAGGCCAACCGAGAGGTATTGTGCCCAAAACTGGAGATTTTCCTCAACACTGAAATGTAATTTTACACCATTCTGGTGCCCGACAAAATGGCACATCTCGCCCAAATCAGCCTCAGGATCACCACCATCAAATAAAATACGGCCGTCTGACGGCTGCAAATATCCCGCCAAAACCCGCAACAGACTGGTTTTACCAGCCCCGTTCCGACCAAGCAGCACAAGGCTTTCCCCGCCCCTCACCTCAAAGCTCAGATCGGAAAAAATCACACGGCCACCGCGGACGCAGGCAAGTTTATCGGTGGAAAGTCGCATATACTGAATTCGCACTTGATGACAATTGATTATCTGGATTCATTCGATCTATATATATATCAGCTCAAAAGAAGGGGCCCATTTTCAGGACCCCGATTAAACGTCTATACCCTAAAGCCCGCGCAAAACGGGATTTGCCAGAACTATACCTGACCTAATTGCGACATCTCAACAAGCATTTCAAGCGATTAGGTAAAAGGCTTTGACAAATCACCCCCATCGGCACTCCGGTGGCGCAGCAAAACAAACTCATTCAGGAGAGAATAGAATGACACAAGACAACTCAACCTCTCTCGATAGTTTCAATTGCCGCGATACCCTGACCGTGGGTGGCGAAACATTCGAATATTTCAATCTCAAAACGGCAGAGGCCAACGGCCTTGAAGGCATCTCCCGCCTGCCATACTCCCTCAAGGTTCTTCTCGAAAACCTGCTTCGCTTTGAAGATGGAACCAGCGTCACCAAAGCCGACATCGAGGCCATGGCGAAATGGCTCGACACTAAAAAATCGACCCACGAAATCGCCTATAGGCCGGCCCGCGTGCTGATGCAGGATTTTACCGGCGTACCGGCCGTTGTTGACCTTGCAGCAATGCGCGATGCCATGGCGAATATGGGTGGCGATCCGAACAAAATTAACCCGCAAGTGCCCGTAGACCTGGTAATTGACCATTCCGTCATGGTCGACCGTTTCGGCACGGCTGACAGCTTCGCATTCAATGTTGAGCGCGAATACGAGCGCAATATGGAGCGTTACAAATTCCTCAAATGGGGTGCAGGTGCATTTGAAAATTTCCGCGTCGTCCCTCCCGGAACCGGCATCTGCCATCAGGTTAATCTCGAATATCTCGCAAGCACAGTCGGCACAAAAACCCTGCCCGGTGGCACGAAACAGGCATTCCCCGATACATGTGTCGGCACCGATAGCCACACCACAATGATCAATGGTCTCTCCGTTCTGGGTTGGGGCGTTGGCGGCATTGAAGCTGAGGCAGCAATGCTCGGTCAGCCGGTCTCAATGCTTATCCCGGAAGTCATCGGTTTTGAGCTCAAGGGCAAACTCAACGAAGGCGTCACCGCCACCGATCTCGTACTGACAGTTGTAGAAATCCTTCGCGCCAAAGGTGTGGTCGCAAAATTTGTCGAATTTTACGGAGACGGCCTCGACACGCTATCACTTGAAGACGAAGCCACCATTTCAAACATGGCGCCTGAATATGGTGCAACTTGCGGCTTTTTCCCCATCGACGGCGACACACTAAAATACCTCACATCGACCGGGCGGGCGGATGACGCCAAGCTCTCAGAGGCTTACGCCAAAGCGCAAGGCATGATGCGCGAACCGGGCCACGCCCCTGAGTTCACCGATGTGGTTACTTTGGATATGGCCGATGTACAACCGTCTATTTCAGGCCCCAAACGGCCTCAGGATCGTATTGCACTCACAGGTGCCACATCGTCATTTGCCGAAAGCCTTGGCAGCGAATTTGGCAAATCCGAGGGCACCGATAAAACCTTCAATGTCGAAGGTGAAGACTATGAGCTCAATCACGGCAACGTCGTTCTCGCAGCCATCACATCCTGCACCAACACCTCAAACCCAAGCGTTCTCGTAGGTGCCGGTCTCGTGGCACGCAAAGCGCGCGCCAAAGGCCTCAATGTCAAACCATGGGTTAAAACCTCCTTCGCGCCAGGATCACAAGTGGTCACCGACTATCTCGAAAAGTCAGGTCTCCAGGACGATCTCGATGCCTTGGGCTTCGATCTCGTCGGCTATGGCTGCACAACCTGTATCGGTAATTCCGGTCCACTCCCGGCCCCCGTATCAAAAACCATCAATGACAATGACATGGTTGTCGCGGGCGTACTTTCGGGCAACAGGAATTTCGAAGGCCGCATCAGCCCCGACATCAAGGCAAACTATCTGGCCTCACCGCCACTGGTTGTCGCCTATGCCATACTCGGCACCATGAATATCGATATCACGACCCAGTCTATCGGCGATGACAAGGACGGCAACCCCGTCTTCCTCAAAGACATATGGCCGACCACCAAAGAGATCGCAGATATCATTCGCGAAACGGTCAGCGCAGAAATTTTTGCTGCCCGTTACGGCGATGTATTTAAGGGTGACGATAAATGGCAGGCCGTTGAAACATCAGAAGGCACCACATATGCCTGGGACAACACATCCACCTATATTCAGAACCCACCTTATTTCGAAGACATCCAAATGCAGCCTGGCGACCTGACAGATGTGCATGATGCCCGCATCATGGGACTTTTCCTCGACAGCATAACCACTGACCATATTTCACCAGCCGGTGCCATTAAGGCCGACAGTCCAGCCGGAAAATACCTATCCGACAATGACGTCCCCGTTCTCGAGTTTAATTCCTACGGCTCAAGACGCGGCAATCACGAGGTTATGATGCGTGGCACTTTCGCCAATATCCGCATCAAAAACCAGATGGTGCCCGGCACAGAAGGTGGCGTCACGCTCCATCAGCCGGACGGTGAACAAATGCCAATCTATGACGCCGCCATGAAATACCGCGATGAAGGCACGCCTCTCGTCGTATTCGCAGGCAAGGAATATGGCACAGGTTCCAGCCGTGACTGGGCCGCCAAAGGCACAACCTTACTCGGCGTCCGCGCCGTCATAGCCCAGTCATATGAGCGTATTCACCGCTCAAACCTGATCGGCATGGGCGTACTGCCGCTCGTCATCAACGATGGCACCTCATGGTCCGACCACGGCATCACCGGCAAGGAAACAGTCACAATAAAAGGCATTGCCGATCTGACACCGGGTGCGAAATTAACCGCCAATGTGACATTTGAGGATGGTTCGACAAAAGACATCTCCGTCCTTTGCCGCATCGATACCGAAGATGAACTCGCTTATTATCGCAATGGTGGCATTCTCCATTACGTGTTGAGAAATCTGGCCTCTGCGACCTGATTATCAGGCCGCGCACCAGGCAATATAAAAGCAATAAATCAAACGGCGGGATCGTGGCAATGCCATCCCCGCCGTTTTTTATGACTAACCATCATAAAAAGAGACTTTCCGGTTTAGTTAGAAGCGGTCTCCCCGTCCCTAAAAAGGCCTATAGGTAAAATTCCAAACACTAAGTATGCGGGTGGTCAAGATCAGCCCGACCAACCAGTTGGCGGAGCGCAGCGAGTGCGGATAAGCTGATCGCTCTTAATAAGGGTGAGGAAGCCAACCAGTTGCTCGCGGACGGGTCACAGAAAAAAGTCTCTTCACATTTGCGCGAGTTGCCACCGTCTCACCCGATCGTGACTGGCATTTATCAAAGCCATTGCCAATACTCAACCTAACAACACACATAGGTCAGCGG
>Ga0209633_10001177_pt1 | contig 28010 bp, 21 predicted proteins | sample Cruoilmetagenom1_FD_187290 | JGI IMG/M metagenome (GOLD analysis project Ga0209633, IMG submission 187290) | Oil polluted marine microbial communities from Coal Oil Point, Santa Barbara, California, USA - Sample 1 (SPAdes) (version 2) | ecosystem: Environmental > Aquatic > Marine > Oil seeps ...
AAATAGATCGACTAAAGCATATACTCCATGGGTTTTAATCCACAAGGAAGAATTTTTATCAAGAGTTGAAGCAAGAACAAGAGAAAAGTATTTAAAATCAGGAAATGGCAGAGAATATTTGAAAACAATAATGAATAAAAGGCCCCGTGGCGCAACTGAATAGCGCATCAGATTTCGGCTCTGAGGGTTACAGGTTTGAATCCTGTCGGGGTCACTATTAGCCAATTTAATTGGCATCAAAACCATGTAAGTCTTATGATTAACGTGGTTTTCAAGTTCTTAGGAGTACATAAGATTTGATGGATAATGGTTTATTATGGTAGCTATCCGTCAGTAAATTTTCAAAGTGTCAGTATTACTGACACTTTGAAAAAAATCAAATTAAACCATATATAGTTGATTTGACTTTCGTCTCAATAAATGTTTAACAATTTAAAGACGACAACTATGCGTACAACAAACACCTTTTCTATCCTTTTTTGGACAGATCAAAAAAATTACAAAAATAACCAAGCACTTATCTATGCAAGAATAACTGTAAATCAAAAAAGAGTAAACATTAGTCTAAAGCGAAAGATTTCTTTAGATTTATGGGATGCTAAAAAGAAAAAAGCCAGAGGAAATTCAAACGAAGCTAGACAAATCAATCAATACCTAACCCAGGTTAATTCACAGCTATTTCAATGCTATCAGGATTTAAAATTTAAGGGAGATCTCATTACTGCAAAATTGATAAAAGCTAATTACCTTGGTGAAGGCGAAAACTCAAAAACACTTCAAAATTTAATTGAATATCATGCAGTAAAAATTGAAAGTACTCTTGCAAAAGGATCCATTCGAAATTATAAAGTGACAGAAGGATATACCAATAGGTTTTTAAAAACCAAATTAAAAACAACCGATATTTTCCTTAAACAACTAGACTATAAATTTATTTGTGATTTTGAATCCTTTCTGCATTGCTTCTGGCCTAAAGGTCATCCTAAAGCAATGGGGCAAAATACAGTAATGAAACATATCCAACGATTACGCAAGTTGGTAACATTGGCATATCACCTAGAATGGATAAATAGAGATCCATTTGTAAGATGGAAACCAACCTTTGAAAAACGAGAACGTGAATTTCTTACCGCTAACGAATTATCCAATCTTGAAACCTATTATTTTCCGATTGAAAGACTGGAAAGGGTTAGAGATCTATTTGTTTTTAGCTGTTATACCGGGATTAGCTATGCCGATATTATCAAACTCAAGGAAGAAACTCACATTCATAAAGGAATTGACGGCAACAACTGGATAATTACCAACCGACAAAAAACAAAAACAGTTGTTAAAATACCTTTACTAGACAAAGCTCAGGAGCTTATAAATAAATATAGATATCATCCAATGACTGTTATTACAAAAACATTATTTCCAGTGATAACAAACGAAAAACTCAATTTATATCTAAAAGAAATAGCCGATGCGTGTGGTATCAATAAAAATCTAACTTTTCATATGGCGCGACATACATTTGCTACTACAATTACTTTGAGTAATGGTGTACCTATTGAAACTGTTTCGAAGTTATTGGGCCATACAAAAATTGCAACTACACAAATCTATGCAAGAGTAATTGAAAGAAAAATAAGTGATGATATGGCTGTATTAAAATCTAAACTTGAAAAATTATCAAAACCGAATAAGGCTTCCATGAATAGTAAAAATATTATTTAACACATAAATATCTCATTGTCATCAAAAACCTTTAAAAGTATTCTTTAATGGGTTCAACTTAACTCTGAACGCATGCGTTCAGTTTGTTCCATTTTTGGTGAAATTGCTTTATTAAATTTTGCTCGCAATTTTTCCAATATTTTCAACAGGATTGAGCCATTGCAAAATTTGCCTTTTTATAAACAGTATTCTTTGCTTTTTTTACTTCTGTATAAAGTATTTCTACTGCTTTTGGAGGTAGACTTTTATTTGCCTATTTTTATTTTAACATTTGTTGAAGTACTGTAAATATTTCTTTTACTTCTTCTTTTGTGTTTAGGTTTATTGCATTTGTTAATCCTTTTACTTGTATTGTTTCTTTATACAATTGTACAAAATGTTCAATGATTTGAATATGTATTTTAATTGCTTTTTGCGTATTCAAAACACCTCCAATCATCATTATTCCACTTTCAGTAAAAGCGTAAGGTAACTGTTGATCTTTTGTGTTTTTCGATATTTTTCTATACTCTGTTGTTGTTAATTGAAACATAAAATCTTTCGGAAAACGTGCTTTCTCTTTTTCAATTTGTTCTCTTAGATGTATAATATCTACTTGATAAAGTGCCGCTACTTCAATATCTAACAAGACTCGTTTATTCCTTATTGTTCGAGTATTATTTTCAATAACACTTTGTACTGCTATTAGTGATGTTTGGTCTGAACTCATTTTTTACTATAAATTCTTTTGGTAAAAATAGGTTATTATCCATTTATAAAACATTAAGCTTCTCATTATTCATTCTCTTTAATATCTAAATTTGATAAGTTTAATGTATACTAAAGTAGAGTGCTTTTTTATTAATGTGGTTTAAACCACAATTTTGATTGAATTAAATTATTTAGTATTACAATTGAATATAGATCATCAAAACAAGAAATAGATGATATCATCATATTTCTAATTAATGGTGGTTCTGAAAATAAAAACAAAATCGTAGCAGACTTTATTAGCTCAAAACATACAAACATGAAACATCTCATTGCTCAAAAAGATATCCAATTTTCTAATTCAAAGATTGAGGCGTTTAACAAAATTATCAAACACCAGTTTCTTTTACCAAAAAATTTACAAAATTTCAAACAACTGTACACTGCATTACATAATGATGTATTTATTTACAATTATAAAAGACCTCAATTTGGACTAGCCGGTAATACTCCTGATGAAACATATAAAAGAGTCCAATTAAATATTAAACAATATACTTCTCATTTTGCAGCGCATATAAGCAAACGAATTTCACAAAATCAAAAAAGCGTTTATAACAACTGTAGTGTAATATAAAATTTTCATTAAAAAGATTAAGTTAGCTTATAACTAATTCATTATCTTTGAATTCCCTTAAATGGGACAAGTTTTTGTAAATGTATCGTGGAAATAGCACTGCTTTAATTCGTGATTTTAAAACTAAAAAAGCTTACGCTTCTTAAAATATAGCTCATGAAAAAAGAACCAAGTTTAACATTGCCACCAGATGACAATTGCCCTTTAAAATTTGAAGAAAATGTGCGTTTTATGGCTGCTCATCATGATAATATCATAGAGCCCGGACACGGTTTCTTTTTTGATTTTTCGGATGTACCTGAATACGAAAAATATGTACTCGATTATCTTGTTACTTTTTATGGATGGACACTTGAAAAACCCTTCTTTATTAGAAAACCTAACAACTAAAAAAACCACAACTTAAAGCTGTGGTTTCTATCCTTTTGCAACATACTATAGACCCAACCAACTTACTGTTTTTCTATTTATTAGCTTAATTATTAATCAAATACCTTATTATTATGATAATTGCAGCAATTAATAATAAAGAAACTATTGCGTTAACATAAGGATCATCTTCTAATATAGATTTAAACGTTCTTTTTTTTCTAATAAAAACCCACCTGATAAGTGCACCTGGATACCTAAATATCAATACTATAATTGTTTCAATAATTACTTCAAACATAAACTAATTATTTTTTTAGTGAATTAAACCCTTTTTTGATAATCTTTTTCCCTCCTGATTTTATAATTGTATTAGTTACAGGATTTTTAACCAATTTTACAGGAGTTGCCACTACATCAATAGTATTATTAATTATTTCAAGACCTTCTTCGTAAGTAGGATTACCTGTGCTTTGTGTGCTCCTACCTTTTTCAAAACTCCAATTTTTAAACTGATATGTATTTGGGAATACAACATTTTCATTATTCTCAGCTTGTCCTTCGTGCACTCCTTCATTTATTATAATATTCGCCTGATTTACTATTGGAAATATTATATCCTGAGGAAGTTCTAAAAAAGGAGCTACAAAATCTGAACCTAATTTTGATATTTTCTCAACGGTATTTAAGTTTGATGTTATATTAGTATCTGGATCAATCTCTAACGATTCTCCTTTATCATATTCTTTCCCAGTTTTATTATCTGTAAAAGAGCCATCTTCATTTAATGAATACTCCTTTTCATCACCAACAACAAGATTAGTTGAACTTCCAAGATTTTCATATCCATCCTTTTCTTCACTTCCTTCGTACCACTCATAATCTCCTGTTTCTAAATTTAAATACCAATCTTCAGGTGCCATCCCATCAGGGTCAATAAAATAAATAGGATTATTAAAAGCATAATTATATGGAGAGTGCCTTCTCATTTGTTCCGCAAGAGGATCTAAGTTCATCCAACGTCCAAGAGCAGGGTCATAATTTCTAGCCCCAAAATCATAGGTATTTAAAGTTTCATTAAAACTATCATCAAACTCTTTACCATTGAACATATATTTTTTAGCTACACTATTGCCTAAAGAACTAACATTTGTGTTAAATCCACGTAATTTTAATCCGTATGGATAATAGTGATTCTCTTTAATAATTTCACTTTGTGATATACTACCATTGCCATCACCATCACTGTAGCTAAGCCTTATAGAACCCAAATGATCTAAATAATTATATACGTATTTAAACGTCCCATTATCATTATGTACATATCCCTCAGGGTGATTGAAAAACTGTAAAGTATTATTTTCGTACACGAAGTTGCCCGAGTATTCCGTTGTAGTTAAAACACCCCCATCATTAACAACTTTTTTAAGCTTTAAACCACTTGCATCATAAGTATAATTTATCTTTTTAGTGTTTGAGTTATCAAACTTAATCTCTGTCGGCATATTCATATGATTATATAAAATACTGGTAATCCCTTTATTGGTATCCGTCAAAAGGTTTCCGTTTTGATCATATGAATAATCATCAGTTGTATCAGCAGCAGTATTTACAGCATCATCCTTAAAACCAAACTGGTCTATTGTTGCTGCATCTGCTACTTTCATCAGCCTGTTACCACTATCATAACTATAAGTAAGATCATCCATCACACCGAAGTTTGTCGCTCCCGTATTAGTATGCCCTTTCCTTTCTAAATTAGTGATATTTCCGTTTTTGTCGTAAGCTACATTGGTAAGATTATAATTTCCTGTATTATCAACTCCGCTAGTAATTCGATTTAGAGCGTCGTAGGTATAGGTATATTGATTACTTTCAGGATTACCAGTATCATTTAAACTAGCGCTATTCCAATTGGTTTGACTAATATTCCCGTTATATAACCTTTTATTCACATCTGCAATATCATTATAATTAATATTAAAAGCAAATAAATCTGTAGTACCTAGATTATTTACATCATTGATTTGTTTTAACCAACCCCTAATATTGTAGGTATAATCCACTACTTGTAATTCATTATTTAATGTGCCGCCTACTTTCTTTCTTTTCAATTGTCCCAGTTCATCATACTCATTGATTGCTATATATTGCTTTATTTGGCCAGCAATAGAATCTGTTTGTGTAAGCATTTTTCCTGAATGATCATAAGTAAATTTATCTATGGTCACGATATCTGTTTTCCCAGTTTTTTTATGCGTTGTTTTTGTTTCATGAACCAAACCTCTTATATCGTTGGTATAGCCATCTTCTATAAATTTGGATTCTACGATATCTGTAGTTCCTAAATAATCATTTTTAGAATATATATAGATTGGTCTTTTGTAACCATCATAATAGGTTACTGTTGTAATCCAACTGCTAGAACCCAATACTCTTACTTTTGAACCCGTCGGTAAGCCTTTAACATTGGTTGTACTTGTTACTCCAAAACTTGTTGTGATAGTACTCGATAATCCTGTAGGTAAATCAAAAATATAAGCATCATAATAATTAATGGTATATATTTCATTCATTGCTTCTGGAATAGCTGTTTTTGTATAAAAAACAGGTGTACCATTAACACTAAATGAATTGGATGCCTTATTCTCAAACTGAGTAGCTGATGTGCTATTATCAATCAAATTTTGAAAATAAATTCTATCATAACTAGTATTGCTAACATTCTTAAGACCTGTATAAGCCACTCTTCCAAAAGCATCATATTTGGTAAATAACCATTGGTTGTTGTTATATTGAATACTATTCTGTGTCAATACCGGTTGGTCAATTTTATTATAAACAATATATTCTCTTCCTTTACCTGGTATTTTCTTTTCTATCAGTCTGTTTCTGCTATCATATCTATATTGGTAGCATAGTTCATTTAATTCTGAAGAACTAGGTTTATTATCATCAGCTTCTGATTTAGGTGGTAAAACATAAATTAAATTTCCATAATCATCATACACATAATAAGTATCATGTTTTTCAGAGCTGCCATTAATATCAGCATAGGTTCTTTTTAAAACCACTTTACCTTGTTTGTCTTTAAACTCTTCTGTAGTATGGTTTTTACTTGTACCACTATGATTCTCATCTTTTGTAATATTTTTAAAAAGTTCATTTGCAGTATAAGTAGCTGTTCCCCCTACTAGAGTTGGAGAATAATCACTTGTTAGGGTAACAGAATATAATTTTACTTCACCTGCGATGTTGGTTTGGTAATCAAACTCTATTTCATGTCCATTACCTAATTTCCAATCTTCTCCCGGTGCTGCTTGTTTTAAAACCCTGTTGAGTGGTGAGTTTTCTAATTGTTTTTCGGAGTATGGATTTGCCGATGAGCTGTTATTCCACTCGCCAGAAAATTCATTGTGATAGTATGAATTGATATCGTTTAAAACATTGATTTCTGTAAACTTTCCATTATTATTTGAACCAGGTATTGGTAAATAGTCTTTGACCTGCCTACCATATGCATCATATTCAATATGAGTGATAACATCTTTATTATTCCCTCCTTGTTTTACCGCAACACTTTGAATGGGTCTGCCCAATCCATCAAAGTATTGAATGCTCTCTATTTTATCTCCATTTGTGGCTTGATCTACATTATTCTCAGTAAACCCCTTTTTATAAACAATCTTTTGGGTATAGTTTTGTGCAGATGATGGTATTACCTGCTGAGATAATACAACTACCGGTACTATTAAACTTAAAAAAAATATTAGGTTTTTCATCGTTTTTTATTTATGTTATATTAAAAAGCATTTATTTTGGCACACCACATACTACAATCATACTTATAGTATTAGTAACAATTTCTGAAGAATTCGTATCAGTCACTTTACAAGAAATAGTAAAACCACCACAATCAGATAATGTCACAGTATTTGAAACAGTATTACTTCCAGATCCAATTACACTTGTATTCTGACCATTAGTTTTACTCCATTCATATTGATAATTACCAGAACCATTAGTAACTGTTACACCATAAGTTACATTTTGGCCCACTGATTTTCTTAGACTACCCGCAGGAATTGTTACTACAGGATCTACTGATAAAGTTGGATTGTTTTGTGATACAGTAATTTGCTCTGAATAAGTCACACTTTCTAAAGTTTGTGTATCTGTTACTTCGCAGATTGCATTAAAACTTGGTGAATGCATTGCGGTTGTAGTAATGGTTATTACATTAGAATTTGGTAAATTATTTTCACCAGGAATTATCCATTCATAAGAATAGTTTCCAGAACCTCCGCTAGCAGAAGTATTAAGTGTTAACTGATCTCCTACCATAAGTGCAGTTGAACTTGCATTACCAGAAACTATTAATTCTTCTAGAGCATAATTATACTTATACTTCTCAAGTACATTTTCGTCTTTATCTTTGATATATTGTAACCTGTTAAAATCATCGTAAACATAATAGCTTGTATAACCTGTTGGATCTGTAATACTTGTCACTCCAATCAAAGGGTCATAGGTATAGCTGGTAACTTGCCATTTATCTTTAAAAGTTGCATCATTTCTTAAGTTATCCAATGCATTTCTTAAGGCTTGTTCGGTAGTAGTATCCACATCCAAATCTGATAATTGTTGTAATGTTAACAAATGACTATAAACTTCTGCGTAGGTTGCATTTTCCACTTTAGCTATGGGTACGGATTCATTATACCCCCAGATGTATACTAAATGACCACCTTCTGTTTTAGAAACCTCAATAGGCTTACCATCATTATTATATCTGTGATATGTAAGTCTATTTTCAAAATCCACTCCATTTTTTGAAAACTGGATGTTCTTTGCCAAAATATTATTGCTCCAGGAATCATATTCTTTTTGTGTGATAGATAATAGGGAAAGTGGAGTAGGTTGTGAAACATCCTTCTTATAAGTCTCAATCCTAATTACTTCATCTAGTTGATGGTTGGTTTCCATTCCGTTGATTAAATCATTCTGCGTTGTAGAAAAACCAAGTGTAGCTAGATCACCATCACTTGAATAATATATTGTCTTTAAATTTATTGTACCTTCACTATTATCAACTTCAATTTCACTGGGCAATCCTGCCAATTTAGAGGTGTATTCGTAACTTGTTGTTATAGTTAAAGGGTTTAGTTGATTATCTCTGTAATCCTTAACCTCTGTATAATCTAAATAGTCCCAGTATGAAAAAGTATCGTATAAACCTATATTGAAGCGTTCAATACCAGAGCTGCTTATATAACCTACATTATTACAATATTCGCTTGGTTTAATATTAAATAGGGTAAAGGATTCTGAATAATCGGTTGCGTAGTGATTATGGGTTTCCTGTACCAAATTAAATAAAGATCCAATTTTAGTGAAAATGGTTTCCTTTATTAACCTTGAATTGGCATAAGAAAGGTTTGATCCATATCCTGCAAATACGGTTCTGCCGGGACTAGGATCCATATAATTAATTATAGTATTGTCAGGTTGTGCTTTAAATTGCAATTCCTTTCCGCCATTTTCAAAATTGTCTCCTCCATAACTCACTGTTACATAAGGGTACAGTATTTTCCCTGCATCACTGCTAAAAATATTATTCAAACTTGAAGTAGTTAGATTAATTATACCTCTTTCTGTATAAAACCCACCTCCGCAGGCTGTTCTGTTGAGGTTTTCATAAATATATTGTGGCTGTCTGATAAGACTGGCTGTGCTTTCCTGTTGATATTGTTCTTTTTGATTGTAATAATAGCGAGTAATCATTGGGACAGTACTCTCGTTTTCTTTGGATTTGATTCTTTTAATACGAATACCTGAACCATATATCGGTATTAGAGCTGTTCCTGGAATTGAAAAATTAGCATAGGCTTCAATATTTGCACTGCCAGGTGAGTTTAAGTTTAAATTCATACTGAAATAATATGACCCTGCACCCAAACTTAGTGTAACATTTTCGTCATGAGGTATTGTTGTATTATTTGGATTTACTAAGCTAATGGATTGAATTGTTTGTACATGGGTTATGGAATGTTCTGCAATAACTTCAATGAAATTTGATTGCAATAAACTGCCTGTTGAAATAGCAGTCACATTAAACACAACATCTGTTTGTGACGATGTAACAAAAGGGGCATCATTGTAGGGATAGTCCGTGTAAAGTGTTTCATTATAAAGAGGTTCATTATAATAAACATGCATTTGATCATGAATCTGTTCTAATTCGTCTCCCGTTTTTCTGAGCTCATATTCAAACTCTGAGTCACCTCCAGTTGGATATTGTATTTTAGTAAGTACACCTGTTAATGCATAATCCGCATTAGCTTCTCTATCGGCAAGACCCGGATCATCCTGTATTAAGGCATATCCATCCACTCGTGGCAGCAAAGTAATATTATGGGCATTGTTAAAGTATCCAAAATGATCCTGGGAATAAGAATCTTTTTCTGGTAGATCTTGTAAATTATTATAGGTCATAAAGTATTCCTTGGGGTCATTAATCCCATTTTTCCCAAGTAATTGAACACTAGTAAGAAAAAATCTATTCTCATAATCCTCATTTTCGGTATCAACAATTTCATAATTTAAATCACACTTATTGATAGTGGTATTATTACCATCTCTTAAATCGATACTATTCAATTTTCTTCGATGATGAGAATTAACCGAAGCATCACCAATTTTGGAAGAATTGAATTCTACTGTATTAGAATCAAATGAAGACCATATTTTTGTTAAATAATGCGCAGAACTATAGGAAGTGATTAGTAACCTTGTGCTTTTAGTACCGACTGTTGGAATCGTAACACTTCCTCCTCCGCAACCGTTATCTGTTACATAAGACGTTACATAGTAGCTTTCCTGTTCTCCATTTGTATAATTATAAGTACCGGAAATCATATCCGTATAATCGAAATAAACAGTTCCGCCGGTAATTGGCTTAATTTCATAAAGATGGAATGCATTTTGGGCAGATTCAGCCAAAGCATTTGATCCAGGACCAGAATTTGTGTATGATTTAGATGTGTCAGATTTCAGATAGCCAAAGAAGAAGCGATCACCGTTTGGAGTCGTGATTGTTATTCTACTTTGATCATTAGCAAAATAATCAAATTTAATTTTTACTTCTTTGTTGTGATTGAATAAATGGGCATCATTTGAAATAATGCTGTCCAGGTAAAAACTACCTGAATAACCTAAAAAATTATAATTAAAAATATCTGCCTCAGAATCAATATTTTGGTTTGTAGCAATATCTAATATTTCTTCAGACCACTCCGTACCGTAATATGTGCCTTTACCGGATAACGCATCCAAATTACTTTCCGTCATATAGTACTTGTTCTCTACCAAGGTTTTTTCATCTGCTAAATCCCGAACCTGTCTTGTAACTATACCTCCGGGATTTATATTCCAGTTCATTCCTGCCCAGGTTGGTTCTTGATTAACCTTAACTCCATTACCGGAGTATTGTAAAGTAATAGGAATATCTATTGGACCTGCATTGAAATTAAACAAGGGAATTGAAGGAGAAATAGCTCCCGTGGATTCATTGACCTGAATTTCTCCGTATTTTGTGAACTCAAAAGCATTTGGAGTTTGAGGACTTAAAACTGGAAGGTCTAAGGAAATTTCTTGTGATACTAATACATTTACTAAGAATGTAAAAAATAATATTGAATATTTTCTCATCAAAATAACTTTTTAATTTATTTAAAACTTAAATCGAGTCAAATTTCAAAAGATTATTTGGATTAAAATTGTGGTTTAAACCACAATTTTGATTGAATTTATTTGATTATCATTCCAAATGAAATATATAAAGGTTTATATTTTTATTTTATCACCCTCCCCATTAATAAGTATTTGAAAATCAGTTATCACAATAAGTTTTTAAATATTGAGTCTATTTAATGAATTGAATAAATTGTATATGATGAAACAGAAAAATCGTTTTTTGCTTAAAAAAGTTAAAGCTTTTAACCTTCAAGAATTGTTAGTTGTATTAGTGATTATTGGCATTCTAGTCTTATTGGCTTTGCCAAACTTGATGCCTTTGATTGCAAAAACTAAAAGTTTGGAGGCACAAACCCAATTGAAACATCTGTATAATTTAGAAAAGCAACATTTTTATATGCATTCTAAATACAGCAATGATTTTAATCAAATAGATTTTGATGCTCCAAAAAATGTGCAAGAAAACGGTAATGCCAATTATAGCTATGAGATTATAGAATCTACTAATAATGCCTTTAAAGCACGCGCTACTGCTGTTAGTGATTTTGATGGTGATGGTATATTCAATGTTTGGGAAATCAATCAAGATCAAAACTTAATAGAAGTTATTAAAGATTAAAACTATTGTAGATGTTTGTTATTATTAAACTTTTATTGATTATTGCTCTAGTAGCTATTTGCTATCAAGACTTTAAAGAACGCCAAGTCTATCTAGGCTTATTGGTCCTAACAGGCGTTTTTATGAGCTTTTTACATTTTAATAATTCTGATCCTACAGTTTACTTTTGGAATATTATCCTGAACATCACTGTCATACTGATTATTTATACTGTGTTATTTTTCTACTCCCTATGGAGATTAAAAAAGTCGATATCCCAAACTTTTGGATTAGGGGATTTACTTTTTTTTATCGCACTTGCTGTTGGATTTAGTACAGCTACTTTTCTAGTACTATTTACTTTTTCATTGATTTTTTCTTTGGTATTTTATATTTCTATAAAATCAAATTTTAAAACTAAAACCGTTCCCTTGGCTGGTTTACAGGCTATATTTATTGTTTTGATTTACACTTTCAATTGGATTTTTCAATGGACTAATCTTTATGCGATATAGATGATGGACATAAAAGATTTTCATATAAAAACTGAATTGCAGCAATTGATCAACGCAGATCAAGCACATCACTATCGCATTATTCCAAAACAACAACAAAATGGTTCTTTAAGTTTTTTGACAGATACAGAAGAAATTCCAGTCTTACAAACCGAGTTAGGAATCATTCTTGGTAAAGAAATTAAACTCGTTGTTGAGTCTTCTGAAAACATTCAAAAATATCTCTATAAAAATTACAGAAAAAAAGAAAATTCCACTGCAAAAGAACTCCACTATACGAATGACTTTTTAATGGACATGATTCAGGAAGCAAAAAATATTGGCAGTTCTGACATTCATTTTGAAATATTTGAAGACAAGAGTAGAGTGCGATTTAGAATAGATGGTAAGTTGATGGAAAGGTTTTTAATTCCGATAGAGGAATATCCAACCATTGTAAATAGAATCAAAATAATTGGGCAATTGGATATTTCTGAAAAACGATTACCTCAAGATGGACGAATTAATATCAATACTGGAACTGAAGATTATGATATCCGTGTTTCAGTGCTACCAACACTATTTGGAGAAAAAATAGTACTTCGTATTTTATCTAAGGATGCTACTATTATTAATATTAATAATTTAGGGTTTACAGAACTTGAATTAAAACGTTATAAAGAAAGTATTAAAAACCCAAATGGAATTATTTTAATTTCAGGTCCAACCGGATCTGGAAAAACAACAACGCTTTATGCAACACTAAAATTATTGAATACCAATGATACCAATATTTTAACTATTGAAGATCCTATTGAATATACACTTGAGGGTATTAATCAAGTGCAACTCAAAGAAAATATTGGGTTAGATTTCTCAAAATCATTAAAAACTTTTTTGCGTCAAGATCCTGATATCATTATGGTGGGTGAGATTAGAGATGTAGCAACAGCAAATATGGCTGTAAGAGCTTCTCTTACGGGTCATTTAGTTTTATCGACCATTCATACAAATTCAGCTTGGGCAACAATTTCCAGATTGATAGATATGGGAGTACCTCCCTTTTTAATAGCTGTAACATTAAAAGTAAGTGTAGCACAACGTTTGATTCGAAAGCTTTGTGTGCATTGTAAACAAGCTGAAAATATCAATCAAGAACAACTGCCTGAGAATTTTTCTTTACCAGAAGAAATCAACAAGCACTATAAGGCAATAGGCTGTGAAAAATGCTATCATACAGGATATGATGGTAGAAAAGCCATTTATGAGATCATACCCATAAATAAAGAATTAATTGATAAAATAAAGAAAAATGAGTTAGAAATAGATGAATATTTAAAAACAAAAAAGATAGCGACATTAAAAAGTAATGCCATTGAATTAATTGCATCAGGAATAACTTCTATAGACGAAGTATATTCTCTTTTAACCAATTAAATAATCATTTATCATAAATGTTATTATTGAATTAATTGTATATGAAAAAGAAAATGACCACAAAGTATCGAGTTTTTATGATACTATTCTTAGTATTTAATACTAGTATTGTTGTTGCACAACAAGACAGAATATTGCAACTACAAACAAAACTAGAAAGTATTGTTGTAGATAGTCCTGGGCTAACTGCTAATGTAGATGTAAATGTTAGCAATGCTTCTTTACCCGGATTCTTACAGGCAATAGCTCACGCGAATAATATCAATTTAAATGTAAATCCAGAATTAGAACAATTCTTTATCACCAATAATTTTTCAAATGCCACCGTAGAAGATGTCCTATTATTTGCTTGTAAAGAATATGATTTAGATATTGATTTTACGGGTAATATTATTTCTATTTATAAATATAAAGAAATAAAAAAACCAAAACAACATCGTGAAATTCCAATACAATATGACATAACAAATGAACTATTGACTATTGATTTACAAAAAGACACGTTGCATATTGCTTTTAAACAAATAATGAATAAAACTGGTGAAAACCTTGTTTTTGCTCAAGGTTTAGGAAATATGACCATCTCTAGTTATATTAAAAATATGCCATTGGATGGTGCTTTAGATAAAATTGCATTTTCCAATAACTTAACAGTAAACAAAACCCGAGATAATTATTATCTATTCGAAAAAAATGAGGACTATGCAATAATAAATAATGTTCAACCTGATACCAATAGCAAAATAATAAATGTGCAAAAGCCCAAGCGAAGAAGAAAATCCAATTTTTATTTTCAGGTTCTAGATACAATACAAAACACATTGAATGTTGATTTTGAAAATACACCCATAAGTAACATAGTTTATGACATAGGATTAGATCTTAAGCTAAATATGTTTACTTCATCGCCACTAGACAAGGCGGGAATTGCAACAGTAAAAGCCAAGAATATTTCTTTTGATTTGTTGTTAGATAAAATATTTGAAAATACAGAATTCACTTACAAAGTAGAAGATAACATCTACTATTTTGGTGATAAAAAACAAATGACTTTACGCAATACAGTTATCGTTCCTTTAATGTACCGTTCCATTGAAGTGATGAATACAGCAAGTGGTGGACAAAGTAGATTAGGAAGAACAGGCAATTATGCAAATGCCAATACCAATTATTTGAGCTCAAATACTAATGGAAACAAACCAAATAATGCAAGAAATAATAATCCAAGCGCTAATTCTACCACCAACAGTACGGCAGAAGCTTTAATCAATATTATACCAGAAGATATTGCCAAAGATTTAGAAATAAAAATTGATATTGAGTTAAATAGCTTTATTGTAAGTGGTCCAAGCCAAAGTGTAGAAAGGTTTAAAGACTTTATTCATTATATAGACAAACCGGTACCTGTTATTTTAATTGAGGTAATGGTTATTGAAGTTAATAAAAATGCGATTATTGAAACAGGAATCAAAGCAGGTATCGGTGAAGCTCCAACACAAACACAAGGAGACGTATTTCCTGCGATAGACTTAAATATTGGAGCCAATACCATAAATAAAATTATTGGTGGGCTTAGCGGTTTTGGTACTGTAAATATCGGCCAAGTTGTCCCTAATTTTTATTTACAACTAAAAGCGATGGAGAGCAATGGTAATATTAAGATACGCTCTTCACCTAAACTTTCAACTTTAAATGGTCATAGAGCCAACCTATCCATTGGAGAGACTACCTATTATGCCGTAACCGAACGAAATATTTATGGATCTCAGAATCCGCAAACTTCTGAAATCACAAATTATTTACCAGTAGATGCTGAGTTTTCTTTAAAAATCAAACCTCTAGTTTCAGGAGATGGTCAAATTACATTAGACATCAATGTGGTACAATCTACTTTCAATGGTGTCAAGGTTGCAGAAGAAGCACCACCTGGAATGAATTCTAGAGAATTTAATTCCATCATTAGAGTTAAAAATCAAGACCTGGTCATTTTAGGAGGCTTGGAAAAACAGGTGAAAAATGATTCAGGAACGGGGATTCCAGTATTGTCCAGAATTCCAATAATAAAATGGTTTTTTAGCAGTAAGAAAAGGGAAGATTCAAAAAATAAATTAACCATTTTAATCAAACCAACCGTAATCTATTAATGATAAAATGAAGACAGCAATGAGAAAAATATTATACATCTTGCCCTTGCTATTCTTATCCTGTAGTATTTTTCAAAAATCAAACACAGACAAGAAAAAAATTCACAAAGGCAAATCAACAAGCACCATACATACATTAGATGCTGTGATAGGGGTAATAGGGTCTTTTCAGAATAATTTGATAAGTAAAGAATTTCAAACCAATGCTTTTCCTGTTATAAATCATAAAGTAAGAGTTTCTGCAATTATAAAAAATTTCGATAAATCTACATTAAAACAATTAAAAAGGGTTGAAGTTTTAGATTCTTTACAAATTCCTACAAAATATGTAGATCTTAAAATAATGGATAAAAGTACTTTAATAGATGCACTTAATGCTTCTTATAATAAAAGTGTTTTTACCTATTTAAAAAATGTAGAAGAAACCTTTATTGTTACTTCTGTTTCTTCTGTTTTTACAAGTGAAACATTGAAAAAAATAAGTGCTGCAGAAGAAGTTTATCTAAAAGGTAATAAAAACAAGGATTTTATTCTTGAACTATATCATAATGAAAACCTTATGGAAACAATTCACTTATCAAAAGGGAAAGTTTTTGGGTATGATACCAGTCATTTTTGTTGGGGCGTAAATGAAAAGCATAATATAGAAATCACAGATATTAGCCATGATAAATGTTCAAAAAATAGTTATAAAACATATAATAAGGCCTTTAAAAAGAAAGAAGAATTTAAATTTTAAAATATGAGTTTATTAAGATATTTATATATAGGTATTGCAATTATGATGTTTACAATTTCTTGTGAAGATATTATTTTTGAAGAAGATATTAGTGAAAGTAACCTTAAAATATTAGGGCCAACAAATGGAGCAAGTGTGATTTCTGGAAATATATCTTTTAACTGGGAGTCAGTTTCAGATGCTGATAAGTATCAAATTCAAATTGCTACACCCAATTTTGAAAATGCCATACAAATCGTGTTAGATAGCAGTATTTCAAATACTTCCTTTAGTAAACAATTATTGGCTAATACTTATGAGTGGCGTGTTAGAGCTTTAAACTCTGCCTTTGAAACTAGCTATTTTACCAATGCGCTCATTGTAAATGAAGTAGAGAATTTTGCTGACAAAGAAGTGGTATTATTATCTCCAATTAATAATTTAGTTAGCAATCAAAATACACAAAATTTGGCTTGGAAATCTGTGGAAGGAGCAACCGAATACAGAATTCAAATTTGGCAACCTGATAGCAATGGCAGTATAGAACATGATGAAGTGGTGAGTCTATCAAGTATAAATTATTCTTTTCTTGACGGAAATTATACCTGGCAAGTTAGAGCTCAAAATGATACACAAAATACTTTGTATTTTTCAAGAACAATATTAGTCGATACAGCCCAGCCCAATACAGCTAATTTATCAACCCCGATAGATAAAGCAACAGAAAGTTCTGGCAAAATATCTTTTACTTGGCAAAGAGAGGATATGGTAGGAAGTATTGAATCTGACAGTATTTATGTTTATTCGGATATAGAACTAAAAACGCTCGTTTTTAAAGACCAATCCACAAATAAACAATATGATAAAGATTTAACTGCTAGTTCTTATTATTGGTATATACAATCTTTTGACGAGGCAGGAAATCAAAGTTCAAATAGTACAGTATTTAATTTCGACTTGAATTAATGGAAAGTGATGAAAATTTAAGCAAATACTGAGGGGCATAATGAATGATTTAATTTTTACTTTAATATTTTATAAAAGGGAGCTGTCCGCAGTATTAATGAATGGAATACCGGAAGTGTGTTTATCGAAGCATAGCAAGATAAAAGGGCATGCAGGTATGAAAGAATGGTGTGTAGCAAATACCTTGGACAGCAAAGATTTTTTGTTTTTTTATCCAAAAAAAGAATAAGTAAATGAAAAGTAAAAGAAACACATATATTTTATTATCTGCTGTACTTGTACTTTGGGGGCTTATTGGGTATCGTGTTTTAGCTAGTATGAACCCTCCTAAAGAAAATAATACTAGAGTTGTAAAAACAGAAAAGTTTCAGCCTAAAGAAATTTTAGCAAAAGAAACTTATAGTATTCAAGCCAATTACAGAGATCCATTTCTTGGAACCATAGAAAAGTCCAAAAAGAAACCCAGAGTTGTTTCAAAACAGATAAAAGAAAAAGTTGTATTTCCTAGTGTTGAATACAAAGGAATATTTTCTTCAAAAAATAAAAAAAATACAGTTTTTTTAATTGTAATAAATAACAAGAAAGAAATGTTCAAAATAAAAGAAGTGCATCAAAATGTCAAATTATTACAAGGAGATAAAGAAAAAATCACAGTAAGATATAAAACAGAAAAACAAACGTTTTATTTAAATAATTGATTTTAACATGGGTTAAATATAAAAATAATGGGTGACTTTTTGATATTAGTTGTAATGATTGACCTACAAGAATTTAATGTTCTAAATAAAATAAAAACTTAGAAAAACCGAGAAGTTGAGAGCTTGCTCGAAAATTACTCGGCTGCACTTAGTTTTTTTAAAATTTAGGTTGTTAAATTATTGTAAGTCTTGATTTTTTTGTTTCGTTTTTTTATCAAGAAAAAAATGAAATGATTGACTAATATAAGAATAGAAAAACAACTATTTAATTAAAGTAACAATAAAATAAGAAGAGAAATATCAAAAAAATAATCAAACATAAAAGCCCTTTTTTACAGTTTTTTAACTTTAAACTAAAAGCTGGAGCGCTACAGTACACTATTTTTATTTCTGTTTTAATCTCTTTATTAGTTTCTGCATTCATATCGCTTACCTATTTGCAAAATCATTTTAAAGACAAAGTTTCGATGTATAAGCTTGCAGTTCAAAATGCAGATATAGGATTCACATTTGCTTTAGAACAAGAATTAGTCTACAATCAAGAAACTCACTTCGAGTTGGATCAAAGTATAAATTCTATAACTACAATTTCTAAAACTCATTGGGGAGTTTTTGATTTGATAAAGGTCAACTCCCAAATAAAAAATGAGTCTTTTCAAAAATTGGCTTTAGTAGGTGGATATAATAGTCAAAAACCAGCTTTATATTTAGAAGATAAGAATCGACCCTTGGTACTTGTAGGTAATACTATAATTAGAGGTAACGTCTCACTTCCTAAAAGTGGTGTTAAAAGAGGGAATATTTCTGGCCATGCTTATCATGGAAAGCAATTAATTTATGGGAACATCAATCAAAGTAGTACTCAGCTACCCAATTTTAGTAATATTAATTATTTAAAAAACATCAAAGAGAATATCTATAATAATGATAGTTTAGAGTTTATCCACATTAATGAAGATCAAAGACTTGTTAATAGCTTTATTAAGCCAACGAAGATATATAGGCAGAATAATAGGATTGATCTTGAATATATACAATTAACAGGTAACTTTATTATTGCATCCGACACCCTAATTAGAGTACATAAAACAGCAGCCTTACATGATATTATATTAATTGCTCCTAAAATAGAAATTGATGAAGATGTACTGGGTAATTTTCAAGCAATTGCTACTCAAAAAATAGATGTAGGGGCAAATAGTAAATTATCTTATCCCTCAGCTTTATTATTAATTGATGAGAATTTATTGCAAACAAGTAGTAAAAAAAACACAAACCAAATAGTAATAAATGATAATGTAGAAATCAAAGGCTTGGTTTGTTATTTATCTAATGATTCGAAAAATAATTATCAAGCCCAAATTAAAATTAAAGAAAATGCAAGTGTAATAGGAGAGGTGTATTGTAATCAAAATATGGAACTGAAAGGTAAAGTAACAGGTTCTGTTTACACCAAAGGCTTTATTGCCAATCAGAATGGTTCAGTTTATCAAAATCATATTTATAATGGTAAAATTATGGTTGATGAATTACCTAAACAATATAGTGGGTTCCTATTTGAGGACTTGTCAAAACAAATTGTACAATGGGTGTACTAAAGAGTTAAAAAATAATATAAAAATGATTAAAAAGTTAAACATTTATTTGAAATTCATAAACAAAAGAGATGTCTTTAAATTAAAAGCATCCACTATTGTGGAAACTCTTATAGCGTCACTAATTATCATTATTGTTTTTAGCATAGCATCCCTTACTTTAAACAATGTTTTTAAATCCACCATTAAAAAAGATAAAACATTAGTTCAATATCGCTTGAATAAATTAAGCTATTTACTACAAAATAATAAATTATCCATCCCTTATAATGAGGAATATGAAGGTTGGGAGATCTCAATAAAAAACTCAAATAGTGATACAGATAATAGCTTAAATCTCATTGCTAAAAAAGAGTTAAAACAAATTAACAAAACCATTGTACATGTTGGGTATTAAAAAAATAAAAGCATTTACAATAGCCGAATTGATAGTGGTTTTGGTCTTGAGCAGTATTGTTATTACCATAGCTATTGTTATTTTGAATTTGGTCCAAAAACAAGTGTCAGGTATTCAGTTTAATTTACAAAAGCAAAATGAAATTCAAGTTTTAGATAAACTACTTTGGCATGACTTTAATACACATAAACTTTATTTTTTTGCTAAAGAAGAAATTTTACTTTGTACCAATCCGATAGATACGATTACATATCAATTTAATAAGGATTATATATTGAGAAATAAAGATACGATTAAGGTAAATGTTGATGAAGCATTATTTTATCTAGATGCTGAAAAAGTGATAGAAAAAACCATTGATGCCATCGAAATACAATTCAGCGAAAAATTTCAAAATAAAACTTTATTTATATATAAAATGAAAGACGCAACCTATTATTTAAACAAAGATTAAATGGCTTTTAAACTTGAACATATAGAGGTCACTAAAAAGAAGGTTAAAACTTCTTCAAAAAAAAGTATTTTAGAAAAGGAAATTACTTTTTTTAAGGGCTCTTTTAATAATAAAATCAAAGAAGCTTTTTATTCGGAATTAAGTGTATTGCTCCATGCTGGTATTAGTTTAAAAGAATCTTTAACTTTGATTATAGAGCAGCAAAAAAAAGTCAATAATAAAACTATATTAGAAGACATTCTTAACAATATCATTAAAGGGGAAAGCTTTTCGGATGCTATTAAAAAACAAAAAGACTTTTCAGAGTATGAATATTATTCTTTAAAAATAGGAGAGGAAACAGGTACTTTGATTAAAGTGACTGACGAATTGGGTAAATTTTTTAATAGAAAAAATGAGCAAAAGAAAATTATAATGAATGCAATGAGCTATCCTATTATTGTATTTACAACTGCGTTTTTATCGGTGTTGTTTATGTTAAAATATGTTGTTCCCATGTTTGCCAATATATTTAAACAAAATGGTGTTGATTTACCTTGGATTACCAAATTAATTATTTCTTTTTCTAATGGATTGGAAAAATATTTTTGGCTCATTATCTTAATTGTTATTGCTTTAGTAATAATTAAAAACCTAATAAAAAAGAAAGTGCTTTATAAACGAATAACTACAAGTGTCATATTAAAAATGCCATTCTTTGGAGAATTGCTCCGAAAAATGTATATCGCACAATTCACACAAGCAACAGCCTTATTAACCAGTGCTAAAATACCTATATTGAATAGTATTCAATTAACTAAAAAAATGATTGACTATTACCCATTACAAATTGCTTTAGAGGATGTTGAAAAGTCTGTACTGTCTGGCAAGAGTTTAAGTATCTGTTTAAAAACCCATTCTATTTTTGACAATAAAATGATCTCTTTAATAAAAGTTGCAGAAGAGTCTAACAGAATGGAATATGTTTTTGATAAACTCACTACCCAATATAATGATGAAATTCAAAACAAATCAAAAATGTTAAGCACCATTTTAGAGCCTTTAATCATTATTGTTTTAGGAGTAATAGTTGCTGTAATTTTAATTGCAATGTACCTGCCAATGTTTAAATTAAGTACGGTAATGGGTTAATAAAATTATTAACGATAATTTTATTAACATTTAATTAACAACACTTGCTGAATATACTTATTTATCAGATATTTGTGGTGAGTTTTTTTTATAAACTCTCTCCCTATATATTTCTAATATTAGAATGAATTGTCGTCGTAAAAAAGAAGGAAAAATATTACTTCTTGTATGGAGATAATTTGAATAAATTCTAATTGTATATTTACGTTTACACAAATTATTAAGTTTAATTCTCCCCGTTTTAAATTAATAATAAAAAATTGCTATCGAAGATAAACTACGCGAACTAAACTGGATACAAAATAATTTTTTGAATTAAAATGCTTCAATAGTATTTTGATATTTCAGACTAGTTATAGTTTTACCTAAGTATGCAATTTATTTAAATAGCCCCTCGCTATGGAACTTGAAAAAAGTATACTAGTAATTGATGATCGCCAAATTTTATTCAAAGCATCAAGTTTTTAGCCAAAACTGAAATTAAAAAAAGATGCAATTTTAAATTTCATGTTTCTAATACGTATAAAAAAGCTATTGTAAAGTTAAAAGACTTAACTATTCTTGGTGTGAATATAGATTCTGTTTTTTTAAATATTGATATTCATGATGATAACAATTATGGCCTTATTCTACTCAAGAAGTATATCAAAAATATTAATATATACTATCCCAGAACTAAAATAGTATTATTTGCTAAAGGAACAAGTAACTATAGAATAAACTACATTATTAATAATTGTAAACCACATGGTTTTATATTGGAAAAGGATATTGATTATAATGAGATTATTAAAATATTTTACAATACAATAAAGCAAAATAATTATTATAGTAAATCAATAATTCCTATCCTCAGAAACGATAAGTATAACAAAACAAAAGTTGATGAAATTAACTATCACATTCTTTATTTTTTAAAAATGGGTATAAAATCCAATTATATTCAAAATTACATTCCACTAACAAATAGTGCTATTGAAAAAAGAAAATACAAGCTAAAAGATGAATATGGTTTTGGTAAATGTTCTGATGAACAATTGGTAAAAGAAGCAATAAAAAGAGATATCCTATAAAATGCAAAATGGATTGAGAAAATCTTGGGATACCAATGTTAAGCATTTTGTTAGAAGTGGTTTATATTATAACTTGCCCAATGAAATAAGAAATCAAATTCCAAGTTCCAATATTTCTTGTTGGAAAAATGAATCTAAAGATAAATATTTTGGAAGCGATATATCGCAATATATCAATCAAGATATTGAGTTATATAAAAGAATTGGGCAAAATTCTAATATAAAAAGACTAAATAAAGGCTATTTTGAACTTGTAGATGTACTTCATAAAGTACTCTCACAAGTTAAAGGAGTTCAACAAAAACTGGCTACAAATAAAGAATATATCGTTAATACCATAGAGCGAATAAAAGAAATCATACCAATAGAAAATGCAATTCAAGTATTTGGTATTTCAAGATCAACCTACCAAAATTACAAAATACTAGTTACTAATAAATGTGACTCCTCATACTTTTTATGGTGTACTAAAAAATACCCTCATCAACTTTTAAAAAAGGAAATATTGGTTATTAAAGATTATATGACTGATGAAAAATATAAATTTTGGTCTAAATCTTCAGTTTATTTAAAAGCTATTCGAGGCCAAGCTATTTCTTGTGGTATTTCTACTTGGTATAAATATTGTAAGCTTTTAGGTTTTAAAAATCGACATTTAAGACCAAAAAAGACATACAAATCGCTAAAAACTTCAAAACCTAATGAAATTTGGTGTGCAGATGTAACTATTTTCAAAACAGTTGATGGGATAAAACACCATATTCATTTTTTAATGGACCATTATTCTAAAAAGATATTGGGTTTTAAAATTGAAAAAGGCAGCTCTGCTTTTGCTATTAAAACCTTATTACATGAAGCATATCAAAAATTAGAATCAAATGATGATATCATATTTTTAACGGATGGAGGAATGGAAAATAGGAATAAAACCGTAGCAGACTTTATTAATTCAAAACATGTAAATATAAAACATCTCATTGCTCAAAAAGACATTCAATTTTCTAATTCAAAAATTGAGGCATTTAATAAAATTATCAAACACCAGTTTCTTTTACCTAAAAATTTACCAAATGTTAAGCAGTTATACATTGCATTAGAGAAAGATGTTTTTATTTATAATTGCGAACGTCCTCAACATGGTTTAGCAGGTAATACGCCAAACGAAACTTACAATGGAGTTCAATTAAAATTAAAACAATATACTTCACACTTTTCAGAGCATAAAAAGAAACGAATTCTTCAAAATCAAAAAAGCATTTGTAACAACTGTAGTGTAATTTAAAATTTTCATTAAAAAGATTAAGTTAGCTTATAACTAATTCATTATCTTTGAATTCCCTTATCCCGATAGCTATCGGGAGGGACAAGTTTTTGTAAATGTATCGTGGAAATTGCGCTGTTCTTAAAGCTGACCTTACTGAAAAGTTAGCACAATAAAAAAACGAGTACAATTGCTTATACTCGTTTTAATTTAAAACTGATTTTTTTTAATGAGTTAGAATTCTTAACAAGAATGGGCAACATTTATAATTATTTTACCATCTTTTCTCCACCTTATCCACCCTTCAATTATTTTCTTTGAAGGCTCTTCCCCTGGATAACAATCTTTATCATCTCTTACTTTTAACCAATCACCTTTTATTTCAACAGATATATAAGTGTAATCAAAAAAATCTATTATTTCTGCATTGTCTTGAGGCATTTCACGTAAAGGATGATTTTTGGACACAATAGGATATGCTTCTAAAATATAGTTTTCAGGAGTTTTAAATGTTAAAAGATTTGAAAACTCACTTTTATTAATAAAAGCCTTTTCGCCATTTATTTCTACTATATAATTACCTTTTATATAACCATCACATTTCAAAATAAATAATCCATATTCAGGGTAAAGAAATTCACTTTTTAATAATTTATTATATGATTTTAAGCCATTTATAACTTCATATGATTTTCCGTCTATAAGAACATGCTTATCTCTAAAAGAGGCTAAAGTATCTTTATTCTTATTTAAAATATTGAACCTTTTATTATGATGATATATTTTACCTATGTCAATAAATAAATATCCATTCTTATTTATCTCCTTATTATCTTCATTTTGTGAAAATTGCACAGTGTCTTTGTTGCTATCTGCACTTCCATTAAACTCTTTGCCTCCTGTATTCTTAAAATCACAACTTATTAAAGAAATAAAAAATGTAATTATTATAATTTTTTTCATGTCTAATAAATTAAAAGGAAACACCTCTAATTGTTGTGTTTATTGTTGATGCTCGTTTTCTTGAATTCTTAAGCGTTGGTCTATAACCTTGAAGATGTTCATGATCATAATGATTTTTCAAATTCTTTGTACCTGGCACAGAATAACTCGTAGATGTAGTTGTTGATTTACCATTTTTCCCAGTTGTAGTATTTGAAACAGTTAGAGTCGAAGATCTAATATCTTTATAACCAAATTTTTTCAAAGAAGCATTCATACTTCCAGATGATTTTGGATCAATTTTATCAAAATTTGTTTTACTATCTTTATAATTTATAGCACTCCTTGATCCATTTTTCCCTGCATATCTAATATCTAAATTTTTTCCATTTTTATGAGATGTACTTGGTGATGGTGAAGTCCCATCAGAATTGCTAACACTTACAACAGAGATCTCTTCTCCAGAGTCGGCTGAAGCACCAATCAAAGAAGACAATGAAGTTCCAGAAATAAATTGCCTATCTTCATTTCCTTCTTTAGTACTTATACTTACCATAGTATTTCCACTTTCATAACCTATTGTCGGTGTTTGTATTAGACCGCTATCATTTTTGTCATATGTACCAATATTATGAGATGCACCTCCTTCATCTACATATGTAAAGGTATCCGTTTTATCATTTGTTTTTTCCACATAAATTGTTCCATCTGATTTAATAGTATAATTATCATCTGGTGCCATTCCATCGGGGTCTATATAATAAACAGGATTTCCAAAGGCATAATTATACGGTGAAAATCTTGTCATGTCTTCAGTAAGTGGGTCTAAGTTCATCCAGCGCCCAAGAGCAGGGTCATAATTTCTTGCCCCAAAATCATAAGTATTTAACGTTTCAAAACTCTCATCCAACTCCATACCATTAAACTTATATTTTTGAGCCAAACTATTACCCAAAGAACTTACACCTGTGTTAAATCCACGCATTTTTAAACCATATGGATAATAGTGATTTTCTTCAATAATCTCACTTTGAGACACACTTCCATTACCGTCACCATCACTATAACTCAGTCTTATGGAACCTAAATGATCTTTATATTGATACACATATTTAAAAGCGCCATTATCGTTATTTACATAACCCTCAGGATGGTTAAAAAACTGTAAAGTATTATTTTCGTATTTAAAATTACCTGCGTAGTCCGTTGTGGTAATAGCACCACTATCATTGGTAACCTTTCTTAGCTTTGTTGCATCGGCAGCATAGAAATAGTTGATTTTTTTGGTATTGCTATTATCAAACTTAATCTCCGTTGGTAAATTAAGATGATTATACAAGATGCTTGTAATACCTTTATTCGCATCTGTAATTAAATTCGCATTGGCGTCATAGGTGTATTCTGTTGTTTGGTTTGCACCATCTTTAAACCCATAGCTACCATTGCCACTATCTGATACGTTTTGAAGTTTATTACTTACCTCATTATTATGATAACCATATGTGAGTACATCTTTATCTATAAAACTAGAGGTATCCTGCCAACCATTTCGTGAGAGTGATAGTATATTTCCCATTTTATCATAGGTAACACTATTCAGATTATAATTATTTGTATTATCAACAGCGCTAGTGATTCGGTTAAGCGCATCGTATGTATATTCGTAATCTTTCAAGTTAGAATCAGTATTTGCAGTACGCCAAAGTGTTTGGCTAATGTTTCCATTATACAATTTTTTATTGGTGTCTGCAATATCATTATAATTAATATTAAATGCAAATAAATCTGAACCAATATTATTAACATCATTGATCTGTTTTAACCAACCTCTAACATTATAAGTATAATCAACCGTTTGCAATCTAACTTGTGTAGTATCTCCTCCCACACCTTTTGATTCAAATTGTCCTAAATCGTCATAACTATTTTGAACAATTACTTCCTCGGTGCCGCTATCGATTGTATGAGTTTGCTCTGTCAGTCTTCCCACATGATCATAAGTAAACTTATCTTCGACTACAATATCATCCTCACCTGTTTTTTGATGAGTTGTTGTAGATTCCAGTACATTCCCTAAAAAGTCCAATTTGCTTTCTATAATATCCGTTGTACCCAAATAATCGTTTTGGCTATAAACCCATATAGGTCTGTTTTTTTCATCGTATCCGGTCACTGTTGTAATCCAATCACTTGTTTCTAAAACCTTGATCTTAATTCCAGAGGCTAATCCTTTAATGTTCGTGATGATAGAATCTGAATAAATATTGACAGATGGTACAGAAATACTGGTTTCAGATCCTAAAAAATCATAATTATCATAGTAGTTAACAGTTGTTATTTCAGTCATCGTTGTTGGAATAGCATCATTGCTATAATACAATTTAACTCCGCCAAGGGTAGTATAGCTAGATTCTTGTTTTACAAACTGGTCATAAGTAACTGGGTTATCAGCCAGGGTTTGAAAATCTTCTCTTGATTTACTTACATCTTTAATGCCGGAATAAGCCACTCTGCCGTAAGCATCATATTTAGTAAACAGCCATTTATTTTGACTGTCTAAGACCGCATCCTGGGTTAATACGGGTTGATCTGTTAAATTATAAACAATAGACTCCCATCCTTTACCCGGTATCTTTTTTTCTACCAATCGGTTTCTTTTATCATATTTGTATTGGTAGGCCAGTTCATTCAAATTAGCATTTATAGTAGCTAGGCTCTCCGTAGACGCGTCCACTTTTGGAGGAAGAACATAGGTTAAATTGCCATAATTGTCATATACATAGTAGGTATCATGTGCTGCTGCTATTTCTCCTGCATCATTGGTATCTCCATCTCCATTGATATCTGAATCCGCATAAGATCTTTTTAATAATACTCTTCCAGATTTGTCTTTAAATTCTTCTGTTGTATGTTTGTTTCCTACTGTGTAATT
>Ga0209633_10001178_pt1 | contig 28006 bp, 25 predicted proteins | sample Cruoilmetagenom1_FD_187290 | JGI IMG/M metagenome (GOLD analysis project Ga0209633, IMG submission 187290) | Oil polluted marine microbial communities from Coal Oil Point, Santa Barbara, California, USA - Sample 1 (SPAdes) (version 2) | ecosystem: Environmental > Aquatic > Marine > Oil seeps ...
GCGGTAGAGACGAAATCAGGATAGTCCATAAGTTCAGCTCTTATAAACGTGGACATGGCGTACGGCTGCCCAAATGAATCTGAGATTGAGGGCGTGTAGAATGAGAGCTGGCTCAGTCTCCGGGCATGTTTTTCTTTAATGATTTAGATGGGTTGCAGCCTGTTTGAATCCTCCCCCCCACTTTTCAGGTAATCTTGTTATCAAAGAATAACTAAAGAATGAATTGAAAAAGGGCCTCATTATATATTATATAAAGATAGAGGTGTTTGGTTTACGATCTTTACCGTTAATTATAAGTAGAAATGGGTGAGGATAGCTAAGATGTCTAAAGCTTCGGTGTAGGAAGCGCTGTGAAAATTAGAAGAAGAGTATGAGAAAGAAAGTTTAGCATTATAGGTGATAAGCATATTTATTTCGAGGAATTCAGGAAAGAGTACTTAGAATATCTCGTGCGAACAGAGTTCCTGGAAGTTGTCGGTGCGATATAACTAGCATGAGAGGCTTTTTATAAAGTCTTAACCCTTTCCTCGGCTTTTTGGCGGAGCTCAGGAACGTCTCAGGATTTTCCTAATGTCGTGCTTACGTTTGAGCTTTCTGAGAGCCGGTAGTTGTTATGAAACTCCCCATTGATTTGCTCATAATCTTTTCCGTGCCGGGCAATTTTCTAATAATTGATTTTAGTTCTTGAAATTATTATGATTTTTAGCCAAATAGTCTTGCCATTTAGTAGATTTATAATGTAAACTTAAGGTGGGTTACTGAATTAATGTAGGGTTAGAGAATCCAATAGTTGGAGGTATTAATAATGAGGTTCGGTGATTATCTAAAGAGTAAGAGAAAGCAGAGGAATATTACCCAGGAAGAGCTTGCTCGCAATCTTGAAGTATCAAGTGTGTTTATACACCAACTTGAGACAGGGAAAGTTGATGCCCCGTCAATAGAAAGATGCCAACAAATGGCCGTCATCTTGGAAATCGAGATTGACGAGTTGTGGACTGTTGCCAGGAAAGAGCGTCTTAAAAGATTTATGGATAAAGAAGAGATTGACCAGGATAGCTTTGAGGTTCTTACGGATTCTGAGAAGGCCTTAATAAATCTTTATAGAAGTTTGGATAGTGATATGAGGCGTGATTTTGGTGGAATGATATTTATGCTCCTTAGACATACAAAAGATCAAGGAGTTCAGGAGATACTTGAAGAGTTCATGAAAAAATGCGCTTAACGAATAGTCTTTCATTTATCTTTAAAGCAATTGGTATAGAGATCTGTATTCTTGCTCTCATCGGATTGGTGTTCCTTTTTCAGTTCAATAGGGCAAAATCAGAGTTTGTGAGCAAGACGAGAGCCATCTCTGAGACTATAGGAGATCTTGCAATTGATTTCTATTCCGAAGAGGGGATAGAGCCTACCAGCGGAGATTTTTATCTCTTTCTTGATAAGAGGCTGGGCAGGAAGAAGCTGTTCAATACATTTGAGATATCCCCTAAATTTTTCAGTGTGCTTTTTGATAAAGAGGGACTTTTAACTAGTGATTCAGATTTAGAAAGAGGGTATTCCGTAAAAGATTCTAACGGCATGTTATCAGTATTGGTGCCTTTTGCGGGAAGTAATCAGAGTGATTACTTGGGTATAGTGAAAATTGATTCTGATACCAGAGCTATATTGAAGAAGGTTTTTGCGGATAATTACTTGTTATATGCCGCCATGCTAATTATTCTCAATAACCAGGCTTTTATCTTTTATCTTCTGATGAGGAAGAAAAGAGAGGTTGTTTTTGAGAAAGGATATCTTAAAGAGCATTCAATCGGCGCTCTTAAGATTATGCATAAGGTGTTGGGAGATATTATTGAAGATCATCGGATTGAAATTGAACCTGATGATAACAAGAGAAAGAGTCAAGAGGCTGATAAGAACGTAATTTCAATCTCAGATTTGGCGGATAAGAGAAAAGGATGAAGAAATATATTTTCCTCATTATTGCGGTACTGATCATAGCATGGGGATGTGACTCTCCTCAAGATGATGGAGCTGTTGCATTAGACGGCCCTATACTGGAAAGCGTTGACAGAGACGGTGTGCTTGAGTTCAACGGTGTTGTTATAAACAATGGTGGTACCCCTGTGCAATCGGTTTATGTGGTAATTGTCCTCAAAGATGAAAACGGAAATATCATTGAGGCTAATTCTACATCTTTATTCGAAGAGGGGAGCGGTGATTTGCTCTACCCTTCAGAAAGAGTATTTTTTAATGTGTCAGTAGACGTAGCCCCTAATAGAGTGTTCTCAAAAGATGTGGAAATATATTATGAAGATCTTCTTGAGTAACTGTCTTTATTCTTAGTTTTTCTTCTTTCATATCCCTCATAATGCCTTGTTTTAAGTTCTAATTACCTGAATTTTTGTCTGTTTTGTCCAATCGATACTTGTCGTTGATCATTTTTCCTACTTTTTCTCTAAAGTGGGGTGTCTTATGCGAAAAAGACTATATAAACGCATAAAAATGGGAGATAACTACTCATCTACCGGATATACTTATTTCTGGCGGATGAAGGGGTAAAGAGCAATCCAAAATTAGTGTTACTTGGTTGGTAAGCTAAGAGAGGAGCATAAGTTGTTATTAGGCAAAGACCGGGTTTTAGGTATAGATATAGGCTCAAGCTCTATTAAGCTTGTTGAGCTTGAACAGTATGGGAGTGCTTATCAGCTAAGAAGTATTGGTGAAGCGCCCCTTCCACCGGACTCAATAGTCAACAAGGCTATTGCCAGGTCTGAGGTTGTTTCTCATACCCTTTCTACATTAATCGATGATCTTGAAATTGAGACTGATGATGCGGCGATTTCAATCTCAGGCGACCCTGTATTAATAAAAAGAGTAAGTTTGCCAAAAATGTCTGATGCGGAATTAAAAAAATCTATTACCTGGGAGCTCGAGCAATCTATATCCGGAGGAATTAAAGAGGTTAATTATGATTACCAGGTTATCCCCGGAAAGAGCACCAGGGATAACATTGATGTTTTGATCGTAGCCGCAAATAAGAATGCAACAAAAGATTATATTTCATTAGTTACCGGTGTGGGCCTAAACCCTGTTATTGTTGATTTGGATGTGTTCTCGCTTGAGAGCATGTATGAAGTTAATTATCCGGAATCAGAAGGCCTTTTGGCTCTAATTAATATAGGCGCATCGGTGACTAATATTAATATAATGGAGAATGGAGAGTCGGTATTCGCAAGGGACTTACCCATAGGGGGAAACAAATATACTCATTTGATCATGGCGGAAATGGACTTGACTTACGAAGAGTCTGAAGAGGTTAAGCATACTCAAAGGGTCGGTTTAACTGACCCGGGGCTTAAGCAATTTGCTCATAAGTTTATAGACTCGATATGTTCTGAGATAAAAGAAACTCTCGATTTTTTTTCAACCACCCATTGCAATGAAAAGCTACAACGTATAATGATCGGCGGAGGCTCATCAAGTATTCCTGGCCTAAAGGATGCTCTCTCGGAAATAACTCATTGTTATGTAGGCGTTCTTAATCCTTTTAGAAAGATCGTTTACAGTGAAGGAGCTTTTGATCCTGAGTATATTGAAGACCTCTCCCCTAAAATGAACGTAGCAATAGGGCTTGCTTTGAGAAAACCCTGACCGCTATCCTGCAATATTTAACCTGGGCGTAGTTGTGCTGCGCTCCTTTTGTCAAGCCCGGTTTAAGTTGGAAGGCAGCGCCCGTCATTCCCGAACCCCATTTAAGCTGGGGGTGAAATTAATCCGCTCACCCTGAGGCTCTCGAAGGGTGATATACTAAAGGCTCTGTCCTTCAACAAATGCGATCGAGTGAGCATTTGGATGCCTCTACATTAAAACCACTAATGCTAATAAAACCCCGGTATATAATTACCAAGCACAAAGAACTCAGGAGGAGCGGGTTAAAGATATATCCCGCATCATGTATCATATTAGCTTCCCAGTGGGGAGCAGTATTGTGTTTCCCGCTTGATCAAAAAGCAGAGAATGATATCATAGCTTTCAATATAAAATTCTATGTGAGCAATGTTCGCTGAATCTGTGGATGCTGCGTAGAATAGGATAAGGGTTTATTATGAAATGTATTTTGTGTGAGAAAAGAAAACCAAAGAGGTATTGCCCCGCAAAAAGAACCTCGATTTGTCCCGTTTGCTGCGGAGAGAAAAGAGGGGTGGAGATTAACTGTCCTCTGGACTGTACTTATTATGTTGAGGGCCTGAAGCATCATCAGCAAAAGATGATGTATCAAAGAATTAAGAAAGAAGGCGCTAAAAGTTATGTCAGGAAAGCAGAGCTTTACAAGCATAATCCCGGATTCTTTGCCCAGTTGGAGAAGGGTTTTGTAAGCATATTCAGGGCGGATAAAAGTTTGACGAATAGGGATTTAGCTTCCGGATTGGACATGGCGAAAAAGACTCTTGAGACAGAAAAAAAGGGTCTCTTATACCAGCACCAGAGCGGTAATAGCTATGCCGATGAGATATCAAATCACGTGCTTAGAATAGTAGGTGAATATAAAGATAATCCAGAGCTTGGCCCAAATAGGATTACACTTGATTTTGGGATTGCGGTTATCGAGGAATTTCTAAATGAAGCTAAGTTCAATATGGAAAACGATTCTGACCCAAAGAGTTATCTAGTTCATCTAATGAGGTATCATCCCGAGGAAGAAGCCCCGGCACAGGTGGACAGCAAGCTGATAATAACGCCCTAATCTGAAAGGGGTTGGGACATGAGGCCCTACTTTTTGCTGTTTCCGGAAGGTACGGTGTTTATAATGGCTGAAATGATAAAAGCTATAACTGCAACTATAGCAAGAATTTTAAAATAGGCTCCCCAGTTTATTGATATTCCCAAATAAAAACCGATGCCGACAAATGTGAATAAGATAAGGCAAATTAATATTGCGCCCGGAATATTTTTATTAAGCACTTAGTTTGTTCCTCCTAATTAGATACCTATTATCAGGCAAAGGAATTTTATCTGAATAAGAGAGGATATTCAAATTCTGATTTTACAATAAATAAGATTCGGCATCTCTATTGAATATAACACTGCTGATTGAACTTGGGTTGTAATGAATGTAAACTTAAGAAAAAGCAGTGGTTTATACGAAGTCTTTATTCCCATTTTTTATAACTCATCCTAAATGGCGGATTATTTTCTTCCATGACTAATTTATGACAATTCCAAAACCAAAAGAAATATTAAAGTTGTTAAAGAGCTCTAACGGCCGTCCTATGAGATCCAAGGAGATATCAAATAGGCTCGGTATGCCCAAAGAAGAAAAACCTCTATTAAAAAAGATACTACGAAAGATGGTAACGCAGGGAAAATTAACCAGGGGCGATGGAGGGAAATATGCTGTTGTTGGACACAGAAAAGCAAGTTCGCATACAAAGGAAAAGGCGGATAGGCCCAGGGCAGCTTCTTCTAATGCCAAACTTAAAGGTGTCATAAAGGATGGAAAGATTATTGGAGAGTTTGTCCGGACAGGAAAAACAGGAAAAGTTGTTCCGCGAGACAGCTTAATCCCTCACATAATTTTACAGCCCAATGAAATAAAAGGGTTCAGGAATCACTCTCTTGTCGTAGCTGAGCTGCACAATAAAATTTCCAGCACCGGTCGTTTGAGAGGTAGTGTGGTAGAAGTTCTAGGCAAAGCGGGTGATCTGGATACCGAAAAAAAGGGTCTGTTGGTCGAGTATGACTTATTGGGTGAATTTCCTGCAGAGATAATAGGGGAGCTAAATAAGATATCTGAGCGGATTCCTGATCATGAAATTAAAGGAAGAAAAGATTTAAGAAAAAATACTATTTTCACTATTGACGGTGAGGATGCCAAGGATTTTGATGATGCGGTCGGAATACAAAGAACCCACAGAGGGTACAAACTCTTGGTCTGCATAGCGGATGTGTCTCATTATGCGAGAATGGGTAACGCTATTGATAATGAGGCTTTAAGTAGAGGAACCAGCGTTTATCTTCCCGGCAGGGTTATTCCTATGCTGCCGGAGAAACTCTCTAACGATCTATGCAGCCTTGTCCCCTATGAAGACCGCTTAACTAAAACAGCTGAGATGGATTTTAACCAGAAAGGGGAGATGGTGGGTTTTAAGATATACAATAGCATAATTAATAGTTCCGCTCGGCTTACCTATGCGGAAGTGGCTGAAAATCTTTCTAAAAAGGGACGCATACCGGAGGGGCAAAAACATATTATGCCGGTCCTAAAGGTTATGAAAGAGCTATATGAGAAGATTAGGAAGCATAGAATCAAAAGCGGCAAACTCGACTTTGACATTCCCGAGCCAAACCTTGTTAGAGACGAGCTGGGAAGAGTCGTAGATGTTATTAAGTCAAATAGGAACTTTGCACACGAGATGATTGAGGAATTTATGATTGCAGCTAATGTAGCGGTTGCAAGTTACTTGTGTGATTCTAAAGTACCTTCTATTTATCGAATTCATGAAACGCCTGATCCCGATTCTCTGGTAAAGCTCAAAGAGGGTCTTAAAAAGCTAGGCTATATGCTTTCTGCAAGTGACGATATAGATACGCTTGATTTACAGCGGATAATTAATCAGTCCAAGGGTAAGAACGAGGAAGTTCCGGTTAACATGTTAATTCTCCGCTCTCTAAAGAGGGCTTATTATTCGGCTCTTGATGAAGAGCATTTTGGTCTTGCTCTCATTCATTATACGCATTTTACTTCTCCAATTAGACGTTATCCTGATTTAATAGTCCACAGAATAATAAACTCCCTTTTGTCAAAGAAAGCCCCTCCATATGATGAAAAAACAGTTGAATGGATATCCGAGCATTCTTCTAAGAGGGAGAGATTGGCCAATGTGGTTGAGCGAGAGGCTATGAGCCTTGAAAGAACACAATTAATGAAGCCCTATATTGGAGAGGAGTTTGAGGGAGTAGTAATTAGCGTGCTGCCTTTCGGTATGTTTGTAGAAATTAAGGAGATGTTTGTTGAAGGGCTTGTTCCTAAAGACAGTGTTAAGAATTGGAGAAATAGATGGTTTGATATAGGACAAAAGGTCAAAATCAAGGTAGTAGCCGCTAGTCTTGAAAAGAGGGGCATCACACTTAACCTGGTTTCATAAGAATTATCCCATACAATCTTATTGCAGTTCGTGTCTCAACTCTTAATAAACCTTTGCAAAGCTTTTTTCTTCAACACCTGTTTGTGGCGTGTTCATGTTGATTCACAAACACGCCGAATTATCAATAGCTTTTTATTATATTATTATTTTCTTCTTCTTGTGGCTCTATATCCGAATGCAAACGCTACAGGTACTAGAGGAATTAATAAATTAGCCACTGCGGTACCGAGTTGAACAGGGTTTCCGGCGATAGCACAACTGCTGCTTCCGCTACTGTTATCATCACCCGGTGGCGGATTAGTTGGCGTCGTAGTTGCTGTAGGAGTAGGTGTTGGACCAGCTGTAGGAGCTGCTGTTGGAGTCGGAGTAGGACCTGCTGCAAGTACCGACTGAACAGCCGCAAAGGCGTCAATTCTTCCAAAACCCGATATATTATCAAAACCATTTTGACCGAGATCAACAGCAGTGCTTGTTAATGCAGTAGTTACTTGCTGCACTTGCCTTGCCGCAATTGCAGGGTCGGCCGAAGAGGAGCTGCTTTCAACAAACTCTATTGCTTCAAGCACCAATGCTGCAACGCCTGCTGCATGAGGGGCGGCTGCTGAAGTCCCGAAAAATGTGGTAAACCCCGGCACTGTTGTCGAAACGCCGTCAGGAGCTGAGATTTCAGGCTTTTGCCTTAACTCGGAAATGGCAGCTCTGCTGGATAGAGAAGCGTCTGAAGGTGAAATTATAGAGACGGGACCTTGGGAGCTAAAAGATTCGATCGTGTTTGGAGTCAACCAGTCAAAAGCCGCTACAGCTAAAACGCCGGGAGCTGCAGGATGCCCAAAAATAGCATCTTCCGGAACGTTGTACTCGGTTATAGATCCGTCCAGGTTAAATTGGATTTCTAACGTTTGCGCAGTTCCTGAGAACTTCCTGATTATAATATCTACAAACGCTGAGCCGAAACCCCCATTCTCCACAGCTGCAAATTCAAATGGATCATCGTTACCGTCTTGTGGATTCGTACTAGAATCCACAATGTCGCCGGTAAGACTATCAACTATAAAGAGATCATAGTCATTTGATGAAGCGCCAAACGGGTCACTCCACTGTAGAAAGAAAGCCGCTAATCCTCCGCCCGGAATTTCATAAGTCATCCCTATATCGTTGCTCCCGCCTGCCGCCGCGCCAAAATTGTGTAGGTCGTCATCAGGATCAAGTCCGCCGTCATCTACATAAGGCGCTTGATAATGTCTCTGTGCGTCGTTTCCCGCGGCGGAAACAAATACTATCCCGCTATCTACGGCATCTTGAGCAGCTTGGGCCAGATCCCCGTCCTGAAAGTAAGGTTCTGATAGAAATCCTACATCGTCAATAATAATATCAACCCCATTGTTCATAAAAAATGTGATAGCGTTTAGAAACTGTACGCTGGTTGGAAATGCAGTATGAAATGCAAGTTCTGCACCGGGGGCTATGTCGTGAACTATTTCCAATATTGCAGTGCCTTCGTCACCGTCTCCTGCATTTCCAATGTCTATAGAGCCGGGCAGATCTCCGGTTGCCTGAGAGACGGCCAGGCTGTCTATGCCGTCTGAAATAATTCCTACTTTTATGCCTGTTCCATCCACGCCAAGCATATTTCTGGCATCGTCAGCGCCGATTACCGCGTCCCCTTGTGTAGTTACCGATCCCACTCTTGTGTGTGCGTAGCTTGGGGGGGTAAGCTTTGCTACAAACCCCATCTCGGATGCGGCTTCTAAATTTTCATAAGGCATCCAGCCCTGAATAATCTTGTGCTCTTCATTTAAGTCTTCCACGATTAAGCCTAGATCCAGCAGTTGCTCAAGATTGTCGTCACTAACTTCATTACAGTAGAGAAAAACTTCGACATTCCCATTGTCCCTTACTTTTAATAATGGGCTTGATAAATCACGAGGGCTTAGGCTCTGAGTATCTCCTCTGGTTACTCCCATTTCAGATATTTTGTTTATTATTCTCTTTAAGCTTGAATTTAATTTGGTGCTGCCATTTAGCTCTTTTGATTTAATTGATTTCAAGCTCTCCACGGCGGAAGAATCGATAGATAATAGCGGGCATAGAATAACGAGCGACATTATAAAGAAATAAATTGATAACCTGTTCATAAAATCCTCCAATGAGTATGTCTAGACTCTAATATTATAACCAATCAAAATTGGCATCGGCTAAAGTTCTTCTTAATCTTAATTTGCTAGTTTATTTACTTTATTAAAAGCCTACCCTATTAATAGTCTACCCTTTCTTTTTTGGAAATACTTGGCTTTTTTCTGAAATCTTTCTTTTAGAGTTAATTTGAAGACTGCGTTACTTTTGCCATTTCTATTCGTATATGTACTTCGTTCCTTGCTATAGGCAAGCCCAGGATATTTACTGGCGGAGGGAGTGGGATTCGAACCCACGAGAATCTTGCGACTCTACTGGTTTTCGAGACCAGCGCCTTCGTCCGCTCGGCCATCCCTCCTGGCTTTACTCAGATAAACTACCAAACCTGATATGTTAAGGCAATGATTATTGAGATAAGGCATCTGTGAAACTCTATTAAATAATGTAGACTTCTCCCCGTGCAAAAAGATTTTTTCTCTGAAAATGTTAAATCAACTATACAAACTGTTATTGAAGAAGCCTCCGGGAACGAGGTGTTTCTTGTCGGTTCTTTTTCTGAGCGGTATGTAATTGAAGAGGTGAGGGTTGTCGCGAGGGGCAATGATTACTCGGTCCCTGCGGTTATAGAGTCCGCAAAACCCGGAGATGTCGTTATTCATAATCATCCTTCGGGTACGTTGACGCCTTCAGACCAGGATATACAGATAGCCTCGGTTTTCGGCAATCAGGGGGTAGGTTTTTTAATCGTTAACAATAACGCTTCTCAGGTATATGTTGTGGTTGAGCCTTTTTTTGAAAAGGAGATCGAGCCGCTAGATATTGAGGAGACAAAAAAAGCACTTCTACCCCAGGGCAGAGTTGCGGATGTTATGGGGGAGAAGTACGAGCTTAGGGATGAGCAGCTCCACATGCTTGAGTCCGTTACTTCATCTTTTAATGATAATTTAATCTCACTAATAGAGGCTGGAACCGGAACCGGAAAAACGCTTTCTTATTTAATCCCCGCTGTTGCCTGGGCTTTAAAGAACGAGGAGCGCATTGTTATATCAACCAACACTATTAATCTTCAGGAGCAACTAATCGATAAAGACATTCCTCTTCTCTACAACGCGTTTGAGGATGATTTTAATTACTCCCTGGTTAAGGGTATGAGAAATTATCTTTGTCTTTTAAGAACAGAGACAATACAGGAAGGTCTCTTTGAGATGGCGGATGATGATGAAGTCGACCCAATTAATGAAATATTGGACTGGGCTAAAGTTACCGATGACGGTTCCCTTTCCGATCTTGGTTTTACACCTCCGGACAGTGTCTGGGATAAGGTTTCTGCTGAGAGCGACAGCTGTCTTAGAGCCAGATGCCCTTATTATTCAAGGTGCTTTTTTTATAAATCAAGAAGAGAGGTTGCTTCTTCTCAATTGTTAATTGTGAATCACCACCTTCTTTTTTCCGATCTTGCTATCAAGAGTGCATCAGAGAGCAGTGATGCCGGGATTTTGCCGCCGTTTAAAAGAGTGATCTTTGATGAGGCTCATCATTTAAATGACGCGGCCACGTCACACTTTGGCATGAGGGCTACTAAGTTCGGAATTATAAGAGTATTGAGAAGACTTAAGCGTAAGAGTAAGGGGGGGCAGGGGAAGGGACTCATTTATTACACGGCGTCTCTCGCAACCAAGCTCGTCAAAATGTACAGGAAAGGAATTGTAAATGACCTTTTAAGAAAAGTAGAAGATCTGCTATCAAGCAAAGTTGATACAGTTGATCAGTATGTTGCTGATTCATTTGATGCGCTTTATACCTTCTGTCTTCCCATAAGTCAGGAAAAAGAGGGCGGAAAGGAAGAGATTAATCTTCGTATTACAGAAGAAGTTACGGGCAGAGAAGGCTGGGATAATATTGATAAGAAGTTCTCTATATTGAGAATCAGGCTTAAGGAGCTCCAGGAGGAGATTAAAGCCATAACGGATATTCTTATCGACTATGAGGTCGAGAGTGATATTGCAAAGCTAATAGTCGAGTTCAAAGGGGTGGGGAATAAGCTTGATTATTACTCCGATGTTATTAGCACGTTCCTAAGCACCGAGGACGACGGCTTTGTAAGATGGGTGGAAGGAAGGATGGGGCGTGGAGGAATACTCTCAGGTTTAGGTCTATCCCCGCTTGATATTTCCCCTACTCTTAAAGAAAGACTCTACTCAAAGTGCGATACAGTGGTAATGACCTCAGCTACTATGGCTGTTAATAAGAGTTTTCAGTTTCTAAAGACGGGCCTTGGGCTTGAAGATGAACAAAGAGTGGATGAGCTTATACTTCCTTCACCTTTCAACTATGAGGAACAGCTTCTTTTGACCATACCCAACGACATCCCCGAGCCTGGTAATGTGGGCTACGCTGATGCAATCTCGGGATTAATTACAAAGGCTGTAAAGGCTTCAAACGGGAATGCTCTTATACTATTTACATCATATACTTTACTTGAAACTGTTTATAAGAATATCTGCGGAGAGCTAGAAGACGATGGAATACTTGCCCTAAAACAAGGAGCCTTTCCCAGGGGTAAGCTGCTTGATAAATTTAGGATTGAGGATAACTCTGTTCTATTTGCAACCGACAGTTTTTGGGAGGGTGTTGATGTTCCGGGGGATGCTTTAAAATTGGTAGTTATTGCCAGGCTCCCCTTCAGAGTTCCAACCGAGCCAATTATAGAAGCCAGGGTAGAGTATATGGAAAGCCAGGGGCTTAATTCCTTTATGGATTATAGTGTTCCTGTTGCAGTTCTAAAGTTTAAGCAGGGATTCGGCAGGCTTATTAGGACAAAGACCGATAAGGGGGCCGTGCTTGTTTTGGACAAAAGAGTGATCAGCAAATTTTACGGAAAATTCTTCTTGAAGTCACTGCCGGACTGCACACGGATAATAGACAGCTCTCAAAATATTATCAGCAATCTAAAGTACTTTTTCGGATGAGTTTACGAGTTTAGCTTCTTTGCTATTTTCCTTACGATTAAGCGTGGAGTAAACCTATTTAAAAATGGTACGACTTGCTGTTTAAGTCCCGGGATGACTATTGTTGTCCCCTTCCTAAACCCTTGGTATCCGGCTTCTACTACTGGGGCCATCTCCATTAAGCTCATTTTAAACAAAAGTGAGTCTTCAAGATCTGACTTTTCTCCAAACTCGGTTTTAACCGGCCCCGGGGCCAGGCATGAAATCTTGATATTCGGGTTTGAAGTCTCCTCCGCTAGGGCCTCTGTGAATGAAAGCACATAAGCTTTGGTGGCGAAGTAGACAGCGAGATTGGGCCCGGGCTGAAAACCTGCGAGTGAGCCGACATTTAATATACCGCCATATCCTCTTTCTATTATTCCCGGCAGAAACAAACTTGTTAGGTGAGTTAGAGCTCCCGCGTTGACTTGCAGCATGTCCATTTGCAGATCGGTGTCGAGCTCTGCGATGCTGCCTTTGTTACCAAACCCAGCGTTATTTACGAGGACGTCAACTTCTATATTCTCTTTTTGCAGGTGGCTGAAGATTTCCTGGGGCGCCGTTTTCTTGGAGAGATCCTTGGGAAGTACGTGTACCTCAATCCCATGCTCAGATTTGAGTTCCTGAGCGAGCTCGTTAAGCCTGTCTTCCCTGCGGGCAACTAGTACAAGGTCAGAGCCGTCAGCCGCAAAAAGCCTTGCCAGTCCCATTCCTATTCCAGATGACGCGCCTGTGATTAATGCTGTTTCTTTAGCCATTTTCTTAATCCCCATTATGTAGTTATTCCTTATTGTTTTACACCCAAGACTCTATGATGTCAATTAACATTAAAAGAGGATTACTTTATGTTTTTCAAATAACTTGTTCCCCCGAGATTTCCTATCTGCTCTCTGATCCATTGCTGCCTTCTAAGAACATACTCCGAGGGTTTTACCGCTGACATGCCTCTTGGATCAGGAAGTATTGCTGCAATAAGAGCGGCATCTACCTCATCTAAGTTTTTGGCGGACCTCCCGAAATAAATCTCTCCCGCTTCATCCACTCCGTATATCCCGTCCCCAGTTTCTATAACATTTAAATACACCTCGAGTATTCTCTTCTTGCCCCATATTTTCTCAATTAGCACAGTAAAATATGCCTCTATGCCCTTTCTTATCCATGACCGTGACGGCCATAGGAAAACATTTTTTGCAGTCTGCTGTGATATAGTGCTGGCTCCTCTTAAGCGCTCACCCTCCAATTTCCCATCTATCGCTTCTTCAATGGATCGGAGGTCAAATCCTTCGTGGAGGGGGAATTGCTGGTCTTCTGAGGCGATTACGGCTATTTTCATGTAATTTGAAATATCATCGTAATTTTTCCAGTCGGTTTTGATTAATCTCTGCCCGCTCTCTTTATCAAAAAAGCGTATAAGCATCAAAGGGGTAACCGGTGGATTCACAAACTTGTAAAGGGCTACCCATGCGATTGTTATTATGAGTATAAAAAGTAAAAGCTTTAGAAAAAAAACTGAAATTTTACTGAGTAATTTTTTCATAGTTTGGGAGAAAAAGAGTTTGTTAGTATATTATCCTGAATTTAAGTACTTTTCGTACATATTAATGTTGTTTCCTGAATATCACAGTTCAAGAAATTGACTCTTGGCATCCTCTCATATAAGCTTAATGATCAATATTTATAGATATTTAGGAGGGGTTTACCTAGATGACAACACCGTCTCAGATTATACCTATTAACATCGAAGATGAAATGAAGGAGTCTTATCTCTCCTATTCGATGAGCGTTATTGTTGGCCGAGCTCTGCCGGATGTGAGAGACGGGCTTAAACCGGTACACAGACGAATTCTCTTTGGTATGGATGAGGTCGGTAACCAGTGGAACAGACCGTATAAAAAGTCAGCCAGGATCGTGGGTGATGTGATGGGTAAATACCATCCCCACGGAGACGCGGCAATTTACGACACACTTGTCAGAATGGCTCAGGATTTCTCAATGCGCTACACACTTGTAGACGGTCAGGGGAATTTCGGATCGGTTGACGGCGATCCTCCCGCTGCTATGAGGTATACCGAGGTCAGGCTCGATAGAATTGCGGCTGAGATGTTAGACGATCTCGAGAAAGAGACAGTTGATTTCTTGCCGAATTATGACGGCAGCGAGCATGAGCCCCTTGTTCTTCCTTCAAAAATTCCAAACCTGCTGCTAAATGGATCTTCAGGGATTGCCGTGGGAATGTCGACAAATATCCCTCCCCATAACTTAACTGAATTAATAAACGCAGTTGTAGCCCAAGCCAAGAATCCTACAATTACACTTGATGAATTAATGACGCATATGCCGGGTCCTGATTTTCCAACAGGCGGCTTTATCACCGGCAAAAACCCGATTAGAGAGGCCTATGAGACTGGGCGTGGAATTATAAAGCTCAGAGCAAAGGCCAAAATTGAGAAACAGAAAAAAGGCGACAGAGAAGTAATTATAGTCAACGAGATACCTTATCAGGTTAATAAATCCAGGCTTATCGAGCGGATGGCGGACCTTGTAAAGGAAGACAAGATAAAGGGTATATCGGATATAAGGGATGAGTCCGATAGAGACGGTATCAGAGTCGTTATTGATATCAAACGCGGGGAGATTGCTGAAGTTGTTTTAAACCAGCTCTACAAGCATACCCCTATGGACACTTCTTTTGGCATCATCATGCTTGCGCTTGTAAGGAACCAGCCGCGAGTGATGCCGCTTAAAGAAGTTATTAATCATTTCTTAGAACATAGAAAGGAAGTCATAACAAGACGTACTCAATTTGAATTGGCGAAAGCTGAGGCAAGGCTTCATATATTAGAGGGTCTTAAAATAGCTCTTGATCATTTAGATGAAGTTATTGCCCTGATTCGCAAGTCCGATAGCCCGCAGGTAGCAAAAGACGGGCTTATGCAAAAGCTTGGTCTAAGTGATATTCAGGCTCAAGCTATTTTGGACATGCGTCTCCAAAGACTCACAGCGCTTGAAAGAGATAAGATTCTTGATGAAAGAAAAGAACTTATCGCCACAGTGAAAGGGTTAAAAGAGATACTGGATAAAGATCATTTGATACTTGGGATAGTTATTGATGAGCTTGGAGAAATAAAAGACCGGTATGGAGATGAGAGAAAAACGGAAATTCTGGACAGCTCTGAGGAAATTTCAATTGAGGATCTCATAGCTGACGAAGATATGGTAGTCACGATAACCCACGAAGGGTATATAAAGACTACTTCCTTAAGCGTATACAGGAGTCAGAGAAGGGGCGGTAAAGGCCGGACCGGAATGACTACCAAGGATCTGGACTTTGTTGAGACGCTCTTTATTGCCTCCCAGCATAACTACGTCTTGTTTTTCTCTAATCACGGCAAATGTTACTGGCTTAAAGTCCATGAGATTCCCGAAGCTGGCCCGACTGCAAAAGGAAAAGCATTGGTGAACTTATTAAACCTGGCCTCGGGTGAAACAGTCGCAGCGGTACTTCCGGTAATAGAGTTCAAGGACGATCAGTATATCATTATGGCAACTAAAGACGGTACAGTTAAAAAGACAAAGCTCATGGCCTACTCAAAACCTCGCGTAGGCGGCATAATAGCTCTTAACATCAGAGATGACGATGAACTAATAGAGGCAAAACTTACTAGCGGTAATGATGAGATCTTAATTTCCTCACACTTTGGGCAGGCAATCAGGTTTAAAGAAGGCGACGTAAGAGACATGGGTAGAACAGCCACCGGGGTTAGGGGGATTAGGCTTGATAAAGGGGACAAAGTTGTAAGCCTTGAAGTAATTGAAAACTCTGAAGCTCAGATTCTCACAGTGACGGAGAAGGGCTACGGTAAGAGAACGCTTGTTTCCGCGTACAGGATTACCGGCCGAGGCGGTAAGGGAGTTATAACGATTAAGACAACTGGAAAGAACGGCAGAGTAGTAGGGGCCTTCCAGGTGACAAACGATACACAGATAATGATGATTACAACACACGGCGGAAAAGTGATCCGTATGGATGCGTCTGAAATAAGTGTTTTTGGAAGAGGCACTCAGGGAGTTAGGCTTATTGGTCTGGCTGAGGATGAAAAGGTTGCTTCAGTAGCAAAAGTTGTTGAAAGAGAGTGATGCGCTTGCATTTATTCTACTTAATAATCAAAGAGAGTCTTTCCCTTCCATGATTCGAGAGATTGAAAACATATTTCTTGACTTCCCGGGGTACGGTTGTTTTGCTTGCGATCCCAGAAACCAGCTGGGGCTTCGTTTAAAATTCTTTGCTGATGACGAGAGGGGGGATGTGTTCACAACATTTAGACCCCAAGTGCATCTTCAGGGTTTCCCGGGAATACTCCACGGCGGTATACAGTGCGCTCTTATCGATGAGGTAGCTTTTTGGACTATGTTTGATAAATACAGGAAAATTGCTCTCACATCTAAACTGGATATGGAGTTCTTAAGGCCGGTTGATGCTTCATCTGAGCTAACGATTAGAGGGAAGGTAACCGATACAGACGGGCGTAAGGTGAGGGTTGAAGTAAGTATTTTAAACGACAAAAACAAGGTTTGTACTAGAAGCACTGTTGATTACACCATAACTAAAAAAGAAATGACATATAAAATAATGGGCAAAGAAAGGTTCACTGAAAAATTCCAAAAATATTTGGAAGATTAACTATGATAAAACTATACGACCACCCGCTTTCGGGGAACTCTTATAAATCCAGGCTGGTCTTAAATCAGCTTGGTATCGAATATGAAAGAATAAATGTAGATGTGTTCAATGGTGAGCAAAATAGCCCCCTATTTGCGGCGCTCAACCCGAATAAGAAAATACCGGTTTTGGTTGATGAGGATTTTGTTATGTGGGAGTCAAACGCCCTTTTGTTTTATATAGGCAAGAAGTACTCTCCCAATCCTTTATATCCTGAGGATCCTAGGACTCACGGTTTAGTGGCTCAGTGGCTGCTTTTCGGAAAGACTACGATAGATCCTAACCTAGCGAGGGCTAGGTACCTGACTCGTTTCTTCCCAGAGGAAATGCGGGATCAACAGGAGCTTGCTAAATACAGGGCCCATGGCATTCTCGCGCTTAAGATTCTGGATGATCACCTTCTTGAAAACGAGTTTTTAGCGGGCAACTACTCGATTGCGGATATTGGATGTTATCCATACGTGCATTTGGCGCCTGAGGGTGAGATTGACCTTGGCGCTTACCCATCTGTAATGTCCTGGTGTCAGCGTATAGAGTCTCAACCCGGATATATTTCTATGGATGAATGACTTGGTGAGGATCAAATAAAGGGTGGAGCGGGAAACGGGATTCGAACCCGCGACCTTCTCCTTGGCAAGGAGACGCTCTAGCCAGCTGAGCTATTCCCGCTTAGCAGCCCATTAAAGATATCGAGCCTGAACATTATTGTCAAGAATTACACGATATACGTACATTTTAGGTAAAATACTAAGTCGGTGAATGAAAGTGAATAATAATCAAAGAAAATCTATAATCTCTAATGTTAATAGAGTGATTATTAAAATCGGGAGCAGTGTGCTTACCGATAATAACGGTAGTCTCTCTCTGAGCGTTTTTGAAAAATTAGCACACGAAATCTCTAAGATTAGAGATAAGAACATTGAAGTAATTGTGGTTTCTTCAGGTGCCATTGCCTCTGGGATGAAAAAACTTGGGCTAGCACAGAGGCCTAAAGAAATATCTATGAAACAGGCAATTGCGGCCGCAGGACAAAGCACGCTTATCGGGCATTATGAAAGAGCCTTCTCTGCATTTAACCAAAACGTTGCACAAATTCTTCTTACCCTCGATGGACTTTCAGATAGAAAAAGATATTTAAATGCGCGCAAGACTCTGATTACGCTTCTTGGAATGGGAATCATTCCCATAGTGAATGAAAATGATACTGTTGCGATTGAAGAGATTATGCTTGGTGATAACGACAACCTAGCCGCTCATATTACCTCATTAATAGAGGCGGATCTTCTAATAATGCTCACGGATATAGAAGGTCTTTACAGCAAAGATCCAAGGAATAATGAAGACGCGGAGTTCCTCTCTTTAATAGAGAGTATTGGAGAGGAAATTGAAAATACCGCGGGGGATACTTTTGGCACAACTACGATTGGTGGAATGAAGACCAAGATAGAGGCTGCAAAAAAGGCAGCTGCTTTCGGGGTTCCTACCATTATAGCAAACGGAAAGAACGGATCTACGCTACAGGATATATTTGAGGGGAAAGAAGTAGGCACACTGTTTCTTCCCTCTGAGCGGAGCTTAAGCGGAAGGAAGCACTGGATTGCTTTTACTCTTAAGTCAGCGGGTGAGATTGTAATAGATGACGGCGCAAAAAAAGCTATCTCTTCTTCAGGCAAAAGTTTGCTGCCCTCTGGGATCAAAGGGGTTCATGGCCACTTCGGGGTGGGAGAGTCAGTGAGCTGTGTTGATGAAAATGGTACTGAGGTTGCAAGGGGGCTTACGTCTTATAGCTCTGAGGATATAAGAAAAATTATGGGCTCCAAAACTTCAGATGTTGAGGGTATTCTCGGCTATAAATACAGCGATGAGGTAGTCCATAGGGATGATCTTGCCGTTATAAAGGATTAATAAAAGATTTTAGAGATGAAGTCCAAAAAGCTCTTCTATATAACAGCACTAATTATTATAGTTTTAATCTTACTGGGGGCATCCTACCTCACAGTCTCCCACTATATCCATAAAGTGCCCTCTGTTTCCGAAAACATGATTGTAGACATACCAAAAGGCGCGGGTTTAAAAGATATCTCATCAAAGCTTAAACAAGCAGGTGTCATAAAAAGTGATGAGTTGTTCATTTTGTATGTGATGAGCGAGGGGTGGCAGAACGAATTGAAAGCAGGGGAGTATGAATTTGATAAAGGCAGTACTATGTCGGAGGTGGCCGCCAAGATTGTAACAGGAGATGTTCTCCTCTATAGAGTAACAATTCCCGAGGGTTTAACTGTAAAAGAAATTGCCGGGTTATTGGGCAAAAAAGGTATTGTAGATGAGCAGGAGTTTCTTCTTGAAACTCAGAATAAGGAACTTTTGAGGGAGCTGCTCGGGCACGGCGCGATAAGCTTTGAAGGGTATCTTTTTCCCGAAACCTACTCTTATTCAAGGGCGCCCTCTTCACAAGAGTTCATTAGATTGATGGTCAATCGATTTAAGACAGTTTACGAGCCTCTTTCCGATATGAGAGACAAGGTTAATCTTACGGATAAGGAAGTACTGACTCTTGCCTCTATTATTGAGAAAGAAACGGGAGCCGCGTTTGAGAGGCCGATAATTTCAGCTGTTTTTCATAACCGGCTTAGGATAGGGATGAAGCTCGATAGCGATCCTACTGTAATTTACGGAATGGGAGAGCGTTATGCCGGCAACCTTCGAAGAAGGGATTTAGGGGAGGCAACTGAATATAACACTTACGTAATTAAAGGACTTCCGCCGGGGCCAATTGCAAATCCCGGCAAAGATTCCATAATGGCAGCTTTAAATCCCGCGGATGTAAGATATCTGTACTTTGTTTCCAGAGGGGACGGCACCCATCATTTCTCACCTAATTATAGAGAACATCAAAGAGCCGTATATAAATATCAAAGGTAGCAACCCTTAAGCAAATACTTCACCAAACGGATCGACTCTGGTTTTTTCAACAACAGGCTTCATGATCTTTTTGTCTTCTCTTTCTATCCTGATAATTCCGTTTTTTCTGCGAGTGGCTATAAACTGAGTACCACTTGTTTCTCCTGAAATCTTCTCCAGAATCTTGGGATAGTTTTTAGACCCAATGAAGATTGAGTGAATGCAGACTCCAAGTTTCTTAGCTCTAATTCTTTCGGCTATAACGTCGCAGTCGCCTGAGGTAGGAATACCATCTGTAATAAATAATATATGCTTATTTCTCAGCCCCCTTCCTCTAAATTCTGAGATTGCATCTTTTAGAGCATCTTCATAATTCGTATTTCCCGAACACTCGGTTTTTGAAGCAAGATCAAGCATCCAGTTGTAGTCTCTGGTAAAGAAATGGGAATTTCTTTTGTACTTGTAAGAGCGGTGATTAAATTCGACATACCCCACTCTCATTTTCTTTGATCTTGCAAGCTCAATAACCCCTCTTACAACCGAGGAGGACCATTCGCTATATACGCCCATCATAGACGTGCTAACGTCTCTGAGGATCGCAATCTCTCCGCCCATCATTTCTTTTTCCCTTTTGTGGACGCGCGGTAATGTGGGGGTGGTATTCTCTGTCCAGATCATTGCCTCGAACGGATCAATATCCTCTATCTCATCAAAATAGTTCATTCTCTTCCATGTTCTAGGCATGCCTCCGGGATGGGGCGCTCTAAGAGCAATACTTCTCTGAAAGTTCCCTTCTAAAACTTTCATTATGATTCTTGCATTGTCCGCGGAATCTGTATTCTTCTTGCCGCCGATCCAGTAATCATCTTCATCACCGGGGTCGGGGGATTTGCTTGCAAATACCTTGTTTGACTCAGGCGCTTCTCTGTCTTCACGGTTTCCCAGGTCATCGCTTATCTGACCTTCCGGATCAGACGGGATGTCCTGAGCATCAGGGGGGATCATTTCACTTTCTCTTTCTATATTATCTTTGAGTTCTTTAAGGGCTTGGAAAAATGTTTTTCGTGCTTCCGTGAGCTCATCATCCTGGGATTCTTTTGTCGCATCCTCGTCGGGGATTTCCTGGTGTTGGTCATCCTCTTCTCCAGGCGTGTTCGGATCGGCCTCGGATGATTGCTGTTCTTCTAGCTCATCCGGTCTGTCCCTGTCTTTTTTTTTTTAGATGTTAGGTCATCAAGAATTTGATCGAGTTGTTGAAATACCTCTTCTGGAATTCTGAAGGCCGTCATATACTTTAGAGCGTTTAGGTCTTCTGTCGTACAATGATCTCTATCATTTAATAGAGCATGCGCCCTCATAATCTTTAACGATTTCACAAAAAATGTTCTGTCAGATATTAGGGAATTTGTTTCATTACATCCGTAATCTTCTATAAGGGTTGCAACAAACTTAGCCAGCGTTTCTTGAACAACTAAAGGTATATCAACTGAGCCTAGTTTTTCATAGTATTCATCAAATACCTCTCTACTAACTCTTGCGGGAACTTCATAGTCGCTTGATCTTTCGCTATAAAGCTTAATAACTTCTTTTGCCTCGTCCCATTTCCTGCCGTAAGAAAGCCCCTGAGAATTGATTTGCAGAACGAATCTATCAAGGTTTGCAGGATCAAGAGGTTCGTTGTAATACTCATCGGCAGTTGGGTTACTGGTTCCTATGGCTGTTAACAATGGAATATTTTCATTAAAGAATTTCCTTTCGTTTAGTATTCTCAAAAGAACGTTAAGCGATTCTCCGGGAGCTCTGGAAATATCATCAAGGAGACAAATTTCAGAAGTTAATATGCCGCCTTTAACAACCTTTTGTTTTATTATCTCTCCGTTATCAGTTGTTTCTTTTGAAATCACCAGGTCTCCAATCAATTCTGATAATCTGGTGTCTCTATGGAGCTGATAGAAGAAAAATCTAAGGCTTGCAGCACCCGATACAATTTCTGCAAGCATAGTTTTTGCAGTTCCGGGAGGCCCCTCAATATAGATATGTTCTCTTGATATAATACCGAGCAGAAGGGCTACCTTTACTTCCTCATGCCCCACTACCAGATTATCCATTTCTTCTTTAAGAGCTACGAACGGATTTTGTGTTGTCATTATTAGGCCTAGCCTCCGTCTATTTCATTTCAGAATAAGTGTATCAATTAAGTGTACATAAGGGGTGTTTTTTTTGCAATATAATCCTCACACTATTTATATATAATTATGTCCATCTCTCAGATATTGTGATGTTATATCCCTTTACTTTAGATAATTTACTATGATAAGTTTAGTGACTAACTTCCTGGATTGATTAAGGTGTAACTACGTGCAGCAAGAGATTACAAAAATTCTATCTGATATGAGTGGTTTCATATGGGGATTGCCTCTTATAATCCTCCTATTGGGTACCGGCGTATATCTGACAATACTGCTAAGGGGCATACAGTTTAGGGCTTTATTGCCCGCGCTTTATTTAGCTCTGATCAAAAGAAAAGAAGATGGGGATGCCCAAGGGGATATATCTCACTTTCAAGCTCTCATGACTGCTTTATCTGCGACCGTGGGAGTAGGAAACATAGCTGGAGTTGCAACCGCGATTGCCGTGGGCGGGCCGGGGGCGCTCTTTTGGATGTGGATCACAGGGCTTTTGGGAATGGCAACGAAATATTCAGAAGCCGTGCTTGCCGTTAAGTATAGAGAAGTCGATAAATTGGGGATGATGAGCGGCGGCCCTATGTACTATATTTCAAAAGGACTTGGGATTAAATGGCTGGGGATGCTCTTTGCTATTTTTGCCTCTGTTGCAGCGTTTGGGATAGGAAATATGGTTCAGTCAAACTCTGTAGCGGATGCTCTGGGTCAAGCCTTTGGGATTCCGTTCTGGGTTACCGGTGCCGTGTTATGCGTTGCAACCGGGCTGGTAATAGTAGGCGGTATTAAAAGTATTGCAAAAGCTACAAGCACAATTGTTCCCGTAATGATCATTTTCTATTTGTTGGGGGCTATTTTGACGCTCGTCGTCTATAGGGCAAATATCCCGCATTCTATCTATTTGATTTTTTATCATGCTTTTACTCCAACCGCCGCCGCAGGCGGGTTTCTAGGTGCAACTATAGGTCAGACCCTTAGAATGGGTGTTGCGCGTGGGATATTCTCAAATGAATCCGGACTCGGAAGCTCTCCTATTGCAGCTGCGGCCGCTAAAACAAAAAACCCTGTTGGTCAGGGTCTCGTCTCGATGACTCAGACATTTATTGATACAATTGTTGTTTGCACATTTACGGGTCTCGTTATTATTTCAAGCGGATTTTGGTCTGATGGTGACACGGGAGCGGGTCTATCTACACGAGCGTTTGAGAGTGGATTGCCTCAGCTCGGTGCTGATATAGTGGCGATAAGTCTTGCTTTTTTTGCATATTCTACCTTATTGGGGTGGAGTTATTATGGGGAGAAATCTATAGAATACATTTTTAAAGAACGTGCAATAATGCCTTACAGAGTCTTGTTCACAGCCGTTGTTTTTGTAGGCGCGGTTGTAAAACTTGATTTGGTTTGGACTTTTGCAGACGTTATGAACGGTCTCATGGCGTTTCCTAATTTGATTGGCCTGCTCGGGCTATCCAGAGTTGTAGTTGAGGAAACAAAGAAATATCTACCGCTTGAGATGTCGAAAAAATAGCTTAATTGATAGAAGAATTTAACTAGAAATTTTAGCAAAATCGGGTATTTTGAAATAATTGTTTTAGGCATTAAACTATTGATATTTATACAGGGGAATATTGTGATTGATTTCAGACAAATTAAGACGCTTTCAAAACTAACACTAATCATATTCGCAGTACTTTTCCTGGGGTTTTTTTCCTGCGGAAAAGATGATGAAACTTCATATGACGGATGGAAATATGTAGGGGATGTTAGGGATGAGAATGGCAGTTATGTCTCGGTGTATATAGATTTAAATGATATGCAGATTGAAGGCCGTATTAGAAAATTCTGGATTAGATATTATGCGAATAAGAATGGCGAAGATAATAAAGAAAAGTATATTAGGCAGATAGGGTATTGGGAAGTAGATTGTCAAGACCGAACGCTTTATGTATTGGGGGAAGAATATTATGGTAGTGATGCCCACCTTTTAGGGAGAACGGAGAAGCGGGTCAAAGAAAACTATGAAAAGGATTCCCTCGGAGACAAGCTTGCCTCTGCGGCATGCCGCTACGCCGGTAGAGACTGATCAATGTTTTGTACTGTCCGGAATAAGCACCATTTCCCAAATTGAAAAAATAATCTCTTCTTTTTCTGAAAGCTCAGGGTCTTTTCCCTCAAGCGTATCTTGCGCATATTTATTTGCGAATTCATTAAAATCATTTAATGTGATTTCAAACTCTTTGGTATTATCATGACTAATAACATGAAAGCCTTCCTGCGTTTGAGTGGCTGTGAAACCGTTTAATTGTCTGTTCATATTCGTAACTCCTTATTACCTCATAATTACCTCATATATCAATATAATCACTCAAAGCAGATTTTAAAGGGGGGGGACTTGTAACTGAATTCTTACTATCCCGAGTACTTCTATTCGTTTATAAAGTGTTAATGGGGTGAATCCCATTTTGATATGATTCATCAAATCTGAATATACATAATTGCCTACAGCGTTGGGGGTGTGTGAAATGATCACAAATTCTTGCTTACCTATTACTGGAAGACTATTTTTTGTCTTTACTTTAGTTTTATCTGTCTGGTTCTCAGCCGGCGGTGAGACCGTATTGGCGGAAGAATCGATGTTTCGAGCAGACTTGGAACGTACTGCAAATTATGAAACAAAGGGGATACAGAGACTAAAGGGTTTAAAGTGGAAGTTTAAAACGGGTGGGAAAATGAGGTCTTCTCCGAGCATTTCAGGGAATATTGTATATTTTGGCAGTAATGACAGCTACTTATACGCGCTGGATAAAAACACCGGTAAAGTGCTGTGGAAATTTAAAACCAATGGAGAGATCAGCTCATCTCCGGCAGTTGGCTCCGGAGTAGTCTTTGCGGGGAGTAATGACGGGAATTTATATGCATTGGACGCTTTTAATGGAAATAAATTGTGGAGTTTTAAATCTGCAGGGGAGATTCAGTCCTCACCCGCTGTTTCTAATGGTACGGTCTATTTCGGAAGCCTCGATTCATATGTCTATGCCATTGACTCAAAGAGTGGAGGGGTGCTGTGGAAATTTAAAACTGAAAGAGGAATAACTTCATCCCCTGCGGTTTCAGACGGAGTCCTTTTTATAGGCAGCCTAGATCATAATCTCTATGCAATTGATACAGAAAGCGGGAATGAGGTTTGGAGATTTAAAACTGAAGATATTATGGTTTCAACACCTGCAGTGTCTGGTGGCAAGGTGCTTTTTGGAGTGCGGGATACCCATTTGTACGCTTTAGATCTCAAGACAGGAAAGCCCGTTTGGGATAGTAGAACCGACGGCGGCATTCTTGACTGGGTTTACTCTTTTCCGGCCACAGATGAAGCAATGGTATTTATAGGCGGAGTTGACAGTATGTACTCCTTTAATAAGAAAACGGGCAAGAGGGTATGGAAATTTGAGACTGTCCGTGCCGTATCGTCGCCTTCAATTGCAGGCTCCGTTCTATATTTTGGAGGTAATGGCAAGAATCTGTATGCACTGGATGTAGACAGTGGAGAGGAGCTTTGGAGATTTAAAACAAAGGGAGAAATAGAGACTACGCCTGCTATTGATAACAGTGTTCTTTATTTTGGTAGCAATGACGGTTATCTGTATGCTCTAGAGTGATTATCCCCCCATTAATATTCTGCTTGCTGCTTTGACTAAATCTGTTTCCACAAAGTCGGCATACTCGGAATATGCATCTGACCCCGTTAGCACCTGAATGGTTCTAAGTCCCGCTTTTTTGCCGGTAAGTATATCGATATATGAGTCTCCAATCATCCATGAACTAGATATGTCTATTTCATATGAATTACGGATTGAATCTATCATCCCGGTTTTGGGTTTCCTGCACTCACAAATTATATTATATGGGTGTAATGTTCCTCTTGGATTGTGAGGGCAATACTCAAACTCTGAAATATGGACCCCATTTTGTTTAAGTATGGAATCCAGAGATTTGTGCAGCTCCTCTACATCCTCTTCTGTCAGATGCCCCCGTGCGATTCTTCCCTGGTTGGTAATTACAAATAATAGGTATTCATAGTCCACGAGTTTTTTTAGGGCGCGGATGTATTTATCAGGAATATGAAAATCTTCTACCCTATAAATATACTTCTCGCCGCCTTTGGGTAGTAGTATCGTTTTATCTCTATCAAGAAATACAGCTTTTGAGCCCATAATAATCTCTATTTATCCGAGTGGATATCTAAAAAGCAACTCTAACTAATATTGATAAACTCTCCAAACGGATGGAATGTAATCTCTGTGTTCTTGATTGGAATATGCTATCTTGGGAGAGTTAAGTTCAGGAGCTAATCATTTTCTGCTGTCTTTGAAGAGCTTGTCTTTAGCTTCTTTTGGAAGGCGTCTTTTCAGGTATTCAACTACCGCTTCTCTTACAATCTGAGCGGGTTTCATGCGAAGATGCCACTGTGATTCCTTCAGCATGTCTACAAATTCCTGAGACGCTTTAACATAAATGGCTTTATCCAAAGTTTCCTTCTTAGCGGGGCTTTTAGCCGGGCTGTTCTTTTTTGTTACCATAATATATATACTACCTAGGTTGGATATAAATACAATATCTAATTCTAATTGCGGATTGCCGCTTAGTAACAAAGTGTCCGGTCATATGCTTATAGGACTATAGCTAACAATCGGCAATATAGTATTATGTACAATGTTTACCCTATAATATTCTTGAATGTAACACTTTTTTATCATTATATTCTCCGCAAGGTCATTATCTTTGATAAAATTCTATGTATATTATGTTGTATCTTTTATTGTTTGATTGATATGTTCTATCACTTATGAGTAAAACGGCGGATTCTTATGAATAACAAATCCAAGACATCACAGCGCCTTCATGTGTCTGATATTAGCTGTGCGAGTTGTGTTGAAACTATAGAGACGGCACTGAAATCTGTGCCGGGAGTTGATGAGGCGCATGTCAATTTTGCGGATCGGACCGCGACCGTCTCAGGTGATGTGCCGGCCGATATATTGCTTAAGGCTGTTAGTGATTCGGGCTACACTGCTTCAATTGCCGAAGATAAGACAGAATCCGAAAGAGAGAATAAGGATTTAGCTCACTATAAAGAGCTCCTTAAAAAAACTGTTGTCGCAGGTGTTATAAGTTTGGCTATTGTCGCGGTAACCATGCTCGGGCTTCTTCCTGAAATTACAACATTTAAAGGGCAGATTTCCTGGGCAGTAGTTTCCCTTCTAGCACTTTTTGTACTCACATACGCAGGAGGGCGGTTTTTTACCGGAGCTCTTAAATCTTTTAAAAATCATAATGCTAATATGGATACCCTGATTGCGATAGGAACTGGAGTCGCGTGGGTGTATTCAAGCTTTGTTGTTATCTTTCCCGACGCAGTCTCAGAGATCGCAAGGCACGTTTATTTTGATACCGCAACCTTAATAATCACCTTTATAAATCTTGGCTCTGCTCTTGAGATGAGGGCACGGGGCAAGACCTCAGAAGCCATAAAGCGTCTTATCGGGCTTCAGCCCAAGACCGCGAGAGTGCTAAGGGATGGCTCAGAGGTTGATATTCCTATCGAGCAGGTTCAAATGGACGATATCGTTCGAGTCAGGCCAGGGGAAAAAATATCGGTAGATGGTGAATTAGTGGAAGGCTCATCCCATGTTGATGAATCTATGCTCACAGGAGAGCCCGTTCCGGTTTCAAAGAAAGTTGGGGACGAAGTAGTGGGAGGGGCTGTAAACAAGTCCGGGAGTTTTTTGTTTAAAGCTACCCGTATTGGCAAAGACACCGCGCTCTCTCAAATAATAGAAATGGTTCGTAAGGCTCAAAATACCAAGCCTGAAATCGGAAGGCTGGCGGATAAAGTGTCGTCTATATTCGTCCCTACTGTTTTAATTATTGCGGTGCTTACCATGC